>Ga0070659_100003368_pt1 | contig 11379 bp, 11 predicted proteins | sample KBSC23metaG_FD_64666 | JGI IMG/M metagenome (GOLD analysis project Ga0070659, IMG submission 64666) | Corn rhizosphere microbial communities from Kellogg Biological Station, Michigan, USA - KBS C2-3 metaG | ecosystem: Host-associated > Plants > Roots > Rhizosphere > Soil ...
GCCCGACGATCCCGTGGCTGTCACTTTGACTGACTACGCTCGATCGCGGGAAGCCGAATTGAAGGGTGATGCGCGCGCCGAGCTCGATCGTTTTGACCGCAAGGCGTGGCGTGACTGGTCGCGGACGCTGCCGCGTCGTCTCTCCGTTGTGCATCCCGGCAACATCATCTTTAAGCATCTTGCGTTGGAGCGCTGGACCGCTGCTTACGATCTGCACCGGCTGGCCATGCGCAGTCGATCGGCCGTGTCGCTGCATCAGACGCGAATTGGAATCAAGCGATTCCGTTATATCGTCGAGAATTTTCTACCGCGCCAACACTCGCTCTGGGGCGCCGATCTCAAAGACGTGCAGGACATGCTGGGCGAGATTCATGACCTCGACGTTCTGTGGCACACCGCCCTGCAACTCCATGCGCTTCCCAACACTGATGCACGATCTCGCTGGCACGAAAAGATTGTCGATGAGCGTAATCGTCGTCTGGATCGCTATCGGCAACGCATGACTGGTAGACAGTCGCTTTGGCAGCAGTGGCGATTGGAGCTACCGCAGCAGAATCAAATTCAATTCGCCGCTCTCAGCAGGGTGCGAGTGTGGGCGGGATTTCTAGACCCTCATCCCAAACATTCCCATCACGTCTCGGCGCTGGCGCTTGAAATCTTTCAGGGCTTGAGGAACCACGGACTGGTCCCTGCGCAACACGAGCGCAGTCTTGAACTCATCTTGCAGATCGCGGCGCTTGCGCACGATATTGGAAGCTCTCGTAATAAACACAGTCGGCCAAAAGCTTCCGCCAAGCTACTTCGCCGGATGGAATCTCCCCTCGGATGGGATCCGCACGAAATTCAGCTTGCCGCTGCGGTGGTCCGGTACCACGCTAAAGAATTGCCGAGCGGCCGACAAAAGGTTATGCGCAGTCTTTCTCTTTCTGATCGACGTGTCGTCGCTCTTCTCGCGGGCATTTTACGGGTTGCCAATACCTTTGATACCGATCGCTCGGGGCGCGTTACTCGAGCAGTAGTTGAAGAACGTAAGAATCAACTCTACATCTTCGCCCAGGGATTTTCCTCGGCAAGTCACGCCGCCGAAGAGATGGCGGCAGCCCGATATCTGCTCGAATCGTCGCTGCGCAGGTCGATCCTTGTCCGCCCGCTTCGGCCTCCTCGTGCTGGTACAACAAAAGGAAAACAGCGCCTGATACACCAGTCGAAGCCTCGATTAAAGCTGATCGCGTAGCGGACGCCTGGCTACTCGCCGCAGGCGCCGGCCGGTTGCCCGAAGCCTGAAAGTCACTTCCATAGTCAGACCTTGCCGGATAAAACCATTGTGTCCTGCATGACCCACGCCCAACTGGTACAACTCGCGGTGAGATGGTTACGCCGATATCGCTGTGGCGTTGTGCTCTCCGAACAGGCATGTCTGAGTGGAGAAATGCCTGACGCAATCGGATGGAAACGCGCCTGCCATTCTGTACTAGTCGAATGCAAAATCTCGCGCTCTGATTTTCTCGCTGATCGTGAGAAGCCGTTTCGAAAAAACGCCAAGCACGGTCTCGGATGCGAAAGGTACTATCTTGCACCTGCAACGATGATCAGAAGGGAAGAGTTGCCGATTGGCTGGGGTTTACTCGAAGTGCGCAACCGATCAGTGGAAATGGTGTACCCGTCAGCGAAAGACCTGCGTAGCCAGGCGGGATTTCGTTATGAAATGAATCTCCTGTTGGCCAGCCTGCGTCGAGTGGAAGTTCGCATCGAACCACAGAGCATCACAGACTTTTTGAAGTGGAAGAATCGTATGGCCGAATATAACCGCGGCACTATGCCGGAAGGGATTACCGCTCCAGAGGAAGAATCAAACAACTTTCTGGAAGTATTGTCAGACGTGTGAGCACCCAAAGCTCTCAACCCTCTCTAATCGAACCCGCCTAAAACAAAAAAACCGGGCTGGTTAACCCGGTTCCTGTTGCGTCGAGTTGGATGCGGTTACATCCTAGCGCGGCGCGGCCAGCGCATCGATGACTCGTGGTCCGTTTTGGCCACGTGCAAACCGCCACCCTCGCGCCAGCCTGAAAGCAAAACGGAGCGAGAGATGAACGGTTGAGATATTGCAACCTCCGTACCATTGCCGTGATCTCGTATGGCACTTTATGGGTAGACGGTAAGGGATTGAATAATAACGGCATCCATCCGCAGGCCCCTCGTAACGTCTCCATTAACTATGCCAGCGGCAGAGCTGTGTTCAAACTCTTGCACAATTTAGGACGACGCCCGTACCTAGCCGCTTTCCACTGAGCCACCGCAGGCAGAAAGCATCTGCCTCTGCAAGTCTCCAAGATCGCCTATACTCCTGTCCGTGATTCCGTCAATCCACTCTGGTCGCCGAGAGAACGACGTTGGATCAAGAAGTGTTACAGGCGCACGCCGTTGGCTGATGCTGCTCCTCATGATCTGTAGCAGTGGCGCCCTCTTGTCGGAAGAGCCAGTCCGGGTGAACGTCAGACTGGTGAATGTTGCGTTTTCCGCACGGGACGATCGCGGATCTTTGGTCAACAACCTGACCCGCAACGACGTCGAGGTCTTCGAAGATGCGGTTCCGCAAAAGGTGTCATTTTTCGCCCGAAGCGTGGATGTGCCGTTAACCCTCGGCTTGATCGTTGATTTCAGCGGAAGCCAAGACCACTTCTCGAAGCAGCACGAAGAGGATCTCAAGGTTTTCCTGAACGAAATTCTCGGCCCGAAGGACCGCGTCTTCCTCATCTGTTTCGCGAACCACTTGCGACTTGTGAGCGACTATTCGTCCTCGGGAGCCGAAGTTCTCGAGCGGCTTGATCGATATCGCAAAAACGACAAACATTTTCCGGATATAGGTCCAAAAGAAGACCGTGAACTCGGGACCGCCTTTTATGACTCCATCTACTATTCAGTGACGGAGAAGTTTGTGGGCGAGAGCGGTCGTAGGGCGTTGCTTGTGTTCAGCGACGGCGAAGACAATTCCAGCTCGCACGACATGATGAGCACCATTGAAGCCGCGCAGAACGCCAATGTGCTCATATACAGCATCCGATACACGGAAAAGGAACACGGCAAACTCAACGCCCGAAACAAGTACGGCATTCGTGTGATGGACCGTATCGCGCGGGAAACAGGCGGCCAGGCGATCGACTCCGAAACAACTGAGCCTAAAGTGTATTTTCGGCAGATTGCGGAGGAGTTGCGCACTTCCTACGAAGTTGCTTACTACCCCACGAACGGTACGCCGGACGGGACATTTCGGAAAATAGCGGTTCGGCCAAAACTGCCCGGAGTAATTGTGAGATCTCGCACAGGCTACTTTGCGCGATCCAACGACTAGAGTGAAGCCTTACAGCTCCCGACGCCCTTCCATGGCTTTCAGCATCGTGATCTCATCCGCATACTCGATGTCGCTTCCCACCGGAATGCCCATCGCAATCCTTGTTACCTTCACTCCCGGACGCCGCATCTGCTGGGAAAGGTAGGTTGCCGTTGCCTCTCCTTCGACCGTCGGATTGGTCGCGATGATCAGCTCATCGACCTGGCCACCATCCACACGCCGCGTCAGGTTCGCGATCCTTAACTGCTCGGGTCCCACCCCGTGAAGGGGAGATAATGATCCATGCAATACGTGATAGACCCCGTTGAAGTGTTTTGTCTTCTCGACGGCGGCAATGTTTGTGGGTTCTTCCACCACGCATACCAGTCGCTGGTTGCGTGTCGGACTGCTGCAGTACACACAGGGATCGACATCGGTGATGTTGTTGCAGATCGAACACAGCCGGAGGCTTGCTTTCACGTCCCGCACGGCGACCGCCAGTGCCTCAGCGTCGTCGTCACTCGATCGCAGGATGTGAAATGCCAGGCGCTGCGCGCTCTTTGAACCGATCCCTGGCAGCTTCTTCAATTCATCGATTAGCCGCGTCATCGGCTCAGCAAATTTCGACATGTTCCTCGCTAACTTTTAGTGAAAGCGCTTCCGCTTTCTCCAACCGCGGTGCTGCGTGGTTCACTGTCCGTCCGGCAGCCTGTACTCAAAATTGTAAAAATGCTTTCCGTTCGTAATCACGATCTCCATTTTGCCAGTTAAGCCCTTGAGTTGATCGGTTCCCGAATCCGGTACGACCACCACGTTCAACTCGGGCACGCCGCGATTCATGATGCCCGTGTGTTCGAGCGCGAAACTTCCACTGCGGCCTTTCAGTTTGCCCATGACCTTTTCAAGCGCCACGTACCCCGCCGAACTCTTTTCTGAAGTCGTGACAGCCAGCATCTGGCCCTTACTCGTCGCTTCCAGATCGCCATGGAACTGCTTGTCGAAAGTCATCCTTCCCACACCCGAATCGTCACTCTGAGCGTCGGGCGAGCGCGGTACCATCTTCACATCAAACGACCCCTCTGCATGAGTCGACACGGCCACCTCTTTCTGAGCTTGGATTGGAAATGTTGCGCAACAAAACACTAGGGACAGCGGCAAGATCACTTTCAATTGCGAAGGAAGACTAAGATTCATCGTCGCTCATCAATCACGGAGTTTGTCACGATCACATCAATCCGCTGAGGCCCAGTCCGCCCATCATGCCGCCAAGGCTTGATTGCATCGCCTCGTCTACTTTGCGGCCGGCCTCGTTGACGGCTGCCATCACCAGGTCCTGCAACATCTCAACATCGCCAGCTTTGACAGCCTCCGGGTCAATCGTCAACTTCAAAACCTGTTTGCGGCCGTCCATTTTTACCGTCACGGTGCCGCCGCCCGAAGACGCCTCGACCACGGTCTCCTGCATCTTCTTCTGCAGGCCCTCGTACTGCTTCTTGGCCTGTGACATCAATTCCTGCAGATTGAATCCACCCATTTCAATTTCTCCAAATCCCCAACTCAAAGGGAAAAGCGAGTAGAAACCTCGTGTGAAGCTGAATGCCTTGATGGCTAATTTCTCTTCGTGTAATCGATCACCGTGCGGATCTCAGCCCCAAACTTCTCCCGCATCTTCTGCACGATTGGATCTTGTTCCGCTTTCGTTCGTCCGTTGCCGTTCGATCGCGGAGCCGCCGGCGTTGCCTGCACGGTCCCACCAGGCACAACCCTCAGTTTCACTGGACGCCCCAGTGCTCCACTGGCGGCCGCACCTGCCGCGCGCTTAGCGTCCGCGCTTACTGACATGTCAATTACAGCCGCCGAGGACGCAACCTTTACTACGACTTCGCTGCCTTCTACTTTCCACTCGCCGTTTTCAAGCATCGCGACGAGCATCGGCTGGCCGCTGAGGGCGTTCAAAACCGCGTTTCGCAAATCGTCGGATGACTTGGCTACCGCTGGGGCCGGAGCAAGAGTCGCAACGATCGTGGGCTCTGGATCCGCAACCACCACCGGAACACTCTGGGGCGCTGTTGCTGGTGCCGCCGATCCCATGACGACGGGCGCGCTACCAACTACATTCGGCACAGCCCGCGGCCCCGGAGAGGTATCCGCGGACATCTCAGGCTTGCCTTTTCGTGCCGAGTCCGCCGCGAACGGCGATACAACCGCTCCTCGCGACGCGGAATCGGCGCGCCGAGGTTCGTTTCCACCCACCACACTCGGCCGCGCCGCAGGTGTTGAGGCGGCCGCCGACGGTGCAACTCCGCTCAGCAATTCTTCCATCGGCAACAGGCGCTGTGCATGCGCCATTTTCAACAAACCCAATTCGAGATGAAATCGCTGTTCCTGCCGGTAACCCAGTTCCGCGTGCGTGCGCAACATGATCTGCAAGTGTCGCGCCAGATCTTCCTCGCTGAACAACTCTGCGACGCGTGACACGCGGGTACGCTCATCACCGGAAATCTGCAGCAGGGAAGAGTCCTTTCCCGCGATCTTCGCTACCGTTGCGTTCCGCAGAAATCGCACCAACTGGCGTGCAAAGTGCGTGGGATTATGACCTTCGTTGATCAACTCATCCACTGCACGCAAGACTTCTTCACTGGAGCTCCGAGCCACCGCCGACATTACATTTTCGAGCACGTGGGACGGCGCAGCCCCAATCAGTTGCTGCACGCCCGCAAGGGTCAAGTCGTCGGTCGAGGACGCAATCGCCTGGTCAAGAATGGACAGTGCGTCGCGCATCGAGCCGTCGCCGGCCTCAGCGAGCAGTGCTAGCGCATCCTCATCCGCCGTGATCTTCTCCCGTCCAGCCAGATCGCGTAGCTGTCCGAGGATGTCTTCAAACTTTACAGCCCGGAAGCTGAAGTGCTGACATCGCGACCGGATCGTCTGGGGTATGTCCTCGGGCGCCGTCGTGGCCAGCATGAACACCACATGTCCGGGCGGTTCTTCGAGGGTTTTCAACAGGGCATTGAAGGCAGCATCAGTGATCTGATGCGCTTCATCGAGGATGTAAACCTTAAAGCGATCCCTGGCCGGGCGGTAGCGCGTGGCTTCTCGCAACTCGCGGATTTCGTCGATCCCGCGGTTTGTTGCGGCATCAATTTCAATGACATCTACTGAGTTGCCGGCGCGAATCTCAGTGCACGACTCACAGACCCCACACGGCTCAGCCACCGGTTTATCGGATGAGCGGCAATTTAGCGCCATTGCGAGAATGCGAGCAACGGTTGTCTTTCCGATTCCACGATGCCCACTAAAGATGTACCCGTGCGCAATTCGCCCTTGCTCGATGGCGTTCTTGAGCGTGCGCGTGACGTGCTCCTGCCCAATCACGTCGGAGAAGTTCTGGGGTCGGTACTTACGGGCGAGAACCTGATAGCTCATCGGAATCTCCGATTATACAGTCGAAAACGGTGATACCGACGCCATTGCGGGACGACTTTGATCAAGCAATTCTTCCGGCAGTTTCCACCAGCGCGACCACTCACTTACGCACTGCCCTAACCTACTGAAAGTCCCGTGGGATGGTTTCTTCCCACGTCTTCGTTTTCAACGTGGCCCCGTCTTTCATCAATTCGCGAGTGTACTTGTAATAGAAATTCTTCACATCGCTCGTGACGGACAGATGCCCACGCCACGTCAGCACCCGATCTTTAAGCATGATGATCGTTTCCGCTTCACCCAGCACCGTGCACTTCTCCGGATGCGCGTCTTCCATTTCGTAGGTGAGCAGTTCATGATCTTCTTCCTTGCCCCAGGGATACGTCGACCCCATCTTTCCTCGCCACGTCACCTTGGTGGACTGGCGGCCTTCGTCGCGCAAGGAAGTCCACTCTCCGGGCCACGGAAATCCTTCTGTGTGAAGATCGGCTCTCGTTTCCGAGGGTTGTGGCTTCTCGATGCCCTGGACTGGTTCACCTTTTACAGGAACAATCGGCAGGACCACTCTCGCGCCAGATGGCCCGCCCAACTCAAGCGAAGTCGTCATGTTGTAAGGAGTTGGCCATACCATCGGCCACAGCGCATTTGACACTGCGACGCGTATTTTGTGGCCCTTCGGGAAGACCCATGTCGCAAGGTGCATCTCCACATTCAGCGGGTAGAAATTTCCCGGCTCGAGTGCCTTGGGATCGGTCATCGACTCTCGTTGGGCTCCGCTCAATCCCGCGCCAGTAATCTGCGTCGCTGTTCCGTCCGGGGCAACATCGCTCAACCGCACAAACCAGTTCGCAAGTGGAGCCGACGCCGCTGCTTTTAGCAGCGCATGTGGACGCCCCATGATTGCCAAATCCTCTTTCAGGGGTTCTGAGTCGTAGACGAGGCTGAACGCATCCACGGGACGCTGGTCGCTCAAAAGTTCGCCCCACCAAAATCCAGCGCCCACCCCCACCGTCGGCACATACTTCAATGCATGTTGAGCCGTCGTGCTCTCCGAGGCAGCGAGCGTGTGATTCGCCTGAAAGAACATAGTCATCGGTTTCAAACCAGCAGGAGGCCAGGAATGTTCCGCCCGCCATTCTCCAGGAACTGTCTCAAGATTCGGGTCAGGCGGATACCAGTGACGCATGTAGATGATGAGTTTCGGATCCTTCAGCACACCCGTGTCACGACCTTTCAGCCAGTAGTCCCACCATCGCGTCGCGTCCTCGCGCCACTCAATTTGGGGACCGAAATCCGCGTCATTCGGAAACGCGTGGTTCCATGGACCAATCAGCGCTCGCACCGGAGCCTTCGTTACTTGCTCAAGCATGGCCGGAATCGAATCGCGATATCCGTCCACAAGACCGCCAATCAGAAAGGAAGGAACTTCAATGTCCTTCAACGGCCGCACAGGCTTTCGCCAGAATCCTCCATCTCTCTGATGCCTCATATACATCAGCGACCATGGCGGTGCGTCAAATCTTGGCCCGAGTACTTTATCGTCCAGCGTGTAGTCTGGCGCGCCCGTAATTCCAGGCGCCAAGTCCATGTTGAGTTCGAATTCGTCCACGTGAAACAGACCATCGACGTAGTGAACGTCATCGTGAAACAACTCGGCCGTCGCTGCTACCGCGAGAATGGCCTTCAACTCCGGCGGATGCCGCATTGCCATCTGCATGGAATTGAATCCTCCCCACGAAATGCCGAACATCCCAACGTTGCCGTTCGACCACGATTGCGTCGCCAGCCAGTGAATAACCTGTTCTCCATCCAGCTGTTCCTGTTCAGAATATTCGCGGTCCGTCGGGACGCCCTCGCTGGCTCCAAACCCGCGAATGTCGACCCGCGCGCCCACATACCCTCGCCGCGCAAAATAAGCATGCTTTGAATAATCTCCGTCGGCGGTACCGTCATCTTTGCGATACGGCAGATATTCCAGTAGTGCAGGGAACTTCTCCCCAGCCTTCGTTCCATCTGGCATGTAGAGGGTAACGGCCAGACGCACGCCATCCTTCATCGGGATCCATCCTGTTTCCATTCGAACCCCATACGTCGGAGGAGATGGCGGCGCAGCGGTGAACGCTAAGGTTGTAAGCGCGACGGTTGTAAGAAAGAGAAGATTTGCAAAATTCAAAAAGCGATGGCTCACGCCGCGGGCCTCCTGCGGGAAGCCAGTGTACGCTTCCTGGTTGTCGCGTCAGGACCAGCGGTCACACCGAAGTGAATTGCGGATCGGATAGCGAGTGCCCGGCCCGCCGCTGGGGCAGCGGCTCAGTGGGTGTTGGGGTTGGGCCGGGCAATCTTCTGGGGTCGTCCTTGTTTCTCAGTTGCATCACTTGTACAGGGACTCCCGTTTGCCAGGCTGTGATGTAGATCACGGATGTTGGTGAGGAACCTATGCTCGCGGTGGCTAGAACGCACCCCAGCTCTTGCAATTTTCTTGTGACCATCATCACTGTTTTCAGAAACGCTCTTGGTTACGCTCATTCTGGACGCACCAACCCAATTCATTTCATTTGGAGCTGCTCTTCATGGCCTACGTCATCACTGACAATTGCATCAAGGACGCGCTTTGCGTCGATGTCTGCCCGACCGACTGCATTCATCCGAAGAAAGACGAGCCCGATTTCGAGGCCGCCACGCAGATGTTTATTGATCCCGCCGGATGCATTGACTGCGGCGCTTGCGTCCCAGCCTGCACGTCGGATTCGATCTATACGCAGGAAGATCTTCCGGATGACAAGAAGCAGTTCGCAGAAGCCAACGCCGCTCATTTCGCTTGAGAACGTTTCTCTCGTGTAATCGCAGCTCAACCCCGAATGCAGAAAAATGCCCACGGTTGACCCGTGGGCATTCGATTCTCCTTAGTACGAAGCGGAACAGATCCTCAGCACACGGCCGCTTCTTCTGCTTCGTCAAATATCTTGATCGTTCGCATGCTCTTTCTGCCAAGACCGTTCATTAGTGCTTCCAGCATGCCGGCCAGCGCCTGCGGATTTTCCTCGAGTAGCCTCGACAGACTCTCACGGTGAACCGCAAGTTCGCCGACCACCGTGCATTTGCGCGTGTCTGCCTCGAACGAGCCACTTGGATGTTCCCGCCGTGCCCGCTCTCCCGGTACCCTGGCAAACGGATAGTTGAGTGACCCCGTAGCCATCCAGTGCGCTACCAGTTCCTGGACATGCTCAGGACAGCACACCGTCATCACGTTCGATTGGCACGCCGTAGCGTCACTCCATAGCAGGACCTTGATACGGTTAAGCCATTGATTCTCGGTTAAGAGGAACCAATGAGTCGGTCGGAGCGCCTCTTCTCCACAGATTGCGCACGCAAATGGGCGGCTGAAATCGCTTTCCACTTCCTCGTTCTCGTAGCTCATACGACACCTTTCATGCCAGCACGTGCTCTGGCGACATCATCCGAATCGTTTTCTTTCCTATGCCGTCCGGCAGAGGTACTGTAAGAATTCCTTTATGCTGATCAAAGGTGAGAGTGATGTGTACACAGCACTCATCACACAACCAGTAATGCTCAAGCCGGCGCGATCGTTTTCGTCGCTCTCCATGCGGTCGTCCCGTGTCTGGCGTGCTGAATAGTTCGGTCTCCACATAAAACATCTTGCCTTCTCGCATATACCGAAAAATTGCTGTGCAAGCAGGGTTCGCGCACTTATGAAGCATGTTTGCTCCTGATAGGGTCTCGTCGTTCGCCTAACAACCTGATTACTGTGCCGCCATCCGGCGACTCACAAGCTGCGAGTTTCCATACCGTCACCGGCGGTAGAGCGCGGTACTTGCATGCGAGGGGCCGCAACACGCTCCTGGCGATGGCTGCGATCACTTCGCAAAAGTTGCGCATTTTACGATTGATCGGTAGATGACGTCGGGTGGGAACACCAATGACTTGCCGGATTCGTGCCAACGCTGCCAACTCCTTGGCACGACAGGTGTGATGCGTTGAACATTTTCTTGAGGCGTGCCTTGCCTCACATCCTCTGGTGACTATCCTCACAGCCCTTTGGGCCGCGTCGGGCGACTATAGGCCGATGCGCAGTTCGAGGAGCCTTGCTCATGAAAAACGTTCTTATCCTGGGTGCTGCTGGGCGCGACTTTCATAATTTCAACGTTGTCTTTCGCAACAATCCCGACTTCAACGTGGTCGCTTTCACGGCGACGCAGATTCCAGATATTGCCGGCCGCCGTTATCCCACCGAACTCGCCGGTCATCGCTATCCGCAAGGCATCCTCATCACGGACGAAAAGAACATGGAATCTCTTATCCGCGACCGAGGCGTTGACGTCGTTGTCTTTTCCTACAGCGATGTTTCACATCAGATCCTTATGCACCTCGCGTCGCGTGTGGTCGCGGCTGGTCCGGACTTTTGGCTGCTCGGCGCTGAACGCACCCAGGTAAAGTCAGTTCTGCCGGTCATATCGATTTGCGCAGTTCGCACCGGTTGCGGAAAGAGTCCACTATCGCGCATGGTCGCAGCCGAACTGCGTCGTCAGGGATGGAGGCCTGTAGTGATTCGCCATCCCATGCCCTACGGAGATCTCGCGGCACAAGCGGTGCAACGCTTTGCCACCCTC
>Ga0070659_100003374_pt1 | contig 11371 bp, 8 predicted proteins | sample KBSC23metaG_FD_64666 | JGI IMG/M metagenome (GOLD analysis project Ga0070659, IMG submission 64666) | Corn rhizosphere microbial communities from Kellogg Biological Station, Michigan, USA - KBS C2-3 metaG | ecosystem: Host-associated > Plants > Roots > Rhizosphere > Soil ...
CGCCTCGGCTTCATCTCCGACCTCTACGACGCCAACGGCATCGAGGTGCCGTTCTTCGGCCACCCTGCCAAGAGCATGCCGATCGCCGCCATGATCGCGCGAAGGGTAGGCGCACGCATCTGGATCGGGCGTTGCATGCGCATCGGCAAGCGCGCCTGCTTCGACGTCAATGTCAACGAGCTGTCGATCCCGCGCACCAGCAACCAGGCAGAGGACATCCGCTCCATCACCGCGGCGATCCAGCGTTATTTCGAGACCTGGATCCGCGAGACGCCTGAGCAGTTCATGTGGTCAAATCGCCGGTGGTCTTGAGGACAACCCGGTCTTGAGGACAACCCGTAAGGGACGTTGACAGCCAGACTGACCTTCGGTCTTATCGTTAACAAGGACTCGCAGGGGCTAGGTGTCGATATGCATTCCCGCAACGCCAAGTTTCAGATCGGCCAGGTGGTGCGCCACCGCGTCTATCCGTTTCGCGGCGTAATCTTCGACGTCGATCCGACCTTCAGCAACACCGAGGAGTGGTACCGTTCCATTCCCCAGGACGTGAGGCCGAGCAAGGATCAGCCCTTCTATCATCTGCTCGCCGAGAATGCGGAGACGGAGTACATCGCCTATGTCTCGGAGCAGAACCTCGTGCCAGACGCCTCCGACGAGCCGTTGCGGCATCCGCAGGTGTCTGAGCTGTTCGAAGACTTGAAGAACGGCGTCTTCCAGTTCCGCTACCTGCAAGAGCACTGAGCAGCGTCTGCTGACCCGGGAAAGCGAAAGGCCGCCCCGGATGCCGGAGCGGCCATTTTGATCTACTAAAGATCTCTGTCTTCTTATGGCGTCGCCGGAGCTGGTGCCGCAGGCTTCTTCTGTGCTGCGGCGGCAGGAGCGCCGGCGCCTGCCGGTGGCGTCTGCTGCGCCTCTTTCTTCTGCTGCGCCTCTTGGGCTTTCGCGGCAAGCTCGGCCTGACGTTTGCGGAACATCTCCATTAGCTGGCGCCGCGACTCTTCGTATTTCGCGCTATCGACCGGCGGGCCGTCATAAGCCTTGGCGAAGCCGGTCAGCGGAACGGGAAAGCCCATGGTCTTCTGCTGAATGTTCATCGCAGCGACGACCATCTGCTTGCCCTTCCGCATGTTGTCGAACATTTCCTTGGTCAGTTCGAGCTGGACCTGGCAGCTTGTCGGAAAGCAGATCGTGTACTGCAGCTGGATCGGTTGGCCGTCGTCGATCTTGATCTGCACACCGGCCGGGATCACCAGCGCGTAAGCGGTCGGCACTCTGACGAGAAGCTGCTGCTTATCTTCGCCCTCCACCTTGCGCACGGCGGCGGCGATTAGAACCATGCCCGTGTTGGGCTCGAGGCCCTCATGATTGGTGAGGCAGATCTCCTTGTTCTGGGTCTGCTCGCTCTTCATGCACAGCTTGACCCGCATCCTCCGGCGACCCGCCGGCAGCGGCGTCACCAGCAGTCCCAGTGACAGGAGCAGTGCCGGCGACAGGAGTAGTGCCGGCAGGAGCTTGTGCGGAGGGCGCGGCCGGTTGCGATTTTGGCGCTGCGGATGTTTTGGGCTGCACCTGCTGGGCGAGCGCCACAGGCAGCGCCAACCCCAAGACAAGCGCACCCGCGCCGGCACACGACATCAGTCGAGCCATGTAGCGGCTCAGCTTGTTCGATCGAACCCTGGACCAGACCATTACGACCTTTCCTCTCTTGGCGGGCAGGTTTGGGTCTGTGACCGGACGACCCCCGTGTCCCGCGTCCCGTGTCTATAGGGTCAATACCCGAATTGAGGCGTAGCCGTGGCTGCTAGCCTTGAAACGCAGGACTTTGCAGGTCCTTCGCCAGCGCCCCGTAACCCTTCCATACCGCGTGACAGCCCTAGCGCAAGATTGCGTTGCGGGCGATGTTACCCTTAACTCCTGCTGCAATGCGGAATGCATCTATAGCCACGCGCGCTGCCCGTTGAAAGCCCCTATTTCATGGCCGGCCCTGGCCTTCCTCCTGTTGCTTCCTGGCAGCGCATGGGGAGAGCCCGCTTCAGGCATCGCAATGCACGGCAAGCCGCTCGAGGCCACTAGCTTCACGCATTTTCCCTATGCCAATCCAGATGTACCCAAGGGGGGCCGCGCCGTCTTCGCCATGCAGGGCTCTTACGACAGTCTCAATCCGTTGATCGTCAAGGGCGCGCCGGCCGACGGCGTCCGCGACTATGTCTATGAGAGCTTGCTCGCGCGGGCCAATGACGAGCCCTTCACGATCTATGCGCTGATCGCCGAGCGCGTCGAGACGCCGCCCGATCGGAGCTACGTCGAGTTCACGCTGAACCCGAATGCGAAGTTCTCCGATGGGACGCCGATCACCGTCGACGACGTCATCTTCTCACATGCCTTGCTGCGCGATCACGGGCGGCCAAACCATCGCTCCTATTATCGTAAAGTCGCCAAGGTGGAGCAGACCGGTGAGCGCAAGGTGCGCTTCACCTTCGATCAAAGCGGCGACCGCGAGATGCCGCTGATCATGGGCTTGATGCCGGTCCTCCCGAAGCACCTCATCAATCCGGATCAATTCGAGAAGACAACGCTGACCCCGCTCATCGGCAGCGGTCCCTACCTGATCGACAAGGTCGATCCCGGCAAGTCGATCAGCTTCAAGCGCGACCCGAACTATTGGGGCCGCGATCTTCCGGTCAATCGCGGACTCTACAATTTCGACGAGATCCGCTTCGACTATTACCGAGACGCCGGCTCGATGTTCGAAGCATTCAAGTCGGGCCTTGTCCAATTTCGCAACGAGGAGGACCCGATCCGCTGGACCGAAGGCTACGACTTTCCTGCCGTCCGCGACGGGCGCGTCGTCAAGGAGGAGCTGCCGGTCGAAACGCCAGCCGGCATGTCGGCGCTCGTGTTCAACACACGGCGGCCGTTGTTCGCCGATGCGCGCGTCCGCCAGGCGCTTATCAAGCTGTTCGATTTCGAATGGGTGAACCGCACGCTGTACCACGGCCAATATGCGCGCACTGAAAGCTATTTCGCACGATCTGACCTGTCCTCGCACGGGCGTGCTGCCGATGCGACGGAGAGCGCGCTGCTTGCGCCTTACGCCAACGAGGTGAAGCCCTCCATCATGGACGGGACCTTCTCCTTCCCCGTCAGCGACGGCTCGGGCGAGAACCGCGATGGACGGCGCGAGGCGTTGCAGCTCCTGCAAGACGCCGGCTATCAGCTCAAGGATGGCAAGCTCGTCAATGTCGCCACGGGAGAGCCGTTCCAATTCGAAATTCTGGCGGCAACCCGGGTGCAGGAGAGATTGCTCCTGACCTTTGCCAGCGCGCTCAAGCAGGTCGGCATCAACGCGCGCATCCGCCAGATCGACTCGGCGCAATATCAGCGGCGCAAGCAGACTTACGATTTCGACATGATCCAGTATTTCTGGCCGGTATCGCTGTCGCCGGGGAACGAGCAGTCGTTCCGCTGGGGAAGCGAGGCAGCGGTGACCGAAGGCTCGTTTAATTATCCTGGCGTGAAGAGCGCCGCGGTCGATGCCATGATCGATGCGATGCTGAAGGCCGAGGGCCAACAAAGCTTCGTCTCGGCGGTGCGCGCCCTCGATCGCGTGCTGCTGTCGGGCGACCACGTCATCCCGCTGTTCCACCTGCCGCGCCAGTGGGTCGCGCATTGGCGTGAGTTGAAGCGGCCCGCAACCACGCCGCTTTACGGCTATCAGATCGACACTTGGTGGATCGATCCCTCCTCGGGCACGGCGGCGACCAACAACGGCGCGAGCACGCCCTGAGCGAGGGTTAGGCCGCTTGCTTGACCGCGGCGGCGATCTTGACCAACCGCTTCAGCAATTCGCGGGTGCCTTGAAGGCGGGCCTCTGGCGTCGCCCAATTGGCGTAGTAGATGAGCCGATGGTCCGGCTGCAGCTTCACGCGTGCCCCCTCCTCGCGGATGAAAGCGATGAGCCCCTCGGGATTGGCGAAGGTCTTGTTGCGGAAGGCGATCACCGCGCCCTTGGGCCCGGCGTCGATCTGCTCGATGCCAGCCTGACGGCACAGCCCTTTGATCTCGACGACATCGAGCAGGTGCCGCACCTCTTCGGGTAGCGGTCCGAACCTGTCGATCAGCTCGGCGGCAAATGCCTCGATCGCATCGTGGGTCTCGACGCCGGACAGCCGACGGTAGAGACCGAGCCGCACTTGCAGGTCAGGCACATAATCCTCGGGAATTAGAACCGAAGTGCCGAGATTGATGCGCGGCGACCATTGATCCTCGACTTCGCCTTCCTGTCCGCCCCTCAGCGCGGCCACGGCTTCTTCGAGCATGGACTGATAAAGCTCGACGCCGACCTCTCTGATATGGCCAGACTGTTCCTCGCCGAGCAGATTGCCGGCGCCTCTGATGTCAAGGTCATGGCTCGCCAGCACGAAGCCTGCACCAAGGGTGTCGAGCGACTGAAGCACCTTGAGCCGCCTCTCGGCGCCAGGCGTGAGCCGCGCATCGGCGGGAATAGTGAAATAGGCGTAGGCCCTGATCTTCGACCGCCCCACTCTGCCCCGCAATTGATAGAGCTGGGCAAGCCCGAACATGTCGGCGCGATGCACAATCAGGGTGTTGGCGGAAGGGATGTCGAGGCCCGATTCCACGATCGAGGTCGAGAGCAGCACGTCGAATTGGCGGTCGTAGAAGGCGTTCATCACAGAATCGAGCTCGCGGCTTCCGATCTGGCCGTGAGCACGCGCAACCTTTAGCTCAGGCGCGTGCTCTTCGAGGAACGCCGCCGCGTCGTCGAGATCTGAGATGCGCGGCACCACATAGAATGTCTGGCCGCCACGGAAGCGCTCGCGCAGTAGCGCCTCGCGCAGAATGACGGGATCGAACGGCGTCACATAGGTGCGCACGGCGAGGCGATCGACCGGAGGGGTCGAGATCAGCGACATCTCGCGCACGCCCGACAGCGCCAATTGCAAAGTGCGCGGAATCGGCGTCGCGGTCAGCGTCAGCACATGCACGTCTTCGCGAAGCTGCTTCAGCCGCTCCTTGTGCTGCACACCAAAATGCTGCTCCTCGTCCACGATAAGGAGCCCGAGATTGGCGAACTCGGCCGATTTAGCCAGCAGCGCGTGGGTGCCGATGACGATGTCGATGTCGCCAGACTTCAAGCCCTTCTTGACCTCGGCGCGGTCCTTGGCGGTCACTAGTCGTGAAGCTTGCGCGATCTTCACCGGGAAGCCGCGGAAGCGCTCGGTGAAGGTATAAAAGTGCTGGCGAGCGAGCAGTGTGGTCGGAACCACCACTGCAACCTGCTTCCCGGCGAGGACGGCGATGAGGCTCGCGCGCAGCGCCACCTCGGTCTTGCCGAAGCCGACATCGCCGCATATCAGGCGGTCCATTGGCCGTCCGCTCGCGAGATCATCGAGCACAGCTTCGATGCTTGTCTCTTGATCCTCGGTCTCCTCGTAGGGGAATCTCGCCGAGAACTCATCATAGAGGCCGTCAGGCGGCGTAAGCACCGGCGCTTGGCGCAGCTCGCGCAGCGCCGCAACCTTGATCAGCTTCTCCGCCATATCGCGGATGCGCTTCTTCAGGCGTGCTTTGCGCGTCTGCCAAGCGACGCCGCCGAGCCGGTCGAGCTGAACGCCTGCCTCATCCGACCCGTAGCGGCTGAGTAGCTCGATATTCTCGACGGGCAGATAGAGCTTGTCGCCACCGGAGTAGTGCAGCTCGAGGCAATCATGTGGCTTCTCGGCCGCCTCGATGGCAGTAAGTCCGACAAAACGGCCGATGCCGTGGTCGGCGTGCACCACGAGATCGCCGACGGATAGGCTCGACACCTCGGTGAGCACGTCCGCCCCGCGCTTGCCCCGTGTCTTGCGCACCAGCCGGTCGCCAAGGATGTCCTGCTCGTCGATCACAGCAAGACCAGGCGCCTCGAAGCCGGTCTCCAGCGGGAGCACGGCGAACGCCGTCGTCGCGTGCGGAAGCGCAATCGCGTCAGCGAAGCTCTCCACACCCATAGTCTCGCCTATGCCATGTTCCCACAGCAGCGTGGCGAGCCGTTCGCGGGCGCCATTGCTCCAGCACGCCACGATCACGCGCTTGTCCTCGCCCTTGAGACGTTTGGCGTGAGCTACCACCGCGTCGAACACATAGCCGCCTTCGGTTTGGCGCTCGGCCGCAAAGGAGTGGCCTTGCCGGCCGCCGAATGAGACGATCTTGCCGCCAGGCGTCTCGGGGTGCTCGAAGGGATCGAGCGCAATCGTCTGCCGCGACGCGAGGGCTTGCTGCCACTCGGCCTCGCTCAGAAACATGCTTTCCGGAGGCACAGGATGATAAGGCGGCGCGCCGAATGCCTTGCGCTCGAGCGCCTGCGCTCGCGCCTCATAGTGATCGGCGACCTGCTCGAGCCTCTTGGTGCGGGCGTCATCGACTAGCGGGTCGAGGCTGACCAGGGCGCCGGGCAGATAGTCGAATAGCGTGTCGAGGCGGTCATGGAACAGCGGCAGCCAATGCTCCATGCCCTGATGCTGGCGCCCGGCGGAGATCGACTCGTAGAGCGGGTCGTCGCCTGTAACCGGCCCGAACAGCTCCACATAGCGCTGTCGGAAGGCGCGGCGGACGTCCGGCGTGAGCACGAGCTCGCTCATTGGCAGAAGCTCGACACTGTCGAGCCGCGCAGCAGTGCGCTGCGTCTCCGGATCGAAGGCCCTGATCGATTCGAGCGTGTCGCCGAAGAAGTCAAGGCGAACCGGCTGGGCTCCCGGCGGATAGAGATCGAGGATGCCGCCGCGCACTGCATATTGGCCTGGATCGGTCACGGTGCCCGCGCGCCCGTAACCGGAAACTTCGAGGCGCTCGACGAGCTCCTGCATGCTCACGGCATTGCCGGCTGCGAGCCTCATGCTCGACGCCGCGATGAACGCCCTTGGGGGCACTCTCTGCACCACGGCGTTCACCGTGGTGAGGACGATAAGAGACGACTTGTTGCCTGCGGTCTCCCGATGCGTTAGCTCGGAAAGTGTGGCGATGCGGCGCGCGATGGTGTCGGCATTGGGTGCGACGCGGTCGTAAGGGACGCCGTCCCAGGCAGGAAAAGTCAGCACGGTCACGTCGGGGGCGAAGAATGCGAGCGCATCTTCGAGCGTGACGAGGCGGTTGGCATCGCGCGCGATGTGCAAGATCGGCGCGCCGCGCGGGGTCTGGCGGGCAAGCTCGCCGAGGAGGAGCGCATCCAGGCCTTCAGGAACGCCGCTTGCGATCATATGCGGCGCTTTGAGCAGGCGTTCGACCGGTAAGGATGGAAACGAGGGCTTAACTGCCATGAGAGCGTTAGAGTTTAGTCCGCCTGCTCAAGGCCGTGGAAACGCCTGAGCCGGGCGATCAGTTTGTCGAGATCGGTCTCACCGAGCGACTGACCCCCGAACAGCGACATCTCGATGTCGGGGTCTGGCGTGTCGATCAGGCGCTCGAACACGCCGATCTCGGCGGCATTCATTCCGTCGAGCGCCGCTTCGGCGAATCGGCCAAGCAGGAAGTCCATCTCCTTGGAACCCCGGTGCGTCGCCCGCCAAAGCGCGCGGCGGCGGCGCATTCCGAGATCACTGCCGGACATGACCATGGTTTTTGCCTGAGAGGATGGTTTAGACCGGGCGCGCTAGCCTCTGTCAAGCCGCTCGAAATTTGCTTTACGGTGATGGAATGTCCGCGACGCGGCCTCCCCTGCTTGCGCCCCTCTTTGCCACAGTACGCTCATTGAAGGGCGTCGGCCCAAAGGTTGAGGCGCTCCTCAACAAGCTCGTTGGGCAGCGCTCGAGCCACGCGCGGATCATTGACCTTCTATGGCATCTCCCGGTCGGCGTGATCAACCGTACCATCACGCCACGCTTCGCCGACGCGCGCATCGGCGAGCTTGCGACCCTCGAAGTGACCGTGACGGAGCACAGGTCAGGCGGCGGGCGGCGCGGCGGACGAGCGCCGTACAAGGTCCTGGTCGAGGACTCCGCAGGCGCCGCGCTCGAGCTTGTCTATTTCAATGCCGACCCGGGATATCTGAAGCGCCTCTTGCCTGTGGGCAGTCGCCGCCTCGTCTCGGGCAAGCTCGAATCCTATGACGGCTGGCTGCAAATCCCTCATCCCGATCATGTGGTGGACATCGAGGGCGAGCGCGATGCTACGGCAGCTCTCCCGATGCACGAGCCGATCTATCCGCTGACTGCGGGCCTGACCAACACCACGCTGCGCAAAGCGATCGGCGAGGCGCTGGCGCGGCTGCCGGCATTTCCAGAATGGATGGACGAAGGGTACCGCGCGAAGAATGTTTGGCCTTCCTTTGCCGACGCACTCCGGCGCCTTCATGCACCCGAGGGTGAGGCAGATGTCGCGCCCTCGGCGCCTGCCCGAGCGCGATTGGCTCATGACGAGCTTCTCGCCAACCAGCTTGCGCTTGCCGTCATTCGCGCGAGGCTCAAGCGGCGCGCCGGGCGGAAGCTCGCCGCACCTGGCAAACTGCGCAAGGCAATTGTCTCAGCCCTTCCGTTCGTGCTGACCGTGGCGCAGAAGCGCGCGCTCGTCGAGATCGATGCCGATCTCGCGAGCCCTCACCGCATGCTCCGCTTGCTGCAAGGCGATGTCGGCAGCGGCAAAACGGTTGTCGCTCTGCTCGCCATGGCCACCGCGGTCGAAGCCGGGGCGCAGGCCGCGCTGATGGCGCCAACCGAGCTTCTTGCCCGTCAGCATCTCAAGACCATCACCCAGTTCGGCGCGCCCGCGGGTTTGCGCATCGCGCTGCTCACCGGACGCGAACGCGGGAGAGAGCGAGCCGCCATTGTGGAGCGTCTCGCCAGCGGCAGCATCGACATCCTCATAGGCACCCACGCGCTGTTCCAGGAGCATGTCGCGTTCCGGGATCTTGGTCTCGTGGTGATCGACGAGCAGCACAGGTTCGGCGTGCATCAGCGGCTCGCTTTGCAAAAGAAGGGCGGCGGCAGCGGCGCTGAGCTTCTGGTGATGACCGCGACGCCCATTCCGCGCACGCTTCTCCTTACGAGCTACGGTGACATGGATGTGTCGCGACTCGACGAGAAGCCACCAGAGCGCAAGCCGGTCGCCACCCGCACCGTACCGCTCGAGCGCATCGACGAGGTGATCGACGGCATCACCCGCGCGATCAAAAGCGGCGCACAAGTCTATTGGGTCTGTCCGCTCGTCGCCGAATCCGAGGTGCTCGACATCGCCGCGGCGGAGGCGCGCCACGCCGAGCTCCGTGCTCGCTTCGGCGACAAGGTGGGCCTGGTGCACGGCAAGCTCGCCGGCAAGGACAAGGATCGCGTGATGGCCGCGTTTGCCTCGGGCGCGCTCTTGATCCTGGTGTCCACCACGGTGATCGAGGTCGGCGTCGATGTTCCGAATGCAAGCATCATGATCATCGAGCATGCCGAGCGCTTCGGTCTCGCCCAGCTCCATCAGTTGCGCGGACGCGTCGGCCGCGGCGCCAAGGAGTCTTCTTGCATCCTGCTCTACCGCCAGCCCTTATCCGACACGGCGCGCGAGAGGCTTGGCGTCATGCGCCGTACCGAGGACGGCTTCGTCATCGCCGAGGAGGACCTGAAGCTCAGAGGCGGCGGCGAGGTGCTGGGCACCCGGCAGAGCGGTCTGCCCGCGTTTCGTATCGCGAGCCTGCCGGAGCATGGGGCTCTGCTCGAGGCTGCGCGCGACGAGGCGCGGCTCAAGCTCACGCGCGATCCGGACCTGAAGGCGCCGGATGCCGATCCGCTCAAGCTGCTGCTCTATTTGTTCGAGCGTGACGACGCGATCAAGCTGATGTGCGCGGGCTGAGGCCGTAGCCTAAACGATAGGCTCTTCCTCATGCACGGACTTTGCGGCACTCGCTTTGGCAAGCTTGCGCAGTTCTTCCTGCTGCTGGTCAGGCCCGACTAGGCCGGCAGAGACCACGAGCTTGGCGGCGTCTTCGACCGCAAGGTCGAGCGGGATCACCTCGCTCGCCGGTACGAACACGATGAAGCCGGTGGTCGGGTTTGGCCCGTTCGGCATGAACACGGTGATGAGCGGCTTGCCTCCGCCGATCTTCTCGTCAACCTCGACCGGCGGGTCGCCGGCCATGAACACGATGCAATAGAGCCCACGCCGGGGAAACTCGATCAGCCCCACGCGCTTGAACGACGTCCCGCTCTTGGAGAACACCGTGGTGAAGATCTGCTTCACCAGCCGGTACACCCCGCGTACCACGGGCATGCGGTCGAGCATCATCTCGCCGTAGCTCACGATGCTGCGCCCGAACAGATTGGCGGTGAGCGCCCCCACCACCATGAGGAGCACAATGCCGACGATTAGGCCGACGCCAGGCACGCGGAAGGGAAGATATGTGTCCGGCAGATAAGCCTGCGGAACGAGCGGCTTCACCCAGGCATCAACCAGATTGATGAACCACCACACGACGTAGAGGGTGACGGCGACCGGGCCAACCACGATGAGTCCAGTGAGGAAATAACCGCGGAGCCGCGCGCCAATATGCAGCGAGGCAGGCTCGCCCGCTGCGGCAAGCAAGGCGAGCCGGTCCGCCTGCGAAGATGTCTCGTCGTCCGGCTTGGCAACGAGATCAGACTTGTCTTTAGCTTTCATGGACCCGGAATAAAGGCTGACGGACTCTGCGCGCAGACGCCTGCCAGTCCTATGCGTCACGCGGCCTAGCCGCATTACTGCGTCACGAGAGTGCAGTCCACTCCGTTTCGCTTTAGCGCACTGCAAACCTTAAGGCTTTCCGCCTTGTCCGGGAAGGGTCCGATCTTGAGACTGTAAAAGGTGCCGAAATTGCCGATGTCCACTTTCTCAATCACGGGCTGAGCGGCGGCAACCTGCTGGTTCTCACTCGACACTTTCTTCCACAGCGCCTGAGCTTCCTGCTCCGACCGGCTGGTCGCGAGCTGCAATTGGAAGCCACCGCCGCCTGGGGCCGACGTCGCGGCTGCGGCTGCGGGCGCGGCGGCCGGAGTTTCGGCCTCGGCAGACTTGGAGAACCAGCGGCTCCACCTGCTTCCGCTTGGGTTCGCATCGGTCGCCACCACGGTTTCGCCCCCTTGCGTCTGCGCGCCCCATCCCGTGCTTGGCGCTCGAGCTGGGCTGGCCGGCGCCGGAGGTGCGCTGGTTGGCTCGGTGGCGCTGGCGGTTTGCTGAGTCTGCGCACCCCATCCGGTGCTCGGCGCCGGCGGCGGAGCGCTCGCAGCGGCGGCTTCACCCGCTTGCGTCTGAGCTCCCCACCCTGTGCTCGGTGCCGATGATTGAGGTTTCGCGGGAGCCGGAGTTGGCGCCGCGCTCTCGGCAGGCGCGGTTGCGGCCGACACTGAAGAAGAGGAGCCGGTGA
>Ga0070659_100003375_pt1 | contig 11368 bp, 9 predicted proteins | sample KBSC23metaG_FD_64666 | JGI IMG/M metagenome (GOLD analysis project Ga0070659, IMG submission 64666) | Corn rhizosphere microbial communities from Kellogg Biological Station, Michigan, USA - KBS C2-3 metaG | ecosystem: Host-associated > Plants > Roots > Rhizosphere > Soil ...
GGGCCCGCGCAGCTACTCGATCATCGAGCAGGGCATGATCAGCCAGATCATCGAGGCGCACCCGGAAGAACTGCGCACGCATCTGGAAGAGGCCGCCGGCATCTCCAAGTACAAGGAGCGCCGCAAGGAAACCGAAAGCCGGATCAGGGCGACCCGCGAGAATCTCGATCGCGTGCGCGACGTGCGCGACGAGGTGGACAAGCAGCTCGAACACCTCAATCGCCAGGCCCGCGCCGCCGAGCGCTGGAAGGCTCTGAAGGAGGAACAGACGCGCAAGGAGGCGGAGCTGCGAGCGCTGGAGTACCGCGGCCTCAAGACCCAGCACGACGGCGAAGGCGCCGGCCTGTCCGCCGCCGAAATCGAGATCGAGAAACAACTGGCCGGCCAGCGCGAGATCGAGGCGCAACTGGAAACCGTGCGCGAGCGGCATGTCGACGCCAACGACCACCTCAATGCCGTGCAGGCGGACGTCTACAAGGTCGGCGCTGAGATCGCGCGGGTCGAGCAGCAAGTGCGGCACAACCGCGAGAGTGCCGAACGCCTGCAGCGCGTCCACGCCGACAGCGAGCGCGAGCATGCCGAGCTGGCGGCGCAGATCGGCACCGACCGTGAACAGATCGAGTCGCTGCGCCTGGCCCTGGCCGAAGGCGAGCCGAAGCTCGAGGCGTTGCAGCAGATGCAGGAGGATACGGCGCAGGCCCAACGCGATACCGAGACGAAGCTGGCCGACTGGCAGCAGCGCTGGGACAGCCACACGCGCAACGCGGGCGAATCGAATCGCGCCGCGGAGGTGGAGCGCACCAAGCTCAACTATCTGGATCGCCAGGCGATGGATCTGGCGCGCCGGCGGGAAACCCTGGAGACGGAGCAGAAGACCACCGATCTCGCCGCCCTGGACGCCGCCGGCGAGCAGTTGCACGCCGAGCACGACACCCAGCACGAGCGGGTCGAGGCCCTCGGCAGCCTGCTCGACCAGCACAAGGGCAGCCACGACAAGGCGCTCGAACAGGAGCGCCAGCTGCAGGCATCCCTCAACGAAGCGCGCTCGCAACTGCAGGCGGCGCGCGGCCGGCATGCCTCGCTGGAGGCCCTTCAGCATGCGGCGCTGGGACAGGATGAAAGCGCCGCCAGCGCCTGGCTCGCCCGCCTCGGGCTCGACCGCTCGCAGCGCCTGGGCGAAACCCTGCAGGTCGAAGCGGGCTGGGAAACCGCGGTGGAAACCGCGCTGAGCGGTTTCCTGGACAGCGTGCTGGTGGAGGGATCACACGGCCTGGCCGCCGAGTTCGGTGCGATCGAAGATGCCGACGTGGCCCTGCTCGACGCGGCCCCGGGCGGTGCCGGCGCGGCCGGCACCCTGGCCGCGCACGTGCGCGGGCCGGCTGCCGCCGTTGCCATGCTCGGCCACGTGCTTGCCGCCGGTTCGCTGGAGGAGGCGCACGAGCGTGTGGCGTCGCTGACGGCCCTGGCGCCGTATCAGTCGGTGATCACGCCGGCGGGCGAATGGCTGGGGCCCGGCTGGGCACGGGTGCGTCGCGCGCAGGGCAGCCAGGTCGGCGTATTGGCGCGCGAGCGCGAGTTGCGCCAGCTCGGCGAGCAGATCGCCACGTTGGAAGCGCACCTCGAAGAAGCCGGCGAACAGCTCGAATCGCTGCGCATCAGCAAGTTCGAGGCCGAGCGCGCCCGCGACGATGCCCAGCGCGAGCTGTACAACGCGCATCGTCGCCAGTCCGAACTGGCTGGCCAGTTGCAGAGCCATCGCGGCAAGCTGGAAACGGCCCGCGCACGCGCCGAGAAGGTCGGCGGCGAATTGGCCGATCTGGCCAGCCAGCTCGCTGAATTGCAGGGCCAGACGCGCGAGGCGCGCGCGCGCCTGGACGAGTCGGTGGGCCTGATGGGCGATCAGGAAGATCAGCGTCGCGAACTCGAGAACGAGCGCCGCGCCCTGCTCGAAGCGCGCGAGGAGGCGCGCCTGAACGCACGGGAGGCCGCCGAGCAGTCGCACGCGCTGGCCTTGTCGCTGGAGTCCAGGCGTTCCTCGCGTGCCTCGCTGGAGCAGTCGCTGGCCCGCATGGACACCCAGTTGCGCCAAATCGAGGCGCGCCGGGACGAAATCGCCCAGCAGCTTGCCGCCGGTTCCGACCCGATCGCCGAACTGGAAGCCGAGCGCCAGGCCTATCTGGATCAGCGCCTGCTGGTCGACAAGCAACTGGTCGAAGCGCGTCGCGCGCTGGAGGATTGCGACCTCGAGTTTCGCAAGCTCGAACAGCAACGGCATCTGGCGGAGCAGGGCCTTGCCGCCCTGCGCGAAAGCCTGTCCGAGAAGCGCCTGGCCGCGCAGGCGCTGCACCTTCGCGCCGAGCAACTGGCCGAAGCGATCAAGGCCTCCGGGCTGGAGCTCGAAACCCTGCTCGTCGAGTTGGCCGACGACATCAATGCGGAGCAGTGGCGCCAGCAACTGGGCGAGTTGGGCCAGAAAATCGCCCGGCTGGAACCGGTCAACCTCGCCGCGATCCAGGAGCACGCCGAGCAGAGCGAGCGCAAGACCTACCTCGACAACCAACTGGCCGACCTGGTCAACGCAATGGATACCCTGGAAGGCGCGATCAAGAAAATCGATCGCGAAACCCGCCAGCGCTTCAAGGAAACCTTCGACAAGGTGAACGCCGGCGTGCAGGAGTTGTTCCCGCGCCTGTTCGGCGGCGGCCACGCCTATCTGGAGCTGACCGGCGACGACCTGCTCAACACCGGCGTGACGATCATGGCGCGCCCGCCGGGCAAGCGCCCGTCCAACATCTCGCTGTTGTCCGGCGGCGAAAAGGCGTTGACCGCGGTGTCTCTGGTGTTCGCCATCTTCGGCCTCAACCCGGCGCCGTTCTGCCTGCTCGACGAGGTCGATGCGCCGCTGGACGAGGCCAACGTCGGCCGTTTCTCCAGTTTGGTGCGCGAGATGAGCGAACACGTGCAGTTCATCTTCATCAGCCACAACAAGGCCACCATGGAAGCCGCCACGCAGCTGTGCGGCGTGACCATGCGCGAGCCCGGCGTGTCGCGACTGGTGCAGGTGGATCTGGCCGAAGCGGCTAAACTGGCGGGTGCAGCCTGAGGATCCGATGATGACCGTGCAACCCTTGCTTGCCTTCGCCTGGAACGCTGCCGTCGGCGTTCCCATGCTGATCGTCGGCCTGATCGTGCTGGCGCTGATCTGGCTGTTCGGCCAGCCCAGGAAAGAGCAGGGCAAGCGACGCACGGCCGGCGAGGGGCGCGGGCGGCGCGAACCCACCGTCGGCGACTCCAGCCTGGCGGACAACCCGGCTTTCACCCTGGGCGACCAGGCCACCGGCGACGATCACACCGGGACGTCGCCCATGCAGGGCGAGCTCGACGTCGGCTTGCGCGAAGAGCTGGAGCGCCTCGGCGCCACGCTTTCCGGGGAACGAAGCACCGGTCGATCCGCCGGGCTGGCCGGCCATGCCGCCTCGATCGTCGACACCTTGCGTGCCCCGGCCGATCAGGAGGGCACTTCCGCGACGCCGCTGGCCAGCAAGCCGCCCGCCGCGGCGGCACCTGCCGCCAAACCCGTGCCGCGTTCCGATCTGGGCCGACGTCCCGCCGACAAGCCGGTGGAACGCATCGTCACCTTGTTCGTGATAGCCCGCGAAGGAGGGCACTTCAACGGGCCGGATCTGGTGGTGGCGACCGAAAAGGCCGGCCTGGAATTCGGCGACATGGGCATCTACCACCGGCTGGTCGATGGCAAGCGTGAGCTGGGGCCGATCTTCAGCGTCGCCAACATGCTCAAACCGGGCAACTTCGACCTGGTTCGCCTGGACGCGTTGCAAACGCCGGGCGTCAGCTTCTTCATGACCTTGCCGGCGCCGATACCGGCACTGGACGCCTGGGACGCCATGCTGCCCACTGCCCAGCGACTGGCCGAGCTGCTGGACGGGCAGGTGCTCGACGAAGAGCGCAACGCACTGGGCCGCCAGGGCATCGCGCATATTCGCGATCAGTTGCGTGGCTGGGATCGCGACCATGAAGGCAAGGAAATCATCTTCGGTCGTTGATCCGCGCTTGCGCGCCCATTGGCCGCACTGATCCGCGGCGTCCGGGGTTCGACCCCACAACTGCCGGAGCTTCACATGTTGCCGAAGAACGGGGAGCCATGACCCTTTCCTTGCCCTGGAAGATCACGGGCGTTGCGGTCGGCCTGATCGTCGCCGGGCTGGCCTGGAACGGAGTGTCGCAGTATTTCGCGGCGCGCCATGCCGACGAAATCATCCAGGAATCCGCGCGCGCCGCCGCGCTGGACGCGCAACAGGCGAAGGCGCGAGCCCGCCAGCGTCACGAGGAACTTGCCGCCGACCTGCAACAGCGCCGCGCGGCGTTGGCCAGCAACTATCGCCAGGTCGCCGACCAGGCCCGCGAGTATCAGGCCCGCCGGGCGGTGCAATTGGCCCGGCAGCGCCAGGAGGCGTTGCGCGTCGAAGCCAGCTACTTGCTGGACGAGAACCAGCAATGCGCCAACGGCATTGTCATCAACCGCCGCGGCTCGACGTTCACCCAGGCCCGGGGCAAGGACGGCGCGCCGATCCGCTGCCAGGGGAACAAGGCCGCCGAGCCATTGCGCTGATCACCGTCGGCAGGCCGATCCGGTGCGCTGCAACGGTGGTCATGCGGATCGTTCCGTTCGTTGGATCAGAACAAGGCCAGCTGCCGCCGGCTGATTTCCTTGCGATCCCAATCCCATGTGCTGATGTGGTGACGCATGACGTGCTCGGCGATGCGGTTCCGGCGCGTGCTGCCGCCGGGCGGGATCAGCCATTGCTGCCGAACGCGCCAGCCCGACCATTGGCCGGTGAGGTCGGCGTTGCCGGCAATGAGGTCGTCCTGCCATTGCCGGATGTACTTCAGCGGCAGGCGCTGGTCGTTGGGCAGTAGCAGGGCGTCGCCATCCAGACGCCAGTTCTCGGAGTTCCAGAATCCTCGCATGTCTCGATTTCTCCTCGTTTTTCATCGCGGCACGCGCCGTGTCGTAGTCCCTTTAACCCTGTCACCCATTAATTAGCCTTCTGGAATCTCAAGGATTCAAAGGCTTGCGCTTGCGAGCTTTGGTGACCAGCGACCAGCTTTGTTCAAACATGACCTGGCTAGCGGGCCAATCTCAAATTGGCGACGCAGTTAATAGCTCACCGTCCCGAGGCGAGAACCCTGCTTAGCCAAGGGTTCGCGAACTCTGCGCCCTTGAAGTCGGCGGGGAACTGCGGACGTAGCTGTCGGTAGGCCTGTAGACAACGTGACGGGTCCGGTCCGGATTTTTGCGGTGTGGCGGCGCGTTCGATGATGGAGAGGGCTGGCGGCTCATACGTGAGTTTCATGGCTTCCACGGCCGTCGCCTGCGCATCGGCGAGCGGCTGCTGACTGCAGAAGCCCACCCCTTGTAACGCGAGTTCACGGACCTGATGAGGATGCTCGTACGGCGGACTTTCGAGCGCGATGTCGAGAAACGTCGTGGTGAGGGCCGAGAGCGCCTGCTGCCGTTCGACGTCGAGGAATGGTGTTTCCCAGTAGAAGTGTCCGAAGCCGCCAAGAGTGACCGCTGCTGCTGCCAGCAAATAGGTCCTCGGCAGGTCGTTCTGCACCGATGAGGCGCAACGCTCCGGCGACGCAAGTCCCCAAGATCCCCAGGCCTTGCCAGGGCAAGCCAGCCCACACATCGTGCACCGCCCAGCAGATTCCGGTCGCCGTCAATGCCAGCGCTACCTTGAACAACACACTGTCTCCTGAAGTACGGGAGATCTATCGGCCGCTGAAGGCGCTTCTGAATGGGCCGGCCATTCTTGGCCGATCTGTCCAATCACGGGCACCAGAGGCGCGTGTAAGGACTTAGTCGCTAGACTGATATATTTATATTTGATATCAACAACTTACTAGCGCTCGCGGGTGGTTCGTGAGAACCTAGCTTGGTGCGTCTGGCTCGTCGGGTCTCGTGGGCCCGCATGCCGGACTGGGAGGGACTATGAGCGACCAAGCCCGTCGCGCGACTTCTCGCCCCTTATTGTCGGGAGCGGAGCTGTTTATTCCGCGCACGCCCATCCTGAGCGCAGGCGAGGCCGCCCGCCTGATGGGATTTCCCAGCAGCGAAGCCCTGACCAAGGCACGCCAGACCGGCCGCTTGCCGATTCCCATGTTCCAGATCCCAGGACGTCGTGGCTGGTTTGCGGCCACTCACGTGGTCAAGGCGTGGCTTGAACAGACGCTTGCCGCCCACGGCGGTGTAACCGAGCCAGAGGAGGGTCGGCCATGAGCGGATAACCCACAAATACCGTGAGCTGAGAAAAGAGCCGAAGAAGAGAACCCGAAGAAAAAAAGCCTCGCAGTCGGATGCGAGGCCTTTTTAGGTAATAGCGGATTGGAATAGCCCGCTGAGCCCATCTTCGAAGTCTCCCTTTCTGCTGTCAAGCCCTGCGCGCGTCCCTTGACGACGCGCAACGGGCGTTGACGTCCCTAACGCACCCCAGTCGAGGCCGTTCACGCTGCCTCTTGGCCGGTGTACGCATATCGGAGAGAGCTGATGAAGAGTTCAACGTACGCAAGAAAACCACAGTTTGCTGTAGGCACCCTGTGGGTGTTCGAGGAGCGGGTGGTGCAGGTGGACGGCCCCTTGTCCCTGCAAGTGGTGCAGGTGCGGGACGTCGCCAGCGGCGAGTTGAAGCCGGCCCCCGTTCACCACCTCACGCTACCAAGCAATGCAGCGCAAAAGGCGGCCGACCCTCTAACGGTTCCACAGAACGAATGGGACCGCGCGCTTACCCTCACAAGAGCGTTCCAGCCGTATGTGGAGTGCCGGGCGTTGCCGACCCGCGTCACCCAGGCGATTGCCCTCCGGCACGCGATCACCTTCCGGCAGGTCCAGCGTCTGCGTGCCCAGTTCCAAGCCACGCATCAGACCACGGCGCTAGTCCGTGGCAAAGGCGGACGCCCAGTCGGGCTTCGGTGCCTGATCCAGGAAGTCGAACGACTCATCCAGCACGTTATCGCCAAGCACTATGCCTGCCGCGAACCGGCCACCAAGGAATGCATCGTCGAGCGCGTTCGGCTGATCTGTAGGCGGCTGTCCTATCCCAGCCCATCGCGCAAAACCATCCTTGCCCGCATCAGTGAGGCGCAAGGGTACGCGATGGATCGTGCGCGTCACGGTGCAAAAAACGCCAAACAGGTGTGGGAGGCACGCCCCGGAATGCACCAGATGAGCCGCCCGCTGGAGGAGGTGCAGATCGACCACACCCTGGTGGACGTCCTTGTGGTTCACGGGGACGGAACGGTTGCCGGACGCCCTTGGTTGACCTTGGCCATCGACGTGGCGACCCGCGTCGTGCTTGGGTGGTATCTGACCATGGATGCACCCTCGAGCATTTCGGTGGCCATGTGCCTGGCCCACGCGATGCTGCCCAAACCCGAGAGCCAGGACGATCCGGAGCTATGGCCGATGTACGGCAAACCGCTGTGCGTGCTCTTGGACAACGGCAAAGACTTCCGCAGCTACGCACTCAAGCGTGGCTGCGAGCAGCACGGGATCGAGTTGAAGTGGCGCCCCGTCCGCGTGCCTCATTATGGCGCGCACATCGAGCGGCTCATCGGCACGTTCATGACGATGGTGCACTCGCTGCCAGGGACCACGTTCAGCAACGTCAAGGCGCGCGGCGACTACCCAAGCGAGCATCGCGCGTGCCTCACGCTCGAAGACCTCCGGGCTTGGTTCGTCCAGAAGATTTGCCGGGGCTACCACGTTCGCACACATCGAAGTTTGGGCATTCCTCCGCTGATCGCCTGGGAACGCGCCTTCAGGCAGCCGGATGGGATGCTGCGTATGCCCGAGGTGCCCTTGCGGCCTGACGATTTGCGTCGCGACTTCTACCCGTTCGTCTTCCGACGCATTCAGCGTACGGGCGTGCAGCTAGGCCAGTCGCGCTACTGGGCTAGTGCTTTGGCGCCGCTGGTGCATCCCCAGCGCCAGGTGAGGGTCCACTACAACAAACAGAACCCTTCATGCGTCTGGATCCGTGCCGATGGTGACGTGCTGGTGGAAGCGGTGGTGGTGGCCGGCGCGGCCTTATCCCACGGGCGAGCCGTGGCGTTGACCGACCAGGAGCAAGCCTATCTTGATCAGAAGCTGCTCGATGGCTATGAGACGGCCGACGCCGTCGAGGCCTCGGCCCGGGGGCGCCAGCGAAGAAAGCAGAGTCACGGCTCGGGGCAGGGCACGGCGCGCAAAAGCCTGCCGGCGGCACGCTTGGACCGAAAGGGCGATGCAGCCAGCGAGAACCAATTGGCCCTTCCTGCGCTTAATCGGGCTTCGGTCACCTTTGAGGTGCTCGAGCCATGAGTACGCACGGGTCACACCTCGATCCCACGGTCGCTTCCCTCCTCAACCTGCCCGACGACGAACGCATCCGGGCCTTACTGGCCGACCGCTTCATTTGCCACGAAAAGGTCGGCGCACTCCTGGCCGAGTGCGATTATTTGGCGCATCGGCCACCCTCGTTGCGACCCCGTGGACTACTTGTTTGCGCCCCCAGCGGATCGGGCAAGACCGCGTTTGCCAACGCGCTGGTGCGCCGCTATGCGTGCCATCCAGCGACGCGCCTGAAGGCCGCAACCAAACCGGTCTTGCTTATCAGCATGGTCAACGCACGTGACGCGGAGGAAATCTATCGGCGCCTGCTTGAAGACCTAGGTTGCCAGCGTGCGAATCGTTATACGGGCAAAGAGCGCCGATCGATGGCCTTGGAACTGACGCGGGCCGCCAACGTGCAGATGGTGATTTTCGATGAGGTGCAGGATCTCCTGAACATCACACCTCGCCAACGCGTCCTGGCGTTGATGGGCATCAAAGATCTCATGAACTCGCTGCTCTTGCCGATCGTCGCACTAGGTACGCAAGAGTCACGCTTCGCCTTGGAGAGCGACCAACATCTCCATGCGCGCTTCGCCTTTCGCGCGTTGCCGGTGTGGGAGAGCGACGACTACTTTCGCCACTTCCTTGAATCGTTCGAGTCCAGTCTGCCGCTGAAGCGGCGCTCCAACCTGGGCTCGCTGACGATGATGCGGTCGATCATCAAAGCCACCCAGGGGCGCCTGGCGGACATTGTCTGGCGATTGCAAATTGCCGCGGCGCTAGCGGTCGGGGGAGAGGAGCGGGTTACACCGGACTTGCTCCATCGAAGTGCCCACGAATTTCCCACAATCGTGCCTGCGCCTTCGCAAAGGAGGAAACCCCATGGCCCTTGAAACCATTCGGTGGTTCATCCCTGGGCCCGGCGAGGATGAATCCATTCGTTCGATCGTGGGGCGCGCCGCGGCGCGCTACCGACACTTGGGGGCGTTCAGCGATCGTTTGTCCGCCTACCCCGGCACTTCCCCTGATGCGATGTCGAGCCTGGAGCGTTGCAGCGCCAGCGACATCCTCGACCTTGCCCGCCGGTTGAGCACGTGTCCGCGCGCATTGTTCGCCCTACGTCAGCCCTTTGAGGAGGACCTGGTTTTTCATCCGCGTTCGGGGGTGTTTTGTTCTCAATGTTGGGCCGAAGCCGACCAAGCCGGTCAACCGCGAACGTTTCGCCGCGCTTGCCAGAGCATCTTTGTACTGAGCTGTCCGATGCATCCGAAGGTGCCCTTGCAACTGGCGGCGATGACCTCAGGCTGGCGGTCTCACAAACTTGTGGAGTCGAGTCCACCGACACCCGGTGCCCGTCGGCTCTTGGCGTGGGTAGATCGGTTCGCGCTCGCACTTGGAGCATGCCTTTTCAAGCGTGCGCCATGGCCGGCCCATTGGAGCGGCTCTCCCAACGCTGCGAAGGTGTTGCTGAGCGCGTGTGTGACCAATCTCAGCACCCTCCGTGGTTACACACCCATCCATAATCTGATGATTCCGCTTCACCTGATCCCGTGGGTCAGCCGTCCGCCAGGACGCACGGAACGACTGGCCGGTGATCCTTGGATGGCGGTGCGCTATCTGATTGATCCTGCCGTGCGCCGCTTAGCGCTCTGGTTCGTGGGGTGGCTGACAGTGTCCGATACGCCGATCGACTTGTGGCCTGAGGCGTTCAATGGGCGCATTGGATATGACTTTGGGCGCATTCTCCGGGAAACGGCAATGTCCACGCAGTATGCCCAGGCCGCCATGCGGATTCTGGATGAGGCGATCTGCCACCGAGAACATGATCGAATCGGCTTTGTCGAGGGCAGAAGCCCTACCTGGGGGAAAAGAGTATGGGCGTGGAACTTACCTCGCCGCCCCCGCCCACCCCGATGACGGTCGGTAAGAGGAATCTTTGAAGCGCGCCCTCGTGGGTCGTCGACGGGGACGCGAGGAACACTAGTCTAGAAGATACGCCTCGCATGAATGTATCAGTGCGCGCACGTCCGGATGTTTCGCGTCCGGACGTGCGCGCAAGATCGCAATCACCGCTCGAATCTGCTCGTTGCTAGGGATGAGTTCGCTGGGGCTTTCCCACATCCAGTCAATCATGATGGGATGAAGGATCTCCACCGGAAGGGACGCCACCTCCGCTTGCATGGGGACGTCCATGCCAGCACGCAACACGGGGTTGTCGTGTCCGTGACTTTCTAGCGCGGCATCAAACGCACTGTCGGGCATACCAAAGCGATCGTTCCTGCAATCCGCGGCCATGGCGCTCTCGGTCGAGTTGTAAATAGGAGCGTACGCGCCTCGCCCGGACCTGCAAAGAGGGCATCGGGCCAAGCCCCCTGGAGACCATGTGCCGGCAGGTAGGGGCCGATCATCAAGTCGCTCGGACGTGGGCATCAGGCCGAAGCCGAGGTCGGCGATTAGGCTAAGTTATCGCGGGTAGGTGAGAAGGCAGTTCGCTTGCGAGATCAGCAATGCTAAGACCTTCCGTGCTTATCATGTGCAATGCGGAAAGTGACGAGAACGGGGGAAAAGGGGATGTCAATCTTCGAGGAAGCGGTTTCGATCGTTAGGAAGGCTGAGCGCCTAGTCATTGGACCTCGCGTCAAATCACGTTGGGAATCGGTCGAACCTACGATCGATGCCGTTGTGCATGTGCCTTGGTTCCTCTTGGCAGGCGCCCGGGAACACCTAGTCACCTTTGGGTTCGGGCTGTTTCTTGTTCCCGTCTGGTGGTGCATCCTCGTTGCCATCATGTGGGTGACTGGCGGCGGTTCGGCCGCGAATCTTCACGCCTCGAACAGCTGGGTCGTCGCCGGACTGATGGCTACAGGCTCGGTACTTTTCGGTCTTCCAAGTCGCTCTGCCCGGTTGGGCGTTCGGCCTCAACAAGTCGCTAGCCTTGCAGAGCACATCAGGTCGCTCGCCCCGGATGAAGGC
>Ga0070659_100003378_pt1 | contig 11366 bp, 8 predicted proteins | sample KBSC23metaG_FD_64666 | JGI IMG/M metagenome (GOLD analysis project Ga0070659, IMG submission 64666) | Corn rhizosphere microbial communities from Kellogg Biological Station, Michigan, USA - KBS C2-3 metaG | ecosystem: Host-associated > Plants > Roots > Rhizosphere > Soil ...
GATTACGGCATCGAGCGCCTCTACCGCGACGTCCGCCTGTTCCGCATCTACGAGGGCACCAGCCAGGTCCAGCAACTCGTCATCGCCCGCGAGACCCTGAAGCGGGGCGGTTAGGCGGCTGGCGCCGGCGCTACGACCGGCCTAGAATTCCTGCAGCCGCGTGGGGAGTGAGACGATGAACCTGTGGACATTGTTCGCGCTTGCCGCCGCCCCTGCCGCCCCCGCCCAAGCCGGCCTCACGGCGACCTTCGTGCCGCCGGGCGCGACGACGACGATCGCGAAGGTGGAGGTGGGCCAAGACGGCAATGCGCGCATGGATCTCGGCAAGATTTCCTTCATCAAGCGCGGCGCGCGCATGTACCTCGTCATCACCGAGCGATCGAAGCCGATCGTCATCGATATGGCCGCCCTGCAGACGGAGTTACGCGCGTCCAATGCGAAGTCCCGGAAGGACGTCTGCGGCCCGTTTGAGGCCACGGCCGCAAAGGCAGACCTGGTGCACCAGGGAAATGTCACGATCCGCGGACGCACCGGAGATGCCTGGTTCAAGCGCGGCGCGGACGGGGTGGAACTCGCCAGGCCCGATATGGTGGTAAGCCACGATCCGGCACTCGCGCCGCTCGGCGCTTTTCTGGCCGAACAATATCGGGTGAGCAGCGGCCTGTTGCCCGACTGCCCAGCTCTGAATGCGGTGGTTGGACGGGTAGAAGCGGCCCTTAGCGGCGGCACGGCGATACTCTTGAACGGCATGGAGCTGGCCGACGTTCGTGAGGGCGCGGTCGATCCGAAGCGGTTCGAACTTCCCGCGCCCCCCATGTCTGTCGGGGCAATGCGCAGCAAGGGTTCGCGGTTCACTGTCCTGCCGAAGCCGAACTAGAGGCCTACCTCCAGCTCGCGCAAACTCCGCCCCCGCGTTTCGCGGCCCGCATAGCCGACGAGGGCGACGGAGAGGAGCATCGGCACAAGCAAGGCCGCGGCGCCGCCGGCCAGCGTCGGGATGAAGCCGAGGAGGGCGAAGGCCTGGACGGCGACGCCGCCGAACTTGCTCGATCCGGCGATGAGGCCGGTGGCGCGGCCGCGTATGCCGAGCGGGTAATTCTCCGCCGCATAAGGCAGGAGGACGGCGATCATGCCGTTGGTGCCGACGATCAGCGCCGCGATGACGCTGACGATCACCACGTCCGACGCGAGGATCCGGACCGGAAGGAGCGCGCCGGCGAGGCCGAGCAGGGTGAGGAGGATGGTGCCGACCAGGGTCCATTTGCTGCTCCAGCGCGCGTAGAGCCACGCCGCGGCCATGATCGTGGGCAGCGCGACGAGCGCCGACTTGGCGAGGATGCCGCTGGCCAGCGCCGAGGAATAGCCGCGGGCCTGGAGATCGGTCGGCAGCCAGAGGAGCAGGCCGAAATTGATGAAGCTCCAGCTGAGCGCCGTGACCACCAGGGCGGCGGTGAGCTTGCCGTGGCGCTGGACCGCGGCTGGGGCGTCGGCGGGCTGCGCCTCGCGGGCGCGGGGCACGATGCCGAAGCGCGTCCGCATCAGATCGAGCTCGGCCGTGCGGCCCTGCTCGTCGAGGAAGCGCGGCGATTCCGGGATGAGGCGGGCGAGGGCGAGGAGGAGGATGCCGGTCGGGAAGCCCTGCAGCCAGAGGGATCGCCAGCCGAACACCGGTTCGAACGTATGCGCCGCCCCGCTCGCGGCGAGATAGCCGCCGACGAGGCCGGTGCCGCCGACGAGGACCAGCACCCAGGAGCGGTGACGCGGCGGCATCACCTCGGCGAGGAGGGTGTAGACGACCGGCAGCATGCCGCCTGCGGAAGCACCCATCAGGAAGCACATCAGGAGGTTGAGCTGGAACAGCGGCATCGCCCCGCAGATCGAGGTCGAGACGAACAATATGGTGGAGAGCAGGATCGAGACGCGGCGGCCGTAGACGTCGGCAAGCCAGCCCCAGAGGAACGAGCCCACCGTCGTCCCGACCAAAGCCACGAACGGGAGCCAGGCGGCGGTCTTCTTGGCGATGCCATATTCGCCGGCGAGGCCGGGGAGGACGAAGCCCAGGGTGGCGGGCTTCATCACGTCGATGACGAGGCCGAGGATGAGGACGAGGAGCACCCCGGCATGCCAGCGGTTGAGCCGCGTCGTGTCGGGCGCCTCGAAGCTGGTTCCCGCATGGGCGCCGTGGGTGGTGCGGTGTTTGGGCAGCGCACCGAAGATGGCGGCGGGGACGCCGGCGAGGATCAACGCCATGCCGATCCACATGCCCGTGTCCATCGGCATGCCGGCGAGGTGGTTGCCCATATCGTGCGCCATCGCCAGCATCGGCAGGTGCAGCAGCACCCCGGCGGCGATGGCGGCGCACGCGCCCCAGAAGATCGGGGCGCGTTCGCCGATGATGGAGATGCGGGGGCCGGCGCTGGCCATCAGGGGAGTCCGCACCAGTCCTGCGGCACCGCGGCGCTGGCGATGCGGGCATCGGAGAGCGCGAGGGTGAGGCGGCCCGCGGTGCTGATCGCGACGGGGCTGGCGACCTGCTTCGGGTCGAGGCCGGCGCGGACGAAGCAGCGCAGCGGCACCACCATCGTCTGCCACTGGCCCGCCGGTGCGGCGCGGAGCAGGCCGGCGATCGGCACGGTGCCGCCGCAGCCCTGGCCGCAGGTCATCGACAGGGTCGCGGCGCCTGCTGGCGGGGTGTCGAGGCGATAGTCGACGAGGAGGCTCAATTCGCCCGTCGCCTCACGCGAAATGTCGAGCGGCGGCGCGGCGGCGAGCAGGGCAGAGCCCTCCCCTGCCCCGCTCCAGGCGAAGCTCAGCGCATCCTCCTGCGCGCGGCGATCGACGCGGCGCATCTCCACGGCGCCGGTCGTGCTCCAGCGCCACCCTTGGGGGACGGCGCCGCGGGCGAAGAAGACGCCGTCGGGCATCCCCGCCCCCGCGGGGCGGTCCTCGGACAGCTGGGGGACGTGCCGGTCGTCGGCATAAGTGAGGCCGTAGCCGTAGGCGAAGAGCGGATCGTAATGCGCGTCACCCTTGTTGAGCGGCGTCTGGTCGGGGCGGCGGGGCCAGCTGTAGGAGAGCTTGCCGCGGAAATCGTGGTTCACGCCGCCGTCGGGCTTGCGGAACAGGACATCGGCGATGCCTCCGCCTTCGCTGCCGGGGAGGAAGGCGGCGACGAAGGCGTCGGAGGCGTTGAGCTCCGGATTGACCCACATCGGCCGGCCGGAGAGGAACACCGCGACGGTGGGAATGCCGGCGGCCTTGAGACGCCTGAGGAGCTCGAGGTCCTTCTTGTCGGCCGGGCTGTATTCCAGGCTGCGGGGGCGATCGCCGACGAACTCGGCATAGGGATCCTCGCCGAACACGATGATCGCCGCGGCGGGCTTGCGGGCGAAGCTGCCGTCGGGGCTGAGCGTGGCGGACCCGCCGGCGGCGCGCACCGCCTCTTCTATGCCCGACCAGATCGACTGGGCGTGGGGGAAATCCTTGTTGGTGAGGCCGCTGCCCTGCCAGGTGATCGTCCAGCCGCCCGCCTGCTTCGAGATATTGTCGGCGCCGTCGCCGGCGACCAGTATGTCGAGCTTCGGCGACAGCGGAAGCAGGCGCTTCTCGTTCTTGAGGAGGACCAGCGATTCCCGCACCGCCTGCCGCGCGACCGCGCGGTGCTCCGGCGCCCCGAGCAGCTCGAACCGGCCGGCGAAGGGCCGCGACGAAGGCCGCCCCTTTTCGAACAGCCCGGCGCGGATCTTGACGCGGAGGATGCGGCGTACGGCGTCGTCGAGGCGCGCCATCGGGATCTCGCCGGACCGCGCCTGGACGAGCGTCGACTCGTAGAGGCCCTTCCAGCTGTCGGGCGCCATGAAGATGTCGAGCCCGGCGTTCATCGACCCGGCGCAGCTGGTGTTGGAGCAGCCCGGCACCTGACCGTGGGCGTTCCAGTCGCCGACCACCAAGCCGTCGAAATGCATGTCGCCCTTGAGCGCGCCGGTGAGGAGGTCCCTGTCGCCATGGACCTTTTCCCCGCGCACCAGCGAGAAGCTCGCCATCACCGCTTGGACGCCGGCCTCGATCGCGGGCGGGTAGCCGGCGCCGTGAATGTCGCGCAGCTCGGCGGGGCTGGAGGGATTGTCGCCCTGGTCCTTGCCGCCCGCCGTGCCACCGTCGCCGACGAAATGCTTGGCGGTGGCGATCACCTTGCCGGCGCGCAGGAACCCGGGGGTGCCGGGAACGCCCTGCAGCCCCTCGACCATCTTTCCCGCATAAGAGCGGACGATTTCCGGGTCCTCGCCAAAGCCTTCGTAGGTGCGGCCCCAGCGGTCGTCGCGGACGACGGCGAGGGTCGGCGAGAAATCCCAGTCGAAGCCGGTGACCGCCATCTCCTTCGCCGTTACCTCGCCGATGCGGCGGATCAGCTCCGGATCGCGTGCGGCGCCGAGGCCGATATTGTGCGGGAAGATGGTGGCGCCGACGATGTTGGCATGGCCGTGGACGGCGTCGATCCCCCACATGGAGGGGATGCGCAGCTGCCCCGCCGGCCGGTCCATCGCCGCGTCCCAAAAAGCGTCGGCGAGCTTCAGCCATTCGGCCGCCGGCGCCGTCTCGACGCCGCCGGGCGACGAATTGCCGCCGGCGAGGATCGAGCCGAAATGGTAACGCCGCATGTCGGCGGGCGTGACGGCGGCGATGTCCGGCTGGACGACCTGTGCGACCTTGTCCTCGACGCTCATGCGCGCGAGCAAGGCGTCGATCCGGGCCTCGACCGCGGGATCGCGCTGCACGCGGCTGTGGACGGAGGGCCAGTGCACCGGCCCGGCCGGGGGCGCCGCGACGGCCGCTCCCGCCGCCGCGAGCAAGGTCGCCGCCAGCACCTGAAAACTGCGCATCAAATTCTCTCCCGCCCTCGCCACGCGATTAGATGTGAACGCTAACATCTGGCAAGGACGAACCGAGCCTCACGGGCTGCGCGGGCGGGTGGTGCCAGCCACGAGCAGACGGCGCACCTCCAGGATCCGACCGCCCTCCACCCGGCCCTCGACCAGCTCCGCGCCGCTCAGCGCGAAGACGCGGCCGTCGGTGAAGATCGGCCGGGTGTTGCCGTACCAATCGACACAGGAGACCTGACATTCGTAGCCCGGGATGACGTCCTCCTCGATGCCGTAGCGGCCGCGCTTCGTGCCGAGCCTCGCGGTGAGCGGACCGAGCGAGGAAAGCGCCCCCGCCGCGTCGACCTTCAGGAAGCTCACGTCCGAGGCGCCGCTGCGGAACCACCAGCGCGGGGCATCCTTGGCAAGCTGTACGGTCGGGATGCCCATGATGCCGTCGCCCGATCGCTCGACCAGGCTGTTGAAGGCATGCGAGCGGCCTTCGCTCTCGAACCGTCCGGGAAGCTGCACGGTCGAGGACAGGCGCGGCGCTGACTTGAGGGCGAGGTAGCTGAGCTCGAGGCCGGAGGCGTCTCGGTAGCCGGTCATCACGACGTCGTCGCCGACGCGCTCGACGCGGTTGATCGTGTGCGGCACCGGCAGCGCCACGCTTGCCGAAGGTCTGCGCAGCGGGACCGCATAGGCCGTGCCCGGGCGGCGGACCTCACGCTCCTCCGGATCCGGCGGCCGCGAACCCCACCAGCCCATGCCGCCGTAGACGAGATAATGGTCGGTGAAGCGGTCGGCGATATAGTCCGACCCGGGATCGGGGAGCGGCGTGTAGGCGCTGCCAGGGGCGTCCTCGATCTGCGCGGCGAAGCCGTCGAGACCGGTCGAGAAGAAGCTGAGGTGCGGGTCGCGCTTGGCGTCCCTCTCCCACTGCAGCTCCCGGTCCGCTTCCCGTTCCTTGCGGCAGAGGCCGGGCGGCTTGCGCAGCAGCGCGTGGAGAGTCCTGCCCGTCGCCTCCAGCGCGAAATGATCGACCGGCTGGCCCCGCGCGCCGATCACCTGCGGATCGCCGCCGGCTAGAGGCAGGCGATAGACCGCCGCGGGAACCCCCTCCCCCCAGCGGCTTGCGGTGCAGCCGGGGGCGTTGGCGAAATCGTCCTGATCACTGTCCGACATCGAGGTCCACAAATAGGCATCGGTCGGCGTGACGTAGATTTCGCGTTCGCCGGGCGCGACGAAGCCGGTGGTCCGGCACGACAGGTCCCGCGTGCCTGCGACCTCCGCCAGGGGGCAGACGGAGATTGCATGGATGATCGGGTATGCGGTCGGCAGCACCGGCCGGTAGACGTCGCGGGCGGTGAAGAGGAGCTTGCGGGCGGATTTGTCCGGATCGCCGCGGGTCAAAGGCGACCAGCGCCAGACGGTGGGAAAATCGAGCGGCTTGTCGGCATCGACGTCGCCGAGATCGACCGGCGTGTAGACGATGAGCTTGTCGCCGACGAGCCGCGTCGCATAATTGTCGCTGCTGTAATAATCGAAGGAGCGCCGGTAGAAGGTGCCGAGCGAGATGAGGCGGCCGGCGGCGTCGACGCGGAACACAGAGAATTCCGTCGCGCGATGCTGGTAGGAATAACCGGTGACGAGGACGCGGTCGCCGACGACCAGCATCTCGTCATACCACATGTCTTCGCTTGCATCGCGGTAGACGTCGACGCGATCGGCGACGGTGAGGCCGGGTGCGCCGCCCGGGCGGGTGTCGACCGAGAAGATGCGTCCGTCCTGGAGGATGAGCAGGTAATGGCCGACCTGCTTGACGATGTCGCCCTCGTCGACGCCGATCGTCTGGTTGTTGGTGATCGAGCTGTTGTGCGGCGCGGCCCGCGTTCCGGTGACGATGACGGCGCCGTCGTCCGCCGGCCGGCATTCGGGCTGCTCCGGCGGGCAGGGTATCGGCTGCGCATCGGTGGCGGTCCCCGGCGCGGGCTGCGCCTGGGCGAACTGCAGCCGCGACGAGCGCGCCGACCGTTTGTCGCGCACCTTTCGCGCGCGGATCAGTTCGGCGATGTAACGGCGCAGCTCGGACTCGCTTTGGAACCGCTCGAGCCGCGGGCTCGTGCGCGGCGCGGCGCCGGGCTCCGCCGTCGCGGCGGGGGCGATGGTGACCAGCGTCAGCATCGCACAGACCACCCAAGAGATCTTCCGCATCGCCCCCTCCCCCTGTTGCCTGGCCGAGGCTATGCCTCCTCAAAGGCAAAGCCAAGCGAGAGGGACGAGCAATGGAAATGCGGCGGCGCGACGTGCTGGGAATGACCTTGGCGGGGGCGCTCGCGTCCGGGACGGCCGCCGCGCAGCAATGGGGCGAGCCGCCGACGCCGGCGGCGGGGGATCCGGACGCGCCGCTTTATCCGTCGCGGGAGCGGTTCGCGCTGTGGCCGAAGGGACCGCCGGGTGCGCCGCGGGTGCTGCCCACCTTCGCTCCGACGATGAATGGGCCAAAGGGGTCGCGCGAGCTGTGGCTGCGCGGGATCGCGGTGCCCGAGGTGCATGTCTACCGACCTGCGCGGGGCGACGGGTCGTGCCTGCTGTCGCTGCCGGGCGGCGGCTACCAGTTCGTGTCGTTCCAGAATGAGGGGCTCGACGTTGCCGAGCGCTACAATGCGGTGGGGACGACGGTGTTCGTTCTGTCCTACCGGCTCCCCGACGAGGGCTGGGCGACGCCGTGGCAGGTGCCGCTGCAGGACGCGCAGCGGGCGATGCGGCTGATCCGGGCGCGGGCCGGGGACCTCAGGATCGACCCGGCGAAGCTCGGCGTCGTCGGCTTCTCGGCGGGCGGGCACCTCGCCGCCGACCTCTGCGTCGCGCATGCGGAGCGGACCTATGCGCCGGTCGATGCCGCGGATGCGCTCTCCGCCCGTCCCGCCTTTGCCGGGCTCGTCTATCCGGTGACCGATGCGCGGATCGGGCACGCGCCGACGATGCTGACCGGCGGGGGCGCTACGCCCTCGGCGGACATCGTTCTGGCGCGCTCGCCGGTGACGCGGGTGAGCGCGGAGACGCCGCCCACCTTCCTCGTCCATGCGATCGACGATCCGGTGGTGCCGCTCGAGCACAGCCTCGGCTGGATCGCCGCCTGCCGCGCCGCCAAGGTGCCGGTCGAGGCGCACATGTTCCAGCAGGGCGGACACGGCTTCGGGCTGCATCTCCCGCCGGTGCTGCCGGGGTCGCGCTGGCCGGAACTGTTCGGCGCGTGGATGCGTATTGCAGCCGAGGCGCGGAGGGGCTGATCTAGGCTGTTGCATAATTATGCAGTTTTCTGCATGCGCCGCGAATGATTCGTGTTGCGATCCTTGGCGCGTCGGGTTTTGTCGGCGCGGAATTGCTGCGGCTGCTGGCGATGCACCCGGGCCTGAAGCCAATGGCTTTGTTCGGCGACAGCCAGGCGGGACAGCGCCTCGCCGACGTGCATCCGCATCTGGCGCTGGCCTATCCCGAGCTGGTCGTCGAGCGTTATTCGGCTGAGGCGCTGCGCGGCGCGGAGCTGGTCTTTGCCGCCCTCCCCCACGGCCATTCGCAGGCGCTGGCGCCGGGGATATTGGCGAGCGGCGCCAAGTTCGTCGATCTCGGCGCCGACTTCCGGCTCGACAGCGCCGAGGATTATGAGCGCTGGTACAAGGAGCCGCATCAGGCGCCGGAGCTGCTCGGCCGCTTCGTCTACGGCATTCCCGAACTCAACCGCGAGGCGATCGCGGCGAGCCAGGCGGTCGCGGCGGCGGGCTGCTATCCGACCTCGGCGATCCTGGCGCTGAAGCCGCTGATGGGGCTGATCGATCCCGCGACGATCGTCGTCGATGCGGCGTCGGGCGTGTCGGGGGCTGGCAAGGGGCTGAAGGACGAGACCCACTTCAACTCGGTCGACGAGAATTTCAGCGCCTACGGCCTGCTGGGCCACCGCCACACCGCCGAGATGGAAATGGCGCTGGGCGGCACCGTCCTTTTCACGCCCCACCTCGCGCCGATGAACCGCGGCATATTGGCCACCTGCTACGGCATGGCGAACGGCCCGTGCGATCCGCTCGCCGCGCTGCGCGAGGCCTATGCGGAGGAGCCGTTCGTCCACGTTTCCGAACGCGCCCCCTCAACCAAGTGGACCTTGGGGTCCAACGCCGTCCACCTCACCGCCCGCCACGATCCGCGCACCGGTCGGGTGCTGGCGATCGCGGCGCTCGACAATCTCGTGAAAGGAGCCGCCGGCCAGATGATCCAGTGCGCCAATCTCATGCTCGGCCTCGACGAGGCTGCCGGGCTGCCCCGCGTCGGGGTGTGGCCATGAGCGTCACGGCAGCCGAGGGGTTCGTCGCGGCCGGGTGCCATGCCGGGGTCAAGCGCAAGCGCTACGACATGGCTTTGGTCGCGACCGAGGACAGGCAGGCGGTGACCGCCGCCGCGGTCTTCACGCAGAACAAGTTCGCGGCGCCGCCGGTGATCCTCGACCGCCGGCTCCTGGCGGCGAACGGCGGCAAGGCGGCTGCGGTGATCGTCAATTCCGGGAACGCCAATGCCGGGACCGGGGCCGAGGGGCTGGCCGATGCCGAGGAGATGGGCGCCGTCGCCGCGCAGGCGCTGGGGGTGGATTCGTCCGACGTGCTGGTCTGCTCGACGGGGATCATCGGCACGCGGTTGCCGATGGACAAGATCCTCTCCGCGACGCCGAAGCTCGCCAAGAAGCTGTCCAAGACGGGCGGCGAGGATGCGGCGCGGGGCATCCTCACCACCGACCACAAGCAGAAGGAGGCCGTGGTGCACGGCTCGACCTTCACGCTTGGCGGCATGGCCAAGGGCTGCGGCATGATCGCGCCGAACATGGCGACGATGCTCGCCTTTTTGACGACGGACGCCGAGGTCGGCCAGGCGGAGCTGCAGGCGATCCTGCGCGATGCGGCGGACCGGACGTTCAACACGCTCAATGTCGATGGCGCGACGTCGACCAACGACACGGTGATCGTGCTCGCCAACGGGCGGCGCGGGAAGCCGGACATGAAGGAATTCGCCGACGCGCTGCACAAGGTCTGCGAGGATCTGACCTACCAAATGGCGCGCGACGCCGAGGGCATGACCAAGATGGTGCTGCTGCGGGTGACCGGCGCGGCATCCGACGCGGAGGCGCGGATGGCGGCGAAGAACATCGCCGAGAACAATCTCGTCAAATGCTCCTGGTATGGCGGCGATCCCTATTGGGGCCGCCTGCTCGGCGCGGCGGGTTCGGCGGGCATCGCGTTCGAGCCGGAGAAGACGGAAGTCTCCTATGGGGGGATCGTCGTCTCGCGCGGCGGGACAAATGCCGAGCACGATCATGAGGCGGTCGCGGCGCACATGGCCAATGAGAAGATCGACATCGAGGTCGCGCTGGGGCTCGGCTCGGGGACGGCGCAGGTGATCGGCATCGATCTCGGGCCGGGTTACATCAAAGAGAATTCGAAAACATCATGATCGACGCTGCCAACACCGCCAACGTCCTCGTCCAGGCGCTGCCGTATATCCAGCGGTTCGCCGGGCGGTCGGTGGTCGTCAAGCTCGGCGGGGCGGCGATCGATGCCGAATTGGACCGGGCGCTGGCGCAGGACGTGCTCTTGCTCCGCTCGGTGGGGATGCGGGTGGTGCTCGTCCATGGCGGCGGGCCGCAGGTCGACGTGATGCTGCGGCGGCTCGACATGAGGCCGGAGTTCAAGGACGGGCTGCGCGTCACCAATGCCGAAACCCTCGAGGTCGTCAGGATGGTGCTGGTCGGCAAGATCAACCGCGACCTCGTCGGCACGATCAATCGCGAGTCTGCGGAGGAGCCGGTCGCGGTCGGCGTGTCGGGCGAGGATGGCGGGCTGCTGACGGTGACGCCGCGCGAGTCCAGCTTGGGCTTCGTCGGCGACGTCAGCTTCGTGCGCGCCTCGGTGCTCGAGCGGCTGCTCGACGAGGGGCTGACCCCGGTCGTCTCGACGATCGGCGCGGACACCGCCGGCCAGCCCTACAACATCAACGCCGACGAGGCGGCGCGGGCGATCGCGGTGGCGATGGCGGCGGAGAAGATCGTCTATCTGACCGCCGCGCCGGGGCTGCTCGAGGACCCGGCGGACGAGGCGAGCCTCATCCATCGCCTGACCTCGTCCGAATTGTACGAGCGGATCGAGCATGACAGCGTGTCGAAGGGCATGATCCCCAAGCTTCGCGCCTGCGCCGAGGCGGTCGATGCCGGCGTCGGCACCGCGCACATCATCGACGGGCGGGTGCATCATGCTTTGCTCATCGAACTGCTGACCGACGAGGGTATCGGCACGATGATCCGGCGGGAGAAGAATTGGTGACACGGCATCTGCTGAGCATCGCCGACTTGGGCGCCGAGGGCGTGGCGCAGATCCTGGCTTTGTCGGAGCGCACCGATCTCGGGCGGCCGCTCGCCGGCAAGGGCGTCGCGCTGGTCTTCCAGAAGCCGTCGGCGCGGACGCGCAA
>Ga0070659_100003381_pt1 | contig 11357 bp, 7 predicted proteins | sample KBSC23metaG_FD_64666 | JGI IMG/M metagenome (GOLD analysis project Ga0070659, IMG submission 64666) | Corn rhizosphere microbial communities from Kellogg Biological Station, Michigan, USA - KBS C2-3 metaG | ecosystem: Host-associated > Plants > Roots > Rhizosphere > Soil ...
TGGATTGTTTGGCTCCTTCATTATAAAGAGGATCCGCTCAGGCGACGAGTCGTAAAGTTCTTCGTTGATGATACCGTCGCGGATAAACTTGCCGACGTAGAGTGGATTGGATGCTTCCCATTTGGCGTGAAGCAAATCGTTTTGAGCTGTCTTTTGCATAATGAGTTAATTTGAAGTTAGAAAATTTAAAACCACCCGATTAAGCGGCGAGCACTCCGTAGAGAACTTGATTTCAAACGGAAGTTTTCCACAAAACCAAAAATTGTACAACGCTGAACGCCTTGGTGGATACGAATGTCGATTTGTATAGTGGATTATCTAAATCTGTTTTTATATTGCGAACCTCACCAACCCGTTTTCCGTCATGGAGCCCATTCTATTAGGCGTTGCTATTGCGTTGCTTGTGCTCATCGTTGTGTTGCAGTTTGTGTTGCGTGTCAACAAAGACTCTGGTGAAGTACAAAGCAAAGTGGGAGAGCTGAACATTACCCTCACACGTATCGAGTCAAACCTGAAAGAAGATTTTAAGCAGAACCGCGAAGAGAATTCCAACAACGCGAGATCCAACCGCGACGAATTGAAAGATGCGTTGAGCGAATTCCGAAAGGAGTTTACCACGGCGAGCAGCAAGATGAACGAACAAAACCTGTTGGCGCTGGAAAAGCTGAACACAACACTCGAGCAAAAGGTGAACGCGCTGCTTGATAAAACTGAAAAGAGCTACGAGAAATTTTCAACGAGCAACGTGCAACAGCTTGAGAAAATTGAAAGCAAGGTTGGCGAGAAACTGAAAGAGCTGAACGACCAATCGAAAGCAGACGCGAAGCTGATGCGCGAAGCCTTGGTGAATGCGTTTGATGGTTTTCAAAAAACGTTTGATAACAACGTGAAGTCGTTTAACGATTTGCAGCGCGAGCGGTTTGGTCAGTTGGAGGAGAAGCAGAATCTGTTGGTTCAGGGAACGGAGAAGAAATTGGAAGCCATCCGAGTTACGGTTGAAGAAAAACTGGAGAAGACGTTGAGCGAGCGGTTGGGGCAAAGCTTTGAAACCGTTGGAAAGCAATTGAACGAAGTGCAGAAAGGGCTTGGTGAAATGCAGACGCTGGCGCAGGACGTAGGCGGATTGAAGAAAGTGCTGAGCAACGTGAAGATGCGAGGCGGTTTTGGCGAGGTGCAGTTGCACATGCTGTTGGAAAGCATTTTGGCTCCGGAGCAATACGAAGCAAACGTGGCGACGAAAAAAGGGAGCGCGGACCGCGTGGAGTATGCGGTAAAGTTTCCGAACAAAGAAGGCGAACGGGATTTTGTTTGGCTGCCGATTGACGCAAAGTTTCCGAAAGACGCTTATGAAGCACTGCAAACCGCTTACGACACAGGCGACGTGCAGTTGATTGAAGCGGCGCAGAAGAATCTGGAAGGCACGATTAAGAAAATGGCGAAAGACATTTGCGATAAGTACATCGACACGCCGAACACCACCAACTTCGGAATTATGTTTTTGCCGTTTGAAGGGTTGTTTGCGGAAGTGGTGCGCAAGGCGAGTTTGCTGGAGTCTATTCAGCGCGATTGCAACGTGGTAATTACCGGACCGACCACGCTGGCGGTTATTCTCAACTCCCTGCAAATGGGTTTCCGTACGTTAGCCATCCAAAAGCGAAGCAGCGAAGTGTGGCAAGTTCTAGGCACCGTCAAAAACGAGTTTAATCAATTCGGCGGTTTGCTCGACAAAGCGCAGAAGCACATTCAAACCGGATTGAACCAACTGGACGACGTCGTTGGTAAACGAACGAGAGCCATACAACGGCAACTTAAAGGCGTCGAAACGGTGACGGACGCTGAAGTGAAAATTGAATTACCGGTTGGTGATGACGTAGTGCTTGACGACGAAAAATAATTGCAAGACAAATTCCGTGAACAAGAAAGAACTGCTTGATAAAATCAAGGCGCTGGACGGCTTAAGCGCCGACGAGAAAGCGTACCTGCTGAACCTCGTGAACACCAAGAAGAAATACGGCTTGGTGTGGGAGGACAAACCGGAAGACGTGGAAGAGCAACTGCGAGAAAACCTTCCCGTGCTGCGCGAAGTGAAAGACAAAGCTTTAGTGAACGGGGACGAGCATCCGAACCACGTTCTCATAGAAGGCGACAACCTGCACGCGCTAACAGCGCTTACGTTTACGCACGAAGGCAAGATTGACGTTATCTACATAGACCCGCCGTACAACACCGGCAACAAAGACTTCAAGTACAACGATAGCTACGTGGACCGCGAAGACAGCTACCGGCACAGCAAGTGGCTCTCGTTTATGCACAAGCGTTTAGTTATTGCGAAGAAACTGTTAAGCGAACAAGGAATCATTTTCATTACGATTGATGACAATGAGCAAGCGCAGCTCAAAATGTTGTGCGATGAGATTTTCATTGAAAGCAATTTCATTGCACAGATTGTTTGGCAGAAGAGGACTTCACCTGATTCGCGCCGAATACTTGGACCTGCTCATGATAATATTTATTGTTACGGAAAAACAGAATCGTCATACGTTTCGCTCAACCATCTAGGTTTAACAGAAGAACAAGAGAAAGCTTTCAGAAATCCCGACAACGACCCAAAAGGACCGTGGGTTTCATCAGATTTTACTGCACAAGGTTTCCGTCCAAATCAGATGTATGAGATAGTTACTCCAAACGGTGCACGATATCTTCCTCCAGAAGGAAGGTGTTGGAAAAACGTTGAATCCGTTTTTAAAAAGCAATTGAAGGAAGGTAAGATGTGGTTTGGAGTTGATGGTAAGGGAATGCCAAGAAGGAAGACGTACTTGAGTGAACGCAAAGGTTCTGTTCCGTGGACTTGGTGGGACTATTCATCATCGGGAAATAATCAGGATGCGAAAAAGGAGATCATTGAAGTCCTCGGAAAAGCAACAGCTTTTAGCACACCGAAGCCGATAAAATTGGTAAACAAAATGGTTGCTATTGCCAGCAGTAAGTCATCGGTTGTACTAGACTTTTTCGCGGGTTCAGGTACGACGCTTCACGCGACAATGCAGCTCAATGCCGACGACCAAGGCTCGCGTAAGTGCATTCTTGTCACAAACAACGAAAACAACATTTGCGAAGAAGTCACTTACGAACGTAACAAGCGCGTCATCGTGGGTTACACCAAGCCAAACGGCGAGCCCGTCGAAGGTCTAGCAAACAACAACCTGCGTTACTATCAATGCGATTTCGTGAGCCGTGACCATTCGCTCAAAAACAAACGCCAGCTCACACGTCTTGCCACCGAGTTGCTGTGCATCAAAGAAGATTGTTACCACGAAGTCACCAAGGCGTTTGTTACCGGCAAGCAATCGTGGTTCGGCGTGTTCACGGATAAGCAAAGTCGTTTCCTCTGCGTCATTTACGACGACGAAAAGCTGGAAGACGGCATCGAAGCCATCCGCAAAATCTTAAACACCACAGGCGTAAAAGCTCCCGTGAAAGTGTACGTGTTCTCCAACGGTCAATACCCGTACACCGAGGAGTTCGACGATTTGTTGCCGTACGTGATGTTGTGCGCTTTGCCGGACGCCATCTACAAAGCGTACCAGAACGTGTTGCCCAAAAAGAAACGCAAGCCGGTGCCCGAGATTGACGAAGACACTATTGCAGAAAGTGCCAAAGTTGCTATCGAGGTTCTGCTTGAGCGCAACACGCAGAAAGATTTGTTCACGCAACACGCGAAGCGATGATAGCGCTCAAGCCTTATCAGGAAGAAGCGGTAAACGCCTTGGTGAAGGACACGTACAAGCTGTTGAAGCAACCGAGCGGCAGGTTGAAAATGGTTTTCAAAGCGCCAACGGGAGCCGGCAAAACCGTGACCATGGCGGCGTACCTGAACCAACTCTGTCAGGAACTGCCGGACAAGCTGGATGTGCCCAACCGCAACGTCGCGTTCATCTGGATTGCGCCAAACCAGCTTCACCTGCAATCGTTCAACGCGCTCAAAAATTATTTCTCCGAACTGCGTTCCATACATCCGATTCAATTCGAAGACATTACCGACGACCGGCTCAAGCCAAACGAAGTATTGTTCCTCAACTGGCAATCCGTAAGCCGCGAGGACAACGTGTTCATCAAGGAAAACGAAAACGACAAGACGCTCATCCACTACATCAACCAAGCACGACTTCACGATACGGAAATCATCACCATCCTTGACGAAGCGCACTTGTTCGCTGCACGTGGCACCGCCGCACAAAACCTGCTCGCACAGATTTACGCCAAAATAGAAATCGACGTTTCCGCCACACCGTTCTTTCAATCGGACTACAGTCATACTATCAAACGTGCGGATGTGGTGGAGGCTGAAATGATAAAAAGCAGCGTCGTGTTAAATCCGGCTCTCGATTCGCATGATCAGCAAGGCAAATCGCTGAACCAAGTGTTGCTTGAAACAGCGCTGAAGAAACGTGAAGAGCTTGCGGCGGCTTACAAGGCACTCGGTGTCAACATCAATCCGCTTCTTCTCATCCAACTGCCGAACGACAACAAAACCGAATCTGCGCTCGACAACGAAGTGAAAGAAGAAGTTACCACGTTCCTTCACGTCAAAGACATCACTACGCAAAACCACAAGCTGGCGGTTTGGTTGAGCAATTCCAAAGTGAACCTCGAAGGAATCGAGGCGTCGGACGCCTTGGTGGATGTGCTCTTGTTTAAGCAAGCCATTGCGCTGGGCTGGGATTGTCCGCGCGCCGCCGTGTTGCTCATCTTCCGAGAAATTCATCAGGAGACGTTCACCATTCAAACAGTCGGTCGCATCCTGCGGATGCCCGAGCAAAAGCATTACACCAACGCGATTCTCAATCAAGGCTACGTGTACACGAACCTGAGTAAAAAGATGATCCAGATCGTGAAAGACGATTTGGACTACGTCGGCTTGCCGGTTCGCGCAACACGTATTCCGAAGTACACCTCCATAGCGCTGCGCACCGCTTATGTCAACACTGGTGTCGTGCGAAATCGTTTAAGTTCTAAGTTCCGTCGATGTTTGTTCCAAGCAGCGGAAGAATTATTCGGCGTCACGCAGGAAATGGAACGTGCCGGAGCTGAAGGTCTGCAACACTACAACGCGCGTCAGCTGAAAAGCAAATTCATAGAACTCAACATCGAAAACATCGACATTCCCATTCCACGCGATGTTGAGCTCAGCGGCGAAATTCAAGTGAAAGTTGTAAATGATACGGTGCGTTTTGCAAAAACACAATCCGAGCTTGACATTCTGTTCCGTCAGTTTTGCAGCCAACACGTCGGCGGCTACGCCAAAAGCGATTCGACGCCGGTGTTGGAAATGGCGTTGAAGATGTTCTTTGAGGAGTACATCGGCATGGACGAATACCACGCCGTGAAAATCATCCAGTTTGAAAACAACAAACCGCAGTTCGTTGACTTAATTGAAGTCGCTCTGCACAAACACGAACTGCTTCTGCAACAGAAAGCGGCGCAAGCGTCGAAGCGCGTCGAAGAGTCCGATTGGGAAGTACCACCGGAAAGAACCTACAACGAGTTCTTCGTAGAAAAGCAAGAAGCAAAAACACACGCGCTCGAACCGTTCTTCGAAAACCAAAACGCCAGCAATCCGGAAAAACATTTCGTTGAATTTCTGGAAGCAAACAAAGACCACATCGAATGGTGGTACAAAAACGGCGAAAAGAACAAAGAAGATTTTGCCGTGACCTACGAAGACCGCCAAGGCGTCACCCGCGGCTTCTACGTGGACTTCGTGATAAAACTCCGCAACGGATGCATCGCGCTTTTCGACACCAAGACACTCGATTCCGACAGTGAGTTCTGCAATAAACACAACGCCTTGGTGGAGTACATTCGTAAAAACACCACGGAAGAAAAGCCCTTGCTTGGCGGCGTCATCGTGCCGAAAGAGAAAAGCGTCTGGAAATATTGCACTAACCCGATTACCAATCCCAAAGACACCACCGGCTGGATTTCGTTTACACCCGCAACCGCTAATTGACTATGGCAAAGAAAGGACTCGATTCTACGTTCGTTCACTACGGCATTCGCAAGGAAGACATGGGAATAATCGAAGCACTGTGCATCACGCACAGTTTGGATTATGATTGGATTCGGGAAGACATCTTAAAAGAATTTCACGAGCGCAAGATTCGCAATCAGGAGATGGACGAGAACGTGATTGAAAAGATCATCGACAAGGCGCTCCAAAAAATTAAATAGGCTATGCTGATAAAACGCATCAAGGCGAAGAATTACAAGACGTATTTGAATCTTGATTTGGATATTTCGGTAGAGCCGGACAAGCCCATTGTCTTAATTGGCGGTGCCAACGGCGGCGGCAAAACCACGTTCTTCGAATCCATCAACGGCGCGCTTTACGGCTTGCGCATCGCAAACGCCAAACAGTTTCGCGAGTTACTCAACGCCGGCGCTACCGGTGTTGAAGACGAGAAAATTGTTTTAGAGTTGCATTTTTCCGGAAGGGTGTTGAACGAGGAGCAGCAATACGTGTTGACGCGCACCTACATACTCAACCCGTCCGGTCAGCCGGTGGAAAGCGTGAAGCTGAATATGAACGGAACCATTTTCTCCTACGGCACCGCCACCGCACCTACCCAACGCGCCGAGCAGGAAGCACAAGTCAACAAGATCATCAAAGCAAACCTGCCGCAAGAGCTAAGCAAATATTTTCTGTTTGACGCAATGGAAGCCGGCAACCTGCTCAAGGAAGACCAGTTGAACCGAGTGATCAAAGAGAACATCGAAAACGTGATGGGCTTCAACAAGTATCTACAACTTGCAAAAGCCGCGGAAGGGTTGTGTCAGGATTACACTGCGCAACGCCTCGAAGTTGAAAACGAGAAGAAGGAATATCTGGCGTTGCTCGAACAAAAAAAGAAACTCGACCTGTCGCTTCAAAGCGTCCAAAACCGTTTAAGCGAAGCTTTGAGCTATTCGGTCGGGAACCAATCGTTATACGACAATCTAAAAAACGGATTGAACCAAGAGACAACGATTAAGAATAAAATTGACCAACTGCAACTGCAAATTGCCAACGTCCAGAAGCGCGAAACAAAGTTTCGCGACGACGTCGAGACGTTTATCAAAGAAGCCGAGCTGAGTGCGTTCGTGCCAAGGCTTGTGGATTCGGTCAAGTCGGAAGTCATGCTGATTGTGAAAAGCAGGAAAGACATTCTGCAAAACCAATCTACGGATACAAATCCCGAAACAATCAAGTCCATCACCACAATCGTCGTCGAGTATTTGCGTAAACACAACCTGATACTGACGCAGCCAAAAGTTGACGAGATAGTTGACTTTGTTCTTGCGTCGTCCACGCAAAACGGCACCAGCGATCCTTACGAGTATCTCGATTTTTCCGAGGTTAACGCACTGGAAGAATTGTTGTACCAACGTTCCTCAAATCCGTTCCCGATGCTGAAATCGCAACAGGTGGAACTGAACGTTTTACTTGAACAGATTCCAGTGTTCCAGTCTCAGATAGAAACCATGAAAGCGCAAATTACCGGACGCGATTACACCTTGATGAAAGCTTTTGAGGACAACGAAGCCAACATCAAGACAATGGAAACGGAGATTTCAACCATCAAAAATGAAATCGCTTCGGTAGACCGCAAGCTCCACAAGTTCGACATCCAAACCAGCCAAGAGCCGGACCCGAGATACGAGACGCTGTTGAAGCTCAAGCCGTTTTTTGAAGAAGCTGCCAATCAGCTTCTCAAAGCCAAAAAGCGACAAGTTGAGTTGAAAATGAAAACAGACCTGAACACCAATCTCGCCGCGTATCGCGACGTTATCGATAGGGTTGAGCTTTCCGAAAACCTGCGGGATCTCACGTTCAAGATTTATCACAAAGCAGGTAACGAGATTTACCTGAATCAACTCAACACGGCGTCCAAGCAAGTTGTGATTCAGGTGTTGCTAAAAGCCCTTCACGAATTCGGTGACTACGACCCGCCGGTTATGATTGATACCGTGATGGGTGTTCTGGATGAGAAAAGCCGCGCAACCATTCTTGAAAATTATTTCCCCGAGTTATCCCAACAGACAATTTTGTTAAGCTCCGACAGCGAAATCCGACCGGGTAAAGACGTCGAGAAAATTGAGCCGTTCATTTCAAAGTCTTTCACGTTAAAACGCGACGTCGAACAACAGTCAACCACCGTGGTAGCGGGCTACTTCGGTATTGAAATCCTCGCATAACCATGAGCAGCATCAACTTTCAACATATCCGTCCGATTGACAACATCAACGATGAGTTGTCATCACTGCGAATAAAGATTGACCAGGCGGTCAACCTTGAAAGATATAGCGATGGGCAGCGGAGCGTGTCTTTCAGCAATACCAAAACGGTGAGACTTTGCTTGTTAGCCGCGCTATCGGACAATTCACCGCGCAGCTTAGAAGACGTCGAGAACATCCAGACAATCGGAAGTAAAATATTCGAAACCGTATTTACATTCCAGAATCTTAGCCCGATTATTTCCGCGTTGCTTAAGCTGCGGTATCACAGTTTGTCCGTCGATTGGGAAAACACGCTGCTGCGAAGCAAAATTATCAACGCAGAGATTTTGCGGGGAAGAGACCTGTTGCTGAAAGAAGGAATACTGGAAGAGTGGCTTCTCGATATGAGCGCCGCGACCCGCATTGGACGTAACGGAAGCATACCGTTGTTGAACCTCGACATCGGTTCCTATGAAGATGACATTCCTGCAGCGCTCAACATCAACGGCAAAGACATCCCAAACACTCAAATCCTCGTTGCCGGCACCACTGGCTCCGGCAAATCAAACTTGATCGCGGTTCTCATTAACGAAATTCGGAGTCTTTCGGTTGAAAGCCCTTTCCCCGTCAACTTCCTGCTGTTCGACTACAAAGGTGAATTCGCCGACCCCGCTAACGCGGGTTGGCTTGAATTGTTTGAAGTTGACCGCACTGCGATTCTCAATCCGATTGAGACGTCTTTGCCGTTCACGCCATTCAAAGACTTTACAGGGAAAGCACAGAACGAGATAAACCTCTACTCGACGGAATTATCAAATGCGCTCTGCTCAATCGATAACACGCGCATCAGCGCAAACATGAACAACCGTTTGTCCGAAGCAATTATTAACGCGTATCGAAACACCAACAACAAACCCATCACGTTCAACAACGTAATGAACCAATACGTCGCGCTTCAAGCCGAAAAGGAACGCGATAAAGACGACAGCATTAAGTCCGTACTTAAACAGCTAATCCGCAACAACCTCTTCGCGAATACCGACAGCATCGATCTAATTCGCGGCAGTTACATCATCAAGATGGATGGGTTTCCAAAAGACGGTCCGTTAGCGAAGGCAATCGTGTACTTCATTGTGTCGAAGCTGAACTCCATCTACGAGAATTTGCCGAAACAAGCCATTGATGACACCAGCGTGGAAATCCGTCACTTCACAATCATCGATGAAGCTCACTATATGCTCGGATTTGACAACAAGCCCTTGCGCGACCTCATTGCAGTTGGTCGTAACAAAGGATTAAGTATCATTCTCGCTACTCAGAATATGGACAGCTACAAGAGCGAGTACTTTGACTTTTACGCCAATGCGCAATATCCACTTATCATGAAGCAACAGTCAATTAACGATGGCGTGATACGGGACTTGTTTGGCGTTTCCGGTAACGAATTCCAAGAGATAAAGCAGGCAATTGCTGGACTGCAAAAAGGTGAGTTAATCATCAAGAATTCTACCGCTATGACGTTTGGGATGGGGAAAAAATACAAAAAGATAAAAGTTCGTCATTTGATTTAACACGTGAACATCAACATCCCCAACTGGCTCATCATCGCCGGCGGCATCGGCCAGATGTTCACCGCCATCGTCTACCCGTACATACGCCACGCCGTCTTCGATTGGTACAACGACATCAAAAAGCTCAAGCCCCTCAATCAGGAAATCGCCAAGACCTACGGCCGTTACATTGTTGGTCTTAACTTCTCCTTCGGTCTCATCGCCATTTTGTTTCCCAGTGATTTGAAAAACCAAACCGGCCTCGCCGTTTCGCTCACCGCCCTGATTGCTTTGTATTGGGTCGGCAAGCTGGCCACGCAATTCTTCCTGTACCCGATGTATCAGATTCCAAAGCGCACTTTGTTCCGCGTCGGTGAAGTAGGCATGAATGCACTCTTCATCTCGTTCGCAGTCATTTATACCCTGCTTTTCATTCACAACCTCACAGGATATCTTAACCGCTAGTCGTTCTACAATACTGGCTCAATTCCTCCACCGCGTATTTCTCACTAGGGGGTTCACGTCGTTCGCATTCACTTCCACGCCACACCCGAAATACTCTTCAAAAAGAGGAGGAGTCCGGCCGTCTAAAAGCGAACGCTAAAGCTTCACCGCCTTCCGCACCGCGTCACCCGCACTTAGAAAGTAAACGCCTCGTGGCCAGTCCGTTGTTTGCAGCGTCTGCACACCCGTACGGCCGTTGTTTGAATACACCACTCGTCCGTAAACGTCCTTCACCGTCAACAACGTAGGCCCATTTCCTTCGCCACACCGGCAAAACGCGAAACAACGGCCCAGGCCGCTTAAACAACCCGTCCTGTTTCTCCAAACAACGGCATCGGCGCCCGACGCAACGTCAGCGGTCCTTGCAGCAACGTCGGTTGTCCATCCGGCAACGCACCCCGATCATCAATCAACGGGCACAAACCGTCACGCATTCCCTCCGCTCTCCTGGGCAATAACCGCAAAAGGCGAAGCAACGTCAGGTGCCGCCCGACACAAAGCCGTCTGTCGGCAAAGCAATCTTTCCGGCCATCGAAGCAGTCACGCGTGCCGCCGAAGCACCGCCAACAGTTTCTGCGTACGGAGGGGTTGTTTCGCAGCGGAGAACATGCGCTTTAAACCACCGGCTCCCGCATTGCCATAAAAAATAATACATCGGAATACTAAACCCACCAACGGATGAGTTATATACGCAATCCGTCGCGCCACACCCTGGCCAGTTGGACAAACGAACACCGCCAAAACAAATAAGGGTTATGAAACAAAAGCAGGAAAACAAGTACTCCATGTACTTAGCCACGCTGTCCGTCCTGGACGCGCACACCGCGCAAATCACACCCATCACGGCCTTCGCCGATGCCGTCGCCGCCTTCCGCGCCAACGTCACCGACATCGCGGCCGCCGGACAGGCGCAGGAAACCGCCATCTCCGGCGTCGCCACCGACAAATCGAACGCGCGCGACGCGCTCGTGCTCATCACGCTCGAAGTCGCCGGCGCCGTGCAGGCGTATGCGAGCGCTAATCAAAACCGCACCCTTTTCAATCAGG
>Ga0070659_100003382_pt1 | contig 11356 bp, 10 predicted proteins | sample KBSC23metaG_FD_64666 | JGI IMG/M metagenome (GOLD analysis project Ga0070659, IMG submission 64666) | Corn rhizosphere microbial communities from Kellogg Biological Station, Michigan, USA - KBS C2-3 metaG | ecosystem: Host-associated > Plants > Roots > Rhizosphere > Soil ...
GAGACCAGTTCTTTTCGCCTTCTTCGCCGGCGCAGCTTCGGCCTTCGCATTCGAGCCGGCCGGCCTGTGGCCACTGCTGCTCGTCGCCGTCGCGGTGCTTTGCGAACTGGTCTGTCGGTCGAAGACGCTGGGAGCGGCGCTTCTCACCGGCTGGACATTCGGCCTCGGACAGTTCGTCGTCGGGCTCAACTGGATCGCGACCGCCTTCACCTACCAGGCGGCAATGCCAGCCTGGCTCGGTTGGATCGCGGTCGTGCTGCTCTCACTCTATCTTGCCGTCTATCCGGCCCTCGCGGCGGGCCTAGGCTGGCGTTTCGGCCGTAACGACCGGACCATCTTCGTGATGGTCTTGGGGGGCGGTTGGGCAATCTGTGAGTGGCTCCGCGGTACCATGTTCACCGGCTTCCCGTGGAATCCGGCCGCAGCAGCACTCGCACAGACGCCCTTGATCAGGACGACGCCGCTCATCGGCACTTACGGGCTATCGGGGCTGGCCGTGCTGCTCGGCGGGGTGCTCTGGCTGGCTTACCACCGCAAGTGGCTGCCGATGGTTCTGATCCTCGCAGCCGCCTTATTGCTGTGCATCCTGCCGGCGTCGTCGGTCCCCGCCGATCCGCTTACGGTAATGAAGGTTCGCATCGTCCAGCCGAATATCGGCCAGCAGGACAAGTGGCGGCCGGGCTTTGACGAGGAGGCGGCCCAGCGCCTGGCCAGCCTGTCCGGGCCGCCAACTGCCGAGCCACGTCTGTTGCTATGGCCCGAAGCCGCGATCACCGACCCGCTTGAGGACGCCCGCACCGACGAACATGGCGCCTTCGCCGAATTCCAGCGGACGCGTGCCGCTTCCTTGCTCGGCCCAGACGACCGCCTGCTGACCGGCGGCATCGCAATCGCGTCGAAGGACGGCATGCAAGTGGATGGCGCGGCAAACAGCATCTTCGTCCTGGCGCCTGGCGGCCGCGTTATCGGCCGCTACGACAAGGCGCACCTGGTCCCGTACGGCGAATATCTCCCGATGCGGCCGCTGCTTTCGGCGATCGGACTGTCGCGCCTGGCTCCGGGCGACCTCGACTTCACATCCGGACCCGGCCCCCGGACGATCGATGTCGGCGGGGAATGGGGCAAGGTCGGGTTCCAGCTCTGCTACGAGATGATCTTTTCCGGCGATGTTGTGGATGAGGAGCATCGCCCGGGGTTCATCTTCAATCCCTCGAACGACGCCTGGTTCGGGCGCTGGGGGCCACCGCAGCACCTCGCCCAGGCACAGCTGCGCGCCGCCGAGGAGGGACTGCCGGTGCTGCGCTCGACGCCGACGGGAATCAGTGCCGTCGTTGACGCCCGGGGCGATATCGTGAAGTCGCTGCCGTGGCGCACGGCCGGCGCGATCGATGCCGTCCTGCCGCCGGCAGCGAATGCGCCGCCGCCCTTCGCGCGCTTTGGCAATGTGATCCCGCTGCTGCTCGCCTTCGCGCTCGTCATTGGCGGCATTGTGCTTGGCCGCCGCCGCCGCTAGAGGCGCCCTTCATATAAAGCTTTCTTTATATCCTTGAATTCAGAGGACTCGCCCTCACTTATGCGCAGCTCGTACCTGTTCACCTCCGAATCCGTGTCCGAAGGCCATCCGGACAAGGTCGCCGACCAGATTTCCGATGCAATCGTCGACCTGTTCCTGTCGAAGGACCCGGAAGCGCGCGTCGCGTGCGAAACCATGACCACGACCAATCGCGTCGTGCTCGCCGGCGAGATTCGCGGCCAGGGCATCATGGACCAGGACGGCAATTGGGCGCCCGGGATCCGCGAGGAGATCGAGCAGGCGGTCCGCGGTGTCGTCAAGCGCATCGGCTACGAGCAGGACGGCTTCCACTGGGACCGGTTCGACTTTGCCAACCACCTCCACCCGCAGTCGGCCCACATCGCGCAAGGCGTCGATGCCGCCGAGAACAAGGATGAGGGCGCCGGCGACCAAGGCATCATGTTCGGCTTCGCCTGCGACGAAACCCCGGACCTGATGCCGGCTACGCTCGACTACAGTCACAAGATCCTGGCCGAGATGGCGCGAGATCGCCACAGCGGCGCCGCTCCGTTCCTCGAGCCGGACGCCAAGAGCCAGGTGACCCTGCGTTTCGAGGATGGCGAGCCGGCCAAGGCGACGGCGATCGTCGTCTCGACCCAGCACAAGCCAGGCTACGACAAGGGAGAGAAGCAGGCCCAGCTCCACGCCTACGTCAAGGACGTGGTCGCCCGCGTCATGCCGGCGCGCCTGCTCGGCAACGAGACCGTCTATCATATCAATCCCACGGGCAGCTTCGAGATCGGCGGACCCGACGGCGACGCGGGAGTCACCGGCCGCAAGATCATCGTCGACACCTACGGCGGCGCAGCCCCGCATGGCGGCGGCGCCTTCTCGGGCAAGGACCCGACCAAGGTCGACCGCTCGGCAGCCTATGCCGCGCGTTATCTCGCTAAAAACATCGTTGCCGCAGGCCTCGCCAAGCGCTGCACGATCCAGCTCGCTTATGCGATCGGCGTTTCAGAGCCGCTGTCGCTCTATGTCGACACCCATGGCACGGGTAGCGTCGGCGACGACGCGATCGAAGCCGCGATCGGCAAGATCGGAAAGCTCGGCAAGCTTACGCCGCGCGGCATCCGCACCCACCTCGGGCTCAACAAACCGATTTACCAGGCGACCGCCGCCTACGGCCACTTCGGCCGCAAGTCGGAGGGTGACCTGTTCCCGTGGGAGCGCGTCGACCTGGTCGAGGACCTCAAGGCCGCGCTCGCCGCCTGAGGGATCAGGCGTCGTTTACGCCGATCCCGTGCCTGTAGACGAGCTTGCCGCCCATCCAGCCACTGTAAAGCAGGATCAGCACGACCACGACTGAGATATAGACGCCGGTGGAAGCGATGAAGGCGTCGTTATTGAGCCGGAGCGCGAGGTTCACAACCTCAAGCACTACAGCCGTTACGTTGGCGAGCATGTGCTTGACCGCGTCTCCTCCCTGGATTCGCTTGTCGCCGAGAAAGTCCGTCAGTCCGGCAACCGCAGCCAATGCACCCATCACCAGGCCGACGACCAGCAACCAGCGCGAAGCGGTGGCAAAGCCGGCGTTTGCGCCCTGCGAATATACGATGTCGGTAACGAGGGTTCCGATGAAGCAAACGATTGGGAACTGCACGAGCATCGGGTGAATTGGGTGCCCGCCGATCTGGGCCGTGCTTCGCGGATGCCCGTGACCATCATTGCCGTTCATTGGCTGTCTCCTCCTATTGTGTATTGGCGGCAGGCGCCGCTGCTGCTCCGGCATAGGTGATGCGCCACACGGTGTTGCCGACATCGTCCGCGACGATCAGCGCACCCGTGCGATCAATGGTAACGCCTACCGGCCGGCCTTTCGCCTGACCCTTGTCGTCGACGAACCCGCGCACAAAGTCGATCGGCTTGCCGACGGGTTTGCCGTTCGCGAAGCGAATGAAGACGACACGGTAGCCGTTGAGCTGGTTGCGGTTCCAGCTGCCATGCTCGCCGACGAAGGCGCCGCCGCGGAACATCGGCGGGAAGCTGCTTCCCGTATAGAAGGTCAGGCCCAGCGGCGCGACGTGCGAGCTGAGGCCGTAATCCGGCTTGATCGCGCTCGCCACAAGCTCCGGCTGCTGCGGGCGGACGCGCGGATCGACGTGCTGACCCCAATAGCTGTACGGCCAGCCGTAGAACCCGCCGTCGCGGACGGATGTCATGTAATCGGGGACGAGGTTGGGGCCGAGCTCATCCCGCTCGTTGACGACGGTCCACAGCGTGTTGCTGCCGGGATAGAAGGTAAGACCATTCGGATTGCGGAGGCCGCTCGCGAAGATGCGATGAGCGCCCGTCTTAGGATCAACTTCCCAAATCGCCGCACGTCCTGTCTCGGCCTCGGGCCCGCGTTCGAGTGCGTTGCTGTTCGAACCGACGCCGACGTAAAGCTTCGATCCGTCTGGGCTCGCCGTCAGGTCCTTGGTCCAATGGTGGTTGATGAGCCCCGCGGGCAGATCGACCACCTTTTGCCCCCGCGCCGTGATCTTCGTCTGACTCGGCGTGAACGGATAGCGCATCAGCTTGTCGGTCTCGGCGACGTACAGATCATTGCCGACGAGGACGACGCCAAAAGGCGAATTGAGCTTGTCGAGAAGGACGCTCTTGAGCTCGGGCACGCCATCGCCGTTGGCGTCACGAAGCAATGTGATCCGGTTGGTCGGGCCGTTGTTGCTGCTGCCGTGCGCCAGACCGAAGATGAAGTCGAAGAACGGGTTCTTTACACGCTCGATCGGTTCCTTGCCCTCTTTGAGAGCCTGGACGACCAGCACGTCGCCATTGGGAAGCGCATAGACCCGGCGCGGACTCATCAGCCCGGTCGCCATTGCCTGGATCTTGAAGCCAGGTGGCACCGTCGGGGTTTCGCTACCCTTCCAGCCGGTGGGGGTCGCGAGGTTGAGGTCGGTCATGATGATCGCCTCGCGCGGCTCCGGCAGCACTGGGTCGGGGCCGAGCTGACTCGATGGATCGACCGTCTGCGAGCGCCCGCACGCGGCGAGCGCAAAGACTGCCGCGCAGGTTACGAAACCGCGGGTCATGGTGCCGCCTCCACCGCCGGGCGCCGCAGCCACCCGGCAATGAGCACCAAGACCGCTCCGACGATCGATAGAATCAGGCCAAGCCCAGCGACCGCGGTCCAACCGTCACGCTGGTGCACAAACATGCTAAGCAGCTCCACGACCAGCGCGGCGTAGAAGAACAGGAGGTGGGCCCAGCCGACCCCTGTGCGTGCGCCAGGGCTCCGGATGACGTCCACCAGCAGAACGATCGCCGCGACGACGCCAAACGCCAGTCCCGCGAGCAACAGCCAGCTCGAAAAGTCGAGCCAGACGAGGTTCCCGCCGCTTTCGAGATAGGCGATGTCGGTCAGCAGGACGCCAATGAAGCACACGACCGGCACCGGCAGGAGCATGCCGTAAATGGGGTGCCGCGCGATAGCGATTGGCCTGACCGCCGAGCGGACAGTTTCCGCCATGGCTTTTTCCTCTTTTCACGGGATTGGACGCGGGAACCGCTGCCGAGGTTCCCAAAAGTTAACTGGAGCACTACGCGCGGCGTCGATGACCGCGCACAAATCCGGCGATCCGCTGACCCTCAACCGGCTCTACGGGCGCTCGAGCGGTCACAAGCTGAGGCCGGGCCAGCAGGAGCTGGTCGAACGCCTGCTGCCTGAGATCGAGGTTCCCGGAGCAGGCGATATCACTGCTGTGCGGCTGTTTGGCGAGGATCGACCTCTGCACTTGGAAATCGGCTTCGGCTCGGGCGAGCATCTCGCCGACCGCGCCGACATGCTGCCCGACCATGGCTTCATCGGCGCCGAGCCCTTCCTCAACGGCGTCGCCACGGCGCTTGGCCATGTCCGCGACAAGCAACTGACGAATGTCCGCCTATGGCGCGGCGACGCCCTCGAGGTGCTGCGGCGCGTTCCCGACGGCGCTTTGAGTTTCCTGTATCTGCTCCACCCGGATCCCTGGCCCAAGACGCGGCACGCCAAGCGGCGGATGGTCAACGACCGCCCCATCAGTTTGTTTGCTGCCAAGCTCAAGCGCGGCGGCGAGTTCCGGCTGGCGACCGATGATCCGACCTATCTCACCTGGTCGCTAATGGTGATGCAGCGGCACCGGCACCAATTCGGTTGGAGCGCAAACGCCCCGAAGGACTTCCTAGAACCGCCAGGCGGCTGGATCGAGACGCGCTATGGTGCGAAGTCGAGACGGGAGGGTCGACGCCCTTATTATCTGCGCTACGTTCGCGCCTGAACGGAGGAGCGTGATGAATTTGGATCGCCGGACATTGCTTGGAGGTGCCGCCGCGCTGCCGCTAGCGGCGCCGGTCGCCGCCGCCGCCGCACCTGACGGAGATTATTGGGAGACGATCGCCCGCGAATATGACGTGACTCGCGAGGTCATCCAGCTCGAGCATGGCAATTGGGGCATGATGGCGCGGCCCGTCCTCGCCGCTTACGAAGCCAACGTCGAGCGAGTGAATCGCGACACGAGCTTTTATGCGCGCCGGACCATGGTCAAGGATCTGGAACGCGTTCGGGCGACGCTCGCGCAGTCCGTGGGCGCAGCTCCGGAAGAAATGGCCTTCTCGCGCAACGCGACGGAGGCGCTGAAGGCCCTGATCCTCCAATACAACCGCCTCCGGCCCGGTGACGCAGTGCTGTACGCGGACCTCGACTATTATAGCATGCAGGCGAGCATGGACTCCTTGCAGCGGCTGCGCGGAGTGCAAGTGGTCAAGATTGCACTTCCCGAACCGGCGACGCGACAATCGCTAATCGATGCCTATCGCGCGGCATTCGACGCCAATCCGAAGATCAGGATGATGCTGATCTCGCACGTGAGTTATCGCAACGGGCTCGTGCTCCCGGTTGCGGAAATCGCCGCGCTCGCCCGCGCCCGGGAAATCGACGTGATCGTCGATGCCGCGCACAGCGTCGGCCAGCTCGATTTTAAGCTGCCCGACCTCGGCGCGAATTTCATCGGTATCAACCTCCACAAGTGGATCGGCGCGCCGCTCGGCGTTGGCGCGGCCTACATCCGCCGCGGGAGCGCGGACCGGATCGACCTCGACCCTGCCGAAAATGTAGTCAATCCAAGCGACGTGGCGTCGCGCGTCCACACTGGGACGCCTGATTTTGCAGCGCAGCTAACCTTGCCGGCCGCGTTACGGTTTCAGGCGGCGATCGGCGGCGCCCGGCGCGCGGCGAGGCTCAGGGCGCTGCGCGATCGCTGGGTCAAGCAGGTCATCAGCCTTCCACAGGTCCAGATCCTGACGCCCGACGACTCTAGCCTTTACGGAGCCATCACCTCGTTCAGGCTGCGCGGCCGGACCAGCAAGGAGGACAATGTCGCGCTAGCCAAAACCCTGCTCGACCGATTCCGCATCTTCACCGTTTATCGCGACGGGCTGGCGTCGGGTTCTTGCGTCCGCGTCACGCCCGCGCTCGCCAGCAGAATGAGCGATTGCGATGCCCTGGCGACCGCCATTCGGTCGATCGTTACCTAGCCGGCGTCAGCCGTAGCAATCTCGCCCCCGGCCCATCCTCGAGCAGGTAGACTTCGCCTCCCGGCCCCTGGTCGACCGCGCGGATGCGCTTGCCCATGGCCCACTCGTCGGCCTTGCTTGCCTGCTCGCCCCTGATCCGGACATGGATCAGCCCCTCACCCGACAGCGCGGCGATCAGCGCGTCACCCTTCCATTGCGGGAACAGGTCGCCCGAATAGATGAGCAGCCCACCCGGCGAGATCACCGGATTCCAGTAGACCTTCGGCGGCTCGAATCCGTCACCGGGCCGATGGTCGGGGATCGGCACGCCGTTGTAATTGTCACCGTTGGAGACGAGCGGGTAGCCGTAGTTCTTACCCTTGGTGATGATGTTGAGCTCGTCACCTCCCCTCGGGCCCATCTCGACCTCCCACAGCCGGCCGTCCGGAGCGAAGGCCAGGCCAAGCGGGTTGCGGTGGCCAAACGTCCACGTCTCGGACGGCGTGAGGTTCGGTCCCGGCCACGAAACCTTGCGCGACCGCGCGGTCTTCGCTTCCTCGCTGTCTTCCGGCGGATCGGTGACCTGGACGCTGGACGCGCCGATCCGGCCCGCCCACGGATTGTCCGCGGCCGGCTTGCCGTCGAGGGTCAAATGCAGCACCTTGCCCATCGGCAGGCTGGGATCCTGTGCAGGCGTGAACCTCTGCCGCTCGCCGGCGCTGAGGAACAAGGATTGACCATCGGGCGCGAAGGCGATTCGTGCTCCGAAATGACCGCCCTCTCCTCCCGTCGGGTTGCGCCAGATCACCTGGAAGTCACTCAGCCGCGGGCTCGCACCCATCTCGAGCCGGGCGCGGGCCAGCGCCAGTCCGCTGCCGCCGTTGGGCGATCGTTCCGCAAAGGTCAGGTAGACTAGATGGTCACCTGCGAAACGCGGCGAAGCCTCGATGTCCAACAGTCCGCCCTGGCCTCTCGCGACCACGGCCGGAGCGCCGCTGACCGCTTGCTTCTGCCCGGTCTTGGCGTTGACCAGCCATATGCTGCCGGCCTTTTCGGTGACCAACGCCGCGTTGGTGAGCCGCACGCCGGACCCCGGGAGGAACGTCATCGCCCAGGGGGAGTTGAATGTGGCAACCTCGGCGACCGCGAAGGGTCGGCCGCTTGAGGGCGCGTCGGCCCTTGCCGAGGGCGACGCCCCGCAGGCCGCGAGGACGAACACGAGCAGAGTTTGCGTTAATCTGAGGGTCATCGAAACTGTTCCATCTGCGTAACGTTGACATCAGTACTGCGTACATCGCGGGGGCGATGAGACTGATGAAGGGTAATCATTCCTATGCCCCCGTGCAGCTTACTCTCACTCGCCACGGCGGTTCCCCCGTACGTCGTCGAACAGGCCGAAGCGAAGGCTCGTGCCCGCGAGGCCTTCGGCAGGAAAGCGCTGTTCGACCGGCTGTCTGGCGTGTTCGACAATGCCGGCATCGCCCGGCGCCACATCGTTGCTCCGCTCGACTGGTACATGGAGGGTCATGGCTGGCATGACCGCAACACGCTCTATCTGAAAGCGGCCGAGGACCTGTTTGTCGAGGCCGCCTGCACGGCAATCGAAAAGGCCGGCCTGACGGCCCCGGACATCGACGGGGTCGTGACCGTCTCGACCACGGGAATTGCAACACCCAGCCTGGATGCGCGGGTCGCGAGCCGCATGGGATTCCGCGGCAACATCCGCCGAGTGCCGGTGTTCGGCCTTGGCTGCGCAGGCGGGGTCAACGGCCTGGCACTCGCCTCACGGCTGGCAACGGCCGAGCCCGGGAGCATGTGGCTGTTCGTCACCGTCGAGACCTGCTCGATCTCGATTCGGCTCGACAGCGAGGATCCGGCGGCGGTCGTCGCAACTGCCTTGTTCGGCGACGGGGCGGCCGCGGCCGTGGTCACCAGCGGGCTCCACAGCCTCGCCCGGATTCATGGCTCAGCCGAAAAGCTATTCCCGGGCACGCTTCGAATCATGGGCTGGGACGTCGAGGATCCCGGACTGCAGGTGGTTTTCGACCGCGCCATCCCGCCCTTCATCGAGGAGCATCTCGCAGCTACGATCGACGAGATGTGTGCAACGCTCGGCATTGCCCGAGACGATATTGACCGCCTCTGCTCGCACCCCGGCGGCGTGAAGGTGCTCGACGCAATCGAAGCGGCGCTCCATCTCCACCAGGGCGAGCTCAACCTCGAGCGCGAAGTGCTACGCGACTATGGCAATATGAGCGCGCCGACCGTGATGTTCGTGCTCGACCGGCTGCTGGAGCGCGGCATGCCCGACAAGGTGCTGATGACCGCCTTCGGCCCAGGCTTCACCTGCGCCGGCCTGCTGCTCGAAGCCGCGTGATTCTCAACATCGTCATCCTCGCGCTCGTAACGCTCGAGCGGCTTGTCGAACTGTGGTTCGCGCGCCGGAACACGAACAGCCTGCTCGCCGCGGGAGGCCATGAGGTTGCTTCGGGTCATTATCCGTTGGTGGTGGCGGTGCACGCCGCATGGCTCGCCGCCCTGTGGTGGCTGGCCCCCGGACAGCCGGTCAGCGTGCCGCTGCTCGCGCTATTCGCTTTGGTCGAGTTCGGCCGTATCTGGGTGTTGAGCACGCTCGGGCGGCGCTGGACGACGCGGATCATCGTGGTTCCCGGCGAGACGCTCATCAATCGAGGCCCCTACCGGTTCTTGAACCATCCGAATTACGCCGTGGTCATCGCCGAGATCGCACTGCTTCCCGCGTTATTCGGCCTGTGGCTTGTGGCGCTGCTGTTTAGCCTGCTCAATGCGGCCATCCTCGCCATTCGCATCCGGGAAGAGAACGCGGCGCTCGGGCGCTAAGTGTTGCTTGCGGACGTTTCGCTTCCCGCCTATATCGCGGCTCTCTCCTCGACATCGCCAGATGCCTGAGGCTGGGGCCCTACGGCTCCGGTCCGAGAGACGTTTGAGTTTCATGGAGTATCGAGTGACCGACGTTGCGGGTCTCACCGAGAAGATCGAGCCCGAGGTGAAGAGCCTCGGGTACGATCTCGTGCGCGTCGCAATGATTGGTGGCACGTCCGACCCGACGCTCCAGGTGATGGCCGAACGGCCCGACACTCGCCAGCTCGACCTCACCGACTGCGAGACCATTTCTCGCCGCCTGTCCGACTGGCTCGATGCCAACGATCCGATCGACGGCAGCTACCGGCTCGAGGTTTCGTCGCCCGGCATCGACCGGCCTTTGACGCGGCTAAAGGACTATGCCGACTGGGCGGGTTACGAGGCACGCATCGGCCTCAAGGACCAGCGCGACGGCCGCAAGCAATTCTCCGGCACGCTGGAGGGCGTGGACGGAAATAATGTGAAGCTCACCGACAAGTCGGGCGCGGCCCATGTCCTGCCGTTCGACGACATCTCATCGGCCAAGCTGCTCTTGACCGACAAGCTCATCAACGCCACCGCGCCGCTCAGCACTGAAGGCGCCGACACAATTCAAACCGTAGAGGAATAATTCGAATGGCTACCGCCGCACCCGCTGCCGTCAGCGCCAACAAGGCAGAGCTGCTCGCGATCGCCGACGCCGTCGCGCGCGAGAAGCTGATCGACAAGGGCATCGTCATCGAGGCTATGGAGGATGCCATCCAGCGCGCGGCCCGCGCCCGCTACGGCGCCGAGAACGACATCCGCGCCAAGCTCGACGCGACCACCGGCGACCTTCGCCTGTGGCGCGTCCTCGAAGTCGTTGAGGAGCCGGAGGATCACTTCAAGCAGATCGATCCGACCCGTGCGCAGAAGCTGCAGAAGGGCGCCGCGGTCGGGGATTTCATCGTCGACCCGCTGCCGCCGATCGAGTTCGGCCGCATCGCCGCGCAGGCGGCCAAGCAGGTGATCTTCCAGAAGGTCCGCGATGCCGAACGCGAGCGCCAGTATGAGGAGTTCAAGGACCGCGCCAACGAGGTCATCACCGGCGTCGTCAAGCGCGTCGAGTTCGGCCACATCGTCGTCGACCTCGGCCGCGCCGAGGGCGTCATCCGCCGCGACCAGCAGATCCCGCGCGAGATGGTCCGTGTCGGCGACCGCATCCGCTCGCTGATCATGGCGGTGCGCCGCGAAGCGCGCGGCCCACAGATTTTCCTCTCCCGCGCGCATCCGGAGTTCATGAAGAAGCTGTTCGCGCAGGAAGTCCCCGAAATTTACGACGGCATCATCGAGATCAAGGCCGCGGCCCGCGATCCGGGCAGCCGCGCCAAGATCGGAGTCATCAGCCACGACAGCTCGATCGACCCGGTCGGC
>Ga0070659_100003384_pt1 | contig 11356 bp, 6 predicted proteins | sample KBSC23metaG_FD_64666 | JGI IMG/M metagenome (GOLD analysis project Ga0070659, IMG submission 64666) | Corn rhizosphere microbial communities from Kellogg Biological Station, Michigan, USA - KBS C2-3 metaG | ecosystem: Host-associated > Plants > Roots > Rhizosphere > Soil ...
TGGATGGTACAAGAAATTGGCGTCACGCAAAGAATCGGACTTTCGCCAACCGGAAAGTGCACAGACTTGGGCGGCCCCCGTTTACCTCCTGCAAGAGAGCCTGCTGAAGGAGACGGGATGAGGTGGCACGGCTTTTTCGGGCACGCTAATCAAGTACTCATGGCTTAGTCGTTCGCGACCGTTGGCGTTCGATAGCCCAGTGTCCGATGTGGCCGTTTGCGGTTGTGGAGGCCATCGATGTGACTGACGGTGGCCATCCTTGCCGCATCGCGCGCGGCATGGATGGCCATGGATAAGTTCGTTCTTCAACGTCGAGAAGATGCTCTTCGCGAATGCATTCCAGAGAAGGGCCATGGCGCGTGCTGGATGCTGCGACCGGAGGCGAAGCGCACCTCGCGTGCAATGGGCGAGCGCGGCGATATCATGCGGAGGTTGTAGTAGGGCACTTCGAAAGACCCTGCTCCAAGCTCGTCATCCCAGCGAAAGCTGGGATCCAGTGCCTCCAAGCCTTTGGAGCGCAAGGGCACTGGATTCCAGCTTTCGCCGGAATGACGTTCCGTGGGAGGTTTTTCGACGTTCCCTGCGGCCTTCGTTCGCTGGTCGCCAGCAGGGCGGATCGGCTCTACTGGACGCGTGACTGACGCGCACGCTCATGCCGTGATGCAATGGATGGGGTTTGTCCATGTCGATGCCCTCCATTGGCCTGTTCATTCGCAAGGTTCAAAAGGTAGGGATTCCAGATGCTCGCGCATCTGTATACAGATGGCCTTCCGACAGTCGCTGGCATTTTGAAGCGAACGCGTTGCGTGGCAGCGGCCAATGGGTTAAAGATTCGCTCGTCGACGATAGGCAGCAAGCGCCAGATGGCCCACGGGTACGACAGCCTCATGGAAATGCCGCGGGACTTCTCCGTGGACGAAGAGCTGCGCGATCGCCTGCACGGTTTCGACGCGTTCCTGCGCGAGCAACATATCCCGCTATTGAAGTTCCTGCGCCTGCGCACCGGCGAGGAAGATGCTCGCGACATCGCGCAGGAGAGCCTGACGCGGCTGCTCCGCTATCGCGATAGCGAGCCGACCGAAGCATGGCGACCGCTGCTCTACCGCATCGCCCGCAACCTGCTCAACGAGCAATACCGGCGCAGCCAGTCGCATCGTGACAAGCAGAACGTGCAGGTGGAAACGATCGAGCTGGCAGACCCCGCGCCGCCGATCGACCTGGCGATTCAACATGCGCAGGAGCAGGCGTGGCTGCGCGAAGCCATGCTGTCGCTGCCGCCGCGCTGCCGACAGGTGTTCGTGCTGGTGCGGATCGACGGCTTGAGCCAGGGCGAGGTCGCGCGCAGGTGCGGTATTTCTGTGAAAACCGTCGAAAAGCACCTGGCCACAGCGCTGGCCTCGTTATGCGACAAGGCAGGGATTTGGGCTTCCGGTGCATCGACATGAACACCCGCATGGACGGAATCCGATGACCGGCGGCAACATCCAACCCGATATCCGCAATGCCGCGCAGCACTGGTTGCTGCGCCTGCAGTCGAGCGACTGCAGCGCGGACGAGCGCGAAGCCTTCGAGCGCTGGCGCATCGCCGAGCCGACGCATGCCGCCGCCTATCGCTTGGTGGCGGACGTCTGGCAGCGCAGCGCCTCGCTTGGCACCGATCCGAGCCTGGCGCACCTGCTGCATCAGGCGCGCTGCTTGCCACCCGAACGCTCATGGCGACAGCGTGCAGCGCCGGCGTTGGCGATGGCCGCCTGCCTCGTGTTGGCGATCGGCGTTGGCTACTACGCGTGGCAGAAGTTGGGGAACGTGCCGGCAATCACCTACGCCACCGCGACGGGCGAGCAGCGCACGCTTGCCTTGGATGACGGTTCCCATGTCGTGCTCGACACGAACAGCGACCTGCAAGTGCAATACGGCAAGCACGAGCGCCGGCTGACGCTGCTGCACGGACAGGCCGATTTCCAGGTGCGCCATGACACGGCACGGCCGTTCATCGTGCACGTCGGCGACGGGACCGTCACCGCCACCGGCACGCAGTTCCAGGTGCGGGCGGCGGGCGGCATCGACACGGTCACCCTGCTGGAAGGGCAGGTCGTGGTGGCCGGCGACGCAACAACGAGCGCCCCCGAGCAGGTGACGCTGCATGCCGGTGAACGCGTCGCCATCCAGTCGGATGGCCGTCTCGGTGCGCCCGAGCGTCTGGTGGATACCGAACTGGCCAGGGCCCGCGGCTGGACCGAAGGTATGCTGGTCGTGCGCGAATGGCCGCTGGCGCGCCTGGTAGCGGAAATGAACCGCTACAGCAGCGTCCCACTGCGCTTGGGCGACCCCAGCCTGGGCACGTTGTCGATCAGCGGCAGCTTCAAAGCCAGCGACCAACACTCGTTCCTGCTCTCGCTGGAATACGGCTGGCCCATCCGCATCGACCGCCACATACCGAGCGAGATTGTGCTTCGGCGCAAGTAGATCGTTTTCCGGCACAGGTAGGGATTTCATCCCCGCGCGCATCAGCAGATCAGGAGTCCGGCGCGTCCGCCGCATCAGAGCGGACGCACACCACAACCTGATACGGGGGAGATTCGATGAAGGCATCGAAGGGGAACATTGGCGGCCAGCGCTCGGCACCGATGTGTCGCACGCTGTGCGGCGCGCTGTTGCTGGCGCTGGTGACTTGTACCGCGCCGGCTTGGGCGCAGCGCAATGATGCACCGCAGGTCTACGCCATTTCCGCAGGCGACCTGGCCAATGCGCTCGACCAACTCGCCAGCCAGAGCAAGGTACAGATCATCTATCCGTCGGAGCTGGTGCGCGGCAAGACGGTGCCGGCGTTCAGCGGCCAGCAGACGTGGCGTGAAGCGTTGCAGAAAGTGCTGGCGGGCAGCGGATTGGAGTGGGGTTTGGTCAACGACACCACGGTCGTGATTAGGCGGTCCGGCAAGAACAAACCAGCTCCGGAGAAACCTGCTACGTCTCCGCACAAGCCAACGGAGAAATCCGAGCAGAAGCCTGAGCCGACCACGCTGCAAAGCGTCACCGTTACGGGTACGCGCATTCGTGGCGGCTATACCGCATCGCCCACGGTCACTATCGATGCGAAGCAGATTCAGGAGGAGGGGTTCAGCGATCTCGGCGAGGTTATCCGTAGCGTGCCGCAGAACTTCTCCGGGGGACAGAACCCGGGGGTCGCGGCAGGTGCAGCAGCGGGGGGACTAAGCGATCAAAACATAACCGGCGGCTCGGGCATGAATCTGCGCGGGCTGGGGCCGGATGCGACCTTGACCCTGCTCAATGGTCATCGCATGTCTTACGGCGGCTTTGCACAAGCGGTCGATATCAGCGCCATCCCGATTGGGGCGGTGGAGCGCCTCGAGATCGTCCCTGACGGCGCTTCGGCCATCTATGGCTCCGATGCGGTGGGCGGCGTGGCCAATGTGATCCTCAAGCGTGACTTCAATGGCGTGACCGTGGGCGCGCGCTATGGGGGCGCCACCGAGGGAGGGCTGATCACGCGCGAGTACACGGCTACTGCCGGGACGATCTGGGCCACAGGAGGCTTGATCGTGGCGGGGGAGAAAACTTCCAACGATCCAATCTATTCGGACCAGCGTGACTACACCCAGTCGATGTACCAGCCTTCGACGCTATGGCAGGGTAACGATCTTCGCAGCGGTTTGATCAGCCTGCATCAGTCGCTGGGAGATGCCGTTGAAGTGCATCTGGACGTGCTCGGGAACAAGCGGGACATCATGACTGAGCAGGCAGCCGCCAGCGTTTACGCTCCACAAGAGAAGGAGACCAATACCACCTTGGTGGCGCCCAGCCTTGAAATATGGTTGCCGGCCGACTGGATGCTCACACTCAGCGGGGCCGCGGGGGAAGAGAAGAACACTGCTATTCAAACGACGGTGAGTAGGGCAGGCGGGGCGATTGCCGCCCATAGCCTAACCGCGTACAGGAACAAAAGTCTGACTTACGGAATCGACGCGGAGGGTCCATTGTTCACGCTGCCCGGAGGCGAAGCGCGGCTGGCTGCCGGTGCAGGCTATCGAACCAACAACTTTCTCTACCAGAGCATCAGCAGTAGCGCGCGCCACTTTGGGGGTGACCAGAGCAGCCGCTTTGTCTATGCCGAGCTGAACTTGCCGTTGGTAAGGCCGGAGCAGGGTATCAGTGGGATTGATCGACTTGCGCTGACCGGCGCGGTTCGCACCGAAGATGGCGATTATGGAACGGTTACCACACCCAAGCTGGGGATAATCTATTCGCCCAGTACCGACTTTACGCTGAAGACGTCTTGGGGCAGGTCGTTCAAGGCGCCCACGCTCCTGCAGCGCTATTCCAGCCAGACCGCGACCTACTACCCGGCAGCCACGTTCGGCGCCGGTTATCCTGCCGATGCCACGGCGTTGTTGTGGGGTGGCGGTAGTCCGGACCTGCGTCCGGAGCGGGCCCGGACGTGGAGCGCCTCGCTGGCGTTCAATCCGGAGGCGCTGCCCGAATTCAATACGGAGCTGACCTGGTTCGATATTGACTATACCCAGCGCATCCTGCAGCCCATCGCCTCCCCTTACGGTTTGTTCGGCAATCCGATCTACGCGAACTTTGTCGATTACGATCCGACCGAGGCCGCGCAGGCCGCGGTGCTTGCAGGCACCAGCAACTTCTACAACTACGTTGGCACACCGTACGACGCCAGCAAGGTCGTGGCGATCATCGACAACCGGTATGTCAATGCATCCCGGCAACGGATCCATGGGGCCGACCTGTCAGGGTCGTACCGATTCGATCTGGGCACGGGTCAGTTGACAATCCGTGGCTCGGCCAGTTGGTTGGACAGTACACAGGCGGTGACTGCGGCTCAAAGCCCTTACGATCTGTCTGGAACATTGTTCTACCCGGCCAAGATCAACAGCCGGATTGGGGCAGTCTGGCAGCAGGGCGGCTTCACCGCTTCGCTGTTCGGCAACTACAAGAGCGGGGTGACCAATACTGCCGATGGCAACAAGGGCGCCTCGTTTACCACTTTCGACGCCACGTTGCGTTATGACACTGGCGCACGCGATGACGCATGGTCGAACTTGGCATTGGAATTGTCGGCACAGAATCTGCTCAATCGTGCACCGCCTTTGTACGCGGCCACTTCGTTGACCTATGCCACTTATGACTCCACCAATTATTCGGCGGTCGGCCGCTTCCTGAGCTTCTCCGTATCCAAGCACTGGTAATGCCGCGGGATGAACAAAGTTGCGCATTGCCATCTCGATACAGGAGCGAGGACATGATGGCTTTTTCTTTTTACGATTCCGTCAGGCGCGTCCTGAACATAGGACTGCTGCTGAGCCTGCTTGCTGCTGCCCCCCAGGCGTTTGCGGTGTCTCCGCGGCAGCTGGTGGAGGTCGCGGATTTCAGTAGTCCCGTGGTGTCGCCGGACGGTACGCGTGTCGCCTTCCGGGTGTTGCGCGCATCGATTGAACGCAACACTTACGATACCGTCTGGTATATCCAGCGCATGGATGGATCGTCGCTACCGCGCCGTGTGGGCGACGGCGGCATTCCATTGCGCGGTTCGGCCGGCGTCCCCGTACCTGCCATAGCCGTCTGGTCGCCGGACGGGTGCTGGATCTACTACCGCGCCCGCCTGGATGGTCGCATCGACGTATGGCGCGCCTCAGCCGATGGTGGCGTTGCCCAACGCCTGACCAGCGGCGACGCCGATGTGCGGGACTTTGTGCTGAGTGATGACGGCAAGGGGCTGAAGTACAGCGTGGGGCCGACCCGCGAGGAAGTGGCTGCGGCGGAGCAGGCCGAGTACGACCGCGGCATTCGCGTCGACCGATCCACGCCATTCGGGCAGCCCCTGTTCCGGTCCGGCTATACCGAGGGGCGGTTAACCACTCAGCGTCTGGGCCTTAGGTTCAACCGGGTCGACCTGACTGCGGACGTGCCGGATCGCTGGAAGTCAATCGACCTGGCGAGCGGTGCGATGCGGGATCTCACGCCATCCGAAAGGCCTCCCGCGTCTCTAGCAGCAACGGATCTCGCCAAGCGGGTGCATAACGTCTGGAAACTGGCCCGTGACCGAAAAACCGGGCGTATCGCACTACTGACGCGCACGGGCGAAAGAACGGACCAGCCACACATCGGACTGACCATGCTGCCGGCCCGGGACTCACGCCACCTGGTGAAATGCGTGGCAGAGGCGTGTGCCGGCAAGGCGATCAGTGGTGTGCAGTGGCGTCCCGGGACAGATGAAGTGATCTTCACCGTGACGCCCTACAACCGGGGGTTCGCCCAGTCCATCTATCGCTGGAATGTAGACACGGGTGCCGTGTATTTGGTTGCCAAGTCCCGCGGAATGTTCGGCGGGGAAAAGCGCTGGGAACCCGGCACCTGTGGCGTGTCATCCAAGGCGTTGGCGTGCGTGACGGCCACTGCCAATCGACCGCCGCGGTTGGAGCGAATCGATCTGCAGACGGGGGCACGGCAGGTTCTCTTCGATCCCAACAAAGCTTTGGCGCAAGACCTTTCCAAGATTCCAACGCAGCTACTGCGCTGGACTGACGCGAAAGGCAGGACGTTCACCGGCCGCCTCTACTCGGCGCGCCGGATTGGCAACACACCGCGGCCGTTGTTCGTCACGTATTACTGGTGCACTGGTTTCGTGCGGGGAGGGACTGGCGACGAGTGGCCGTTGGCCACGATGGCGCAACAGGGCATTTCTGCGCTTTGCATTAACTCGCCCTCGTTCTCGTCCAACGCTGATAAACGCTACGGCATAGGACAATCGGCTGTGGAAAGTGCAGTGGATCTTCTCGCATCGCAAGGCCGGACCGATAAATCGAAGGTCGGGATGGGCGGGCTCAGCTTCGGCAGCGAAGTGACGATGTGGACACTCATCCATTCCGATGTAGTGACGGCAGCGTCGATGGCCTCGCCAACTACTTCGTCGACGTACTATCTGCTGGGTCGCAACATCGGCAAGCCATTCTTGTCGGTGCTGCGATCGAATTGGCAACTCGGCGCCCCGGACGAGACGCCTGCGCAGTGGCTGAAAATTTCGCCGACCTTGAACTTGGGCAAGATTCACGCTCCGATACTGATGCAATTTCCCGAGCAGGAGTACATGTTCGCACTCGGCTACGCCATCCCGATGATGCTGAGTCATCGAGCGGATGTCTATGTTTTTCCCAACGAGCCGCACATCAAGTTCCAGCCCCGGCACAAGCTGGCCGCCTATGAGCGGAATTTAGACTGGTTCCGTTTCTGGCTACAGGGGTATGAGGACCCGAATCCCATCAAGAAGCAGCAGTACACGCATTGGCAAGAGATGAGAGACGCGATGTCCACCAAACCAGCACGGAGCGGCAGCCATTCGGGGGGCTGAGTTTGGCCATGACTACCTGAGTCGAATACGGACTTTGAAGGCTTTCAGGCCGTGTAGATCATGCTGATCTTGGTTTTGTCCGCTGCAGACCAACGAATCAGCGGCTTCCACTGACACAGCGTGCTTCCGACCAGTGGCTGCTTCGCCCCGCTGGACGACGGCATGGGGTCAGCCCGATTTCATAGAAGCCGATGATCGAACGGCGACCGGGTCAATCGGGCAGTGCCGTGACATGCGCAAGTGTCCTTGGTGGCTAGGTAGGCGCCGCGGGCCAGCACGCTGATGCACATAACGCGGACTCCAGCCGATCCAATTCACTGCCAAGTTCCAAGAGATTCCTTCGGACGGGGTAGGGTATTCCATTGCCAATGCATTTCAACTCTATTGCCCCTTGATCAGTGCATCTTGCACGGCACTGCTCGCTGGGATATAGGTTGACGCACGGTATGGGGGTGATGCCCGGCATGGCCCATGGCTTCGACAGTTTCCTGGAAATGCCACGAGACCTGCCCGCGAGGGAGGAGGAGCCGCATGAGCGCATGCGCAGCTTCGAGGTGTTTTCGCGTGCGCACTACGGCGGCCTGTTGCACTTCCTGCGCCTGCGCGTTGCCAACGAGGAAGATGCCAAGGATGCCGCCCAGGAAAGCCTGATGCGCCTGATGCGCTATCGCGAGACCGAGCCGGACGCGTCGTGGAAGCCGTTGCTCTATCGCATCGCTATCAACGTGGCCAATGAACAGTTTCGCCGCGGCAGCGTTCGCCGGGTCAGCCGGCAGGTATCGCTGGACGATGTGGAGCTGGCCTCCGGTGAGCCGACGCAGGAAGAACTGGTCGATCGCGAGCAGCAGCAGGCGTGGTTGCGCGATGCGGTCATGTCGCTGCCCATACGTTGTCGACAGGTGTACCTGCTCAGCCGCATGCAGGGCATGACCTATGCGCAGATCGCCAGCCACTGCGACATTTCCGTGAAAACCGTCGAGAAGCACATGACGAAAGCGCTGGCGGCGCTGTGCAGCAGGGTGGGGTCGGGGAACGCTGATGCATTGTAGATATTGCGCACAGGCATTCGTGACGGGAGACCAGCCTGACGTACATGCTGCAGGCCGGTGCTGGATCCGCCATGGCAGCAGATGACCGAAATCCCATGACGACGACATTCACCAACGCCGAGATCCGCACCACCGCGCAGCAATGGTTCGCGCGATTGCTCGCGCCCGACTGCAACGAGCTGGAGCATGCAGCGTTCAACCGCTGGCGCGCCGCCAGTCCGCTGCACGATGCTGCCTACCGCGAGGTCGCGGATGTCTGGGAGCGCAGTGCCGGTTTGCGCGAGGATCCCGTCATCGCCGCCGCGCTGCAGGAGGCCATGCGTCCGGCCGTGCGGCTGGGCAGGCCTCACCATCAGCGCTGGTGGCCCGCCTTGGCAGCCGCGGCCTCGCTGGTGTTGGTGGTTACCGTATTGCTGTGGGCGTTCATGCCCAGGGATGCCGCGGGGATTCGCTATGCCACTGCGCTGGGAGAACAGCGCACCGTTGTTCTGGCGGACGGTTCCAAGGTGGTTCTGGACACGGATAGCGAGCTGCTCGTGCGGATTGGCAAGCACAAGCGAAACCTGACCCTCCAACACGGTCAGGCTGATTTCGAAGTACAGCACGACACAACAAGGCCCTTCGTCGTGCATGTCGGTGATGGCTCGGTAACCGCGACCGGCACCCATTTCCAGGTTCGCGTCGGGGAGAGCGACAGCATCGTGACACTCCTGCAAGGCCAGGTATTGGTTGCAGCTGGCGCACGAGATTCTGGCCGCTCGACCACGCTGGAACCGGGCGAGCGCATCGCCATCGAGCCATCAGGCCGACTGGGTGCGCTGCAGACAGTCTCCGAAAGCGAACTGGCCAGTGCGCGTGGCTGGACTGGGGGCAACCTGGTGGTGAAGGCGTGGCGACTGGATGCCGTGGTAGCGGAAATGAACCGCTACTCCAGCACCAAGCTGCGCCTGGGCGATCCCACTTTGGGGAGCGTTCCCATCAGCGGCGTGTTCAAGGCCGGCGACCAGAAGTCCTTCGCCTTGGCGCTGGAATACGGTTGGTCGATAGATGCAAGCCAACGCCCGGCCGCCGGCGAAATCGTACTGACCCGCAAGTGATCCGGGAGCGGCGCGCGCTCATCCCGTGCAAGGATCGACGTATCGCGTGTCGCCAGGAGCGTGGGCGATAGAAATCGCTCGAGGCAGGGTTTTGCAGCCCGAACGATTTTTATCACCCACGCTCCTATTGATCTGGCCCGCAAACACTGCATCTGATCCGTTCGCCCTGAGCGTAGCGCAGCGGAGTCGAAGGGTATCGCGCACGACTATCTGCGGGCCGCATCAATAAGGGTAGGGTCTCCCCAACCCTGCTGCATTACAGGTTCACGACGGCCCAATGTCCGCTGCACGACTGCGGTTATTGGCGGCCGATGTTCCTGTCCAATGGGGGTTACATGAAAGGTCATTCCAGCATCAAGCGCGCGGAGCGGGGAACTCCAACGCGACATCGCCTGCATGTGGGGTTGTTCGTTGCGTTGGCCGCGCTCGCCGTCGGCAATACCGTGCATGCACAGCAGCGCAACGTGGCGTTGACACCGCAGGACTACAGCATCACCGCCGGCAGCCTGGGCGACGCGCTCAACCAGTTGGCGACGCAGAGCAAACTGCAGATCGTCTATTCGCCGGAACTGGTGGGTGGCAAGACGGCGCCTGCCATAAGCGGCCAGCAGACATGGCGGGAAGCGTTGCAGAAACTGCTGATGGGCAGCGGACTGGAGTGGGGTTTGGTCAACGACACCACGGTCGTGATCAGGCGGTCTGGAAATGCCACAAAGCCGGCCGGACATGCCGCGTCCCGGCAAGAACCGGTGGAGAAGCCTGAGCAGAAGTCCGAGCCGATCGCGCTGCAGACCGTCACCGTCACCGGCACCCGTATCCGAGGCGGTGTCACCGCATCACCCACGATCAGCATCGACGCGCTGCAGATGCATCAGGAAGGCTTCACGGACCTTGGCGAAGTGATCCGCAGCATTCCGCAGAACTTTTCGGGAGGGCAGAATCCGGGAGTGACCGCGGGCGCTTCTGCCGGCGGCATAGCCAATCAGAACATAACCGGATCCTCGGCGCTCAACCTGCGCGGCCTGGGTCCGGATGCCACGCTCACCCTGCTCAACGGTCGGAGGTTGACCTACGACGGTTTCGCGCAGGCGGTGGATATCAGCGCGATCCCGATAGAGGCGGTCGAGCGCGTCGAGATCATCCCGGACGGCGCCTCTGCGATCTACGGCTCGGATGCGGTGGCCGGCGTGGCCAACGTGATCCTGAAGCGCGACTTCGAAGGCGTGACCTTGGGTGCGCTTTATGGACGGGCCACCAGCGGCGGGCTCGGTACGCACGAATACACGGCTACGGCAGGCACGACCTGGGCGAGCGGCGGCCTGATTGCAACCTACAAGAAAGCCTCACAGGACCCGATCTTCGCGGACCAGCGGGATTACACCCGCGTCGTGGACGATCCGACCACGCTTTACGGCGGGAGCGACCTGCGCAGCGGCCTGATCAGCGCCTATCAGCTGTTTGGCGACGTGGCGAAACTGTCGGTGGATGCGTTGCGCACGGATCGCGACGGTTCGTACTACATCGCCTATCCGGGGGGGCTTTATTTCGGTGAGAACAGGCAGACATCGGTCACGCAAGTGGCGCCAAGTGTGGAGTTTTCGCTGCCGGCGGACTGGACGCTGACCGTGGGTGGTGCGTACGGACGCGACGAAAGCGTCGTCCGAAGCCACTCCGTGACGGGAGGCGTGCCTAGCACTCCAAAGATCACTTGCTATTGCAATAAAAGCCATTCCTATGAAGCCGGCGCCGAAGGTCCGCTGTTTTCACTGATGGGAGGGGATGCGCGATTGGCCGTTGGCATAGGCTCGCGCACGAACGAATCCGGG
>Ga0070659_100003389_pt1 | contig 11346 bp, 12 predicted proteins | sample KBSC23metaG_FD_64666 | JGI IMG/M metagenome (GOLD analysis project Ga0070659, IMG submission 64666) | Corn rhizosphere microbial communities from Kellogg Biological Station, Michigan, USA - KBS C2-3 metaG | ecosystem: Host-associated > Plants > Roots > Rhizosphere > Soil ...
TCCTTCGGTGAACACGGGCCTGCCGACTTCGCCGGTGTCGGTGTGCAGCACTTTGGCTTTGACGGTGCTGTTGGTCCAGTCAAAAACGATGGTGGCGGCTTTGAGCGTGATGTCCTTATACTCGACGTACGCGTCGCCGTAGAGATAGACTTTTTTGTTTTGGATGTCGTAGACGATGGAGTCGCGCGCGTTGTATTTGACCGGCGCGTCGAGGCCTTCTTTGGCGACGTTCAACGTGTCGTTTCCAAGAATCGTGTCGTTCAGCGCGGCGAGAGAATCCGTCGGAACCGGTGGCGGCGAATCGACGACGGCCGAGGTGGTTTGGGAAAGTGACGATTGATTGGAAACGGAATACGAATTGGCTTTGGCATCATTTTTCCCTCCACATAACCATACAATCAACACGATTGCCGTGCAGGCTGCTCCAATAAGTCCGTTGCCCCGCGCGTTTTCCAAAATAGCTTTGCCTTTGTCGAATACTTTCCTTCAGACGGTCAAAACTACCACAACGTTGTAAAGCCCATGCGATTTGCGTCTCCCTTCCTGCTGACGGCCACTCTCCTGCTCGCGTTCGCCAACCCGTCGTCCGAAAAGCAATCGTACCGCTTCAACTACCGGATGCGCACGGTGGTGATCGACGCCGGACACGGCGGGCATGATGCGGGTTGTCATGGAAACGCGACGAACGAAAAAACGGTAACGTTGGCCATCGCGTTGAAATTGGGTGCGCTCATCGAAAAAAATCTTCCCGGCACCCGCGTCATCTACACACGCAAGACCGACGAGTTCATCGAGCTCAACGAACGCGCCGCCATCGCCAACCGCAACAACGCCGACTTGTTCGTGTGCATCCACTGCAACGCCAACCCGAACAAAGACGCGTACGGCACGGAGTCGTGGACGATGGGGCTGCACAAAACGGAAGGAAACCTGGAGGTGGCCAAACGCGAGAACTCGGTCATCCTGATGGAGAACGATTACAAAAACAAGTACGACGGTTTCGATCCCAACTCGCCGGAAGCGTACATCGTGTTCTCGCTCAACCAAAGTGCATTCATCAACCAAAGCATCGACCTGGCCTCGCAGGTGGAAGACGAATTCAAACGCGACGGCCGCAGCAGCCGCGGCGTGAAACAAGCGGGCTTCCTCGTGTTATGGAAAACGGTGATGCCGTCGACCCTGATCGAAACGGGTTTTCTTACCAACGCGAAAGAAGAAAAATATTTAAGCTCCGAGTCGGGTCAGATCGAAACGGCGCAGTCGATCTTCGACGCGGTATCGCGCTACAAAAACAAAATGGAGAACGAAGTCAATTCGTTGTTCAGCAAAGACGACCGGACATTGACCGGCGCACAACCCGACACGATCCCGACAAGAGAGAAAACACAAGTCACCGTTAAACCGAAAGTTGTTCCGGCCAAAGCCGATTCCATCGACGTTGAAAAAGTCAACGCCGTTTTGACCAACGTTAACGCAACGACGTATCGCGTTCAAATCGCAGCATCCACCAGGCCGATCGACACAAAGTCCACGCTGTACGCGAAGGTGAACAACGCAACATGCACCGTTGAACAAAACACCTATCGCGTGTACACCGGTTCCTACGAATCGTTGGACGAAGCCAAAGCTCAACGCAGGTTGTTGCAGGAGAAAGGATTCAAGGACGCGTTCGTGGTGGAGTTTCAGAACAACAAGCGCGTCAAGGCCGTTTACTGAGCAGCCACCAGGCCGTTTATCCCGACAACCCGCATCGGCTACTTGCTGTTATTCTCTATTTTTGGCGAAACCGTATTTGATTGGCATTCCGTATTTCCAACGAAACCAGGATCGGCCTCTTCGCAACGATTGCGCTGATGCTGTTGATCCTCGGTTATAATTTTTTGCTCGGCAACGACGTGTTCACGCGTCAAAACGTTTTCTACGCGAAGTACGCGCAGGTGGAAGGTCTCGCCAGCGCGAACCCCGTCAAGGTGAAAGGCATGTCCGTCGGGCGCGTGGTGAGCATGACCTACGTACCCGACCGCGACTACGTGGTGGTCAAACTCAAAGTCAACGCCGACATCGACATCCCGGTCGGGTCGACGGCGGAAATCGTCAGCCAGGATCTGCTCGGGTCCAAAGCGATCAATATCGACTTCACGAAAAACGCAACCAAACATAAAAACAACGACACGCTCGCGAGTTCGATTCAGGAAAGCCTCACCAGCAGCGTACGCGCCGAGATCGCGCCGGTAAAGGAAAAAGCCGAAAACCTGTTGGCATCCATCGACTCCGTGATGACGGCCATTCACACCGTGCTCACGCCGGAAACGCAGCGGCGCCTGGTTGCTTCTATCAACAGCATTCAATCGACGCTCGAGAACGTGGACAATTCGTCGGAGAACCTCGACAAGCTTTTGAAGAACAACACGTCGCGGATGGAACACATTTTTGCCAACATCGAATCCATCACGAACAACTTAAAAAACAACGAGCAACAAATCAGCACGATGATCCAGAACGTCAGCGCGATCACGGATTCCGTTCGTCGGGCCAACATCACGCAGACATTCAACATGGCCAAAGCGACACTCGAACAAACGCAAGGCGTGTTGCAAAAAATAAACGCCGGCGAAGGAAGCCTCGGCTTGCTGGTAAACGACAAGAAACTTTACAACAATTTAGACAGCGCGTCCAAAAGCCTCGACGCCTTGCTCATCGACATGAAACAGCACCCGAACCGGTACATTCAGTTTTCGGTGTTCGGTAAAAAAGAAAAAGCTCCCACGCAGGACACGAACCCGTGATAAAGCCGATCAAAAAAATACTCGTTGCCAACCGCGGCGAAATCGCGTTGCGCGTCATCCGCGCAGCCAAGGATCTGAACATCGCCACCGTCGCGGTTTACTCCGACGCCGATAGAAATGCGTTGCATGTTAGAACGGCCAACGAAGCCGTCCGTCTCGGGCCGCCGCCGTCCAACCAATCGTATTTGCTCGGCGACAAAATCATCGAAGCGGCGTTGGCCAAAGGCGCTGACGCGATTCATCCGGGTTACGGTTTCCTGAGCGAGAACGCCGCGTTTGCCAGAAAGGTGAAAGAAGCCGGCTTGATTTTCATCGGCCCGACGGCCGAAGCGATGGACATGATGGGAGGAAAACTGTCGGCAAAAGAAACAGCGCGCAAGTACAACGTGCCGATGGTGCCGGGAACGGACGACGCGATCACGGACATCGGCGAAGCCAAACGCATCGCGGACCAAATCGGGTATCCCGTGTTGGTGAAAGCCTCGGCCGGCGGCGGCGGCAAAGGCATGCGCGTGGTGAACAACGGCGACGAATTCGAAGAGCAGACGCGCATGGCGATGAGCGAAGCGCAATCCGCTTTCGGCGACGGCGCCGTGTTCCTGGAAAAGTACGTTACGTCACCAAGGCACATCGAGATACAAGTGTTGGCCGACAACTACGGCAACACGGTTTATTTGTTCGAACGCGAATGCTCCATTCAACGCCGTCACCAAAAATTGGTGGAAGAAGCGCCGAGCGCAATCCTGACACCGGAGCTTCGCAAGCGAATGGGTGAAAGCGCCGTGGCCGTTGCCAAAGCATGCAATTACACCGGAGCCGGCACGGTCGAATTCCTGGTCGACGATAAGCTCAATTATTATTTTCTCGAGATGAACACCCGTTTGCAGGTGGAACATCCCGTGACGGAAATGATCACCGGCATCGACCTGGTGAAAGAACAAATCCGCGTTGCCGAAGGCCACAAACTTTCGTTCGCACAAAACGATTTGAAAATCATCGGCCACGCCATCGAACTCCGCGTGTGCGCGGAAGACCCGACCAACAACTTCTTGCCCGAAACCGGAAAGCTGGAACATTACGTGCGGCCGCAAGGCCCCGGCGTTCGGGTCGACGACGGGTTTGAAGAAGGAATGGATATTCCGATTTACTACGACCCGATGATCGCAAAACTCATTGCCTACGGCGACTCGCGCGAGCAAGCCATCGAACGCATGAAACGCGCCATAGGCGAATACGTGGTGACGGGAATCTCCACGACGCTTCAATTCGGCAAATGGGTGATGAACCACCAAGCCTTTGTCGATGGAAAGTTTGACACGGGTTTCATTCCGAAATACTATTCGCCCGACACCACGCCGTTGCAGGAGCTGAAGCCGGACGAGGAAGCGATTGCCGCCGTGCTGGCAACGCAAATATTCGGCGCGGAGAAAACGTCGAACGGCCTGGTGGCCAATCCAATCGGGCAAACGCAAACGTCCTGGTACAGGCAACGCAAATCGCTTCGTTGATGCGGAAGCTTTGTGCGGCGTTTGTCCTGATGTCATTCGTGTTCAACGCGTCCGCTCAAACCGTCGGCCCGTCGGTCAAATCAAAACGTTGGTTTGACTTCAGCGATTCCTTTCACCGCAACCGCGTTTATTTTTATTGGGGTTACAACCGCGAAAAGTTCTCTAAGACTGACATTCATTTCCACGGACAAGGCTACGATTTCACAATCTACGGCGCCACGGCCCACGACCGTCCGTCGCCGTTCACGTTTCACGATTACATTAACCCCGGTTACGTGACCGTTCCGCAGTACAATTTCCACGTCGGCTATTACATGAAACACAACCTCCATGTTTCCTTCGGCAACGACCACATGAAGTATGTGCTGACGCAATACCAAACGGTGAAGCTTTCCGGCGCCATTGACTCCAGCGCGTCGCAGGAATTTGCAGGGTCTTATTTCAACGTGGACAAAGTGTTGGTGCCGCAGTTTCTTCGGTTCGAACACACCAACGGGCTTAACCTTTACACGCTCAACCTCGAATATTTGCTACCGGTTTTTCACACGCCGAACAACAAGCTGCGGATCGGGTTAAACACCGGCATCGGCGGCATTTGGGTGGTGACCAAAACGGACGTCAAAGTGATCGGCTTCGGGCTCGACAACGATTTCCACATCGCCGGCTTCACCGTTCCGCTGAGCATCGGACCGCGTGTCGAAATCGGAAAACACTTTTTCGTGTCGGCGGAAATCAAAGCCGGCTACATGCATTTGCCGTGGGTGCTGATCAAAAACAACGCGGTCGATTTGGCAGATCACAACTTCACGTTTTTGGAACGTTACACGGTCGTGGGTTTGTCGTTTCCGCTGAATGCCAAACGGCCGGCACCGCGTTCGCTAAACCCATGAAACGACGTAAAGTTTTATACGTTTACACCTTTCAAGTCATCGGCTTATGAATAAGTTAAAGGTTGCGGCGTGGATCGTTGGGGTGTTCGTCGGCGCGGCGGTGTTGGTGGTTTCCTGTAAGAAAGACAAATGCAAAGAGGTGTTTTGTCTCAACGGCGGCGCGTGCGTGGACGGCAAGTGCACGTGCCCGGCCTGGTACGACAGGGACGACTGCTCCGTCGCGATGCGGGGCAAATTCCTTTCGACCTTCGCAACCGTGATCAGCGACGCCTGCAACAACGGCGGTTGCTACGACTTCAACATCATACCTGGCGATTCGGCCAACAAGTTTACCCTCGACGGCTTTTTAAACGAATCGGTGGCCGCGAAACTGGTTGACTCGACGCATTTCACGATACCGGTCCAGAACTTCAACGACGATTCCATCACCGTGTTCGGTTCCGGCGGCTATCAAAACGTGGACACCAGCGACGTCAACATCGTTCTTCATTACGCCGTCATCCGCAACTGGTTGTCGGCGGACACGTCGACCTGTACGGCGTTCATCCACAACTGACCGGCTTTCGTCGCGAGCCGTCGTGTCAAAACGACGGCTCTGAAAAAATTGTACGGCTTTTGCAATAACTCGCGCCGACGCCGTGTTAGCACCGCATGCCTCCGTTTATAACTAACTTTACAACGATGAAACGCTGGATTTTCTTCCTGCTCGCGGCCTTCACCCTACCCGCTCATGCCTCGATGCTGCTGATTCCGATGGATCTGAAGCAAACCGACCATTTGAAAGCGTACGGCATCGCGTATTGGTGTTTGGGAAAAGACGTGACGGTGGATTGGCTGCTCAATTACCGCGGCGGTTCGTTCGCCGTTCCGTACGCGGATGCCATAAAGTCCGAATGCACGGTTCGGGGTGTTTCGTGCGAAACGGTTCCTGACGCGATGTACACCAGCATCCTGAGCGAGATCGCAAGCCCGGAGGCCAACATGGACATCGTCAAGCTCGAGAAAGCGCCGAAGATCGCCGTGTACTCGCCGAAAAACAAATTGCCCTGGGACGACGCCGTGACGCTCGTGTTGACCTACGCCGAGATTCCTTACGACATCCTGTACGATGACGAGATCATGCAGGACAAACTCGCGCAGTACGACTGGCTTCACCTGCACCACGAAGATTTCACCGGCCAGTACGGCAAGTTTTACGGCGCATTTGGCCAACAGCCCTGGTACCAGGAAGACGTCAAGTACCAGGAATCGACGGCGTCCAAATGGGGTTTCGGCAAAGTGTCCCAACTGAAGTTGGCCGTGGCTAAAAAGATCCGCGACTACGTCGGCGGCGGCGGTTTTATGTTTGCCATGTGCTCCGCAACGGATTCTTACGACATCGCTTTGGCCGCCGACGGGATCGACATTTGTACCAAGGAATTTGACCACGACCCGGCCGATCCGAACGCTCAACAGAAACTGAACTACAACAACTGCTTCGCGTTTCAAAACTTTAAAATCGAAACCAACCCTTACGCATACGAGTTCTCCGACATCGACGCCACCAACACGCGCGGCCGTCTGATTTCCTTTCAGGACGATTACTTCACGCTCTTCGATTTCTCCGCCAAGTGGGACCCGGTGCCGACGATGTTGTGCCAGAACCACACCTCCACCATCAAAGGTTTCATGGGCCAGACTACGGCGTTTCGCAAGGAAGTCATGAAGCCCAACGTGACCGTGATGGGTGAATGCAAGCCGGCCAACGAAGCGCGCTACGTTCACGGTACCTATGGTAACGGCACCTGGACCTTCTACGGCGGCCACGACCCTGAAGACTACGAGCACCGCGTCGGCGATCCGCCGACGGATTTGTCGTTGCACCCCAATTCCCCAGGTTACCGGTTGATACTGAACAACGTGTTGTTCCCAGCGGCCAAAAAGAAAAAACAAAAGACGTAAGTGAGAGCGATTCTATTGTGTGTGGCAATGCTGGCATGCGGTGTTGTTCGGACTTCGGCCCAAACCTGTGGACTAACGTGGCTCAAACAGCAGCGCTCCGCCGCGTTGTCGTCCAAGGCACCGCTTGACGACTATCTGGGCACGCAGGTGCGGCACCTGTACGACTCCGAATATTTCACGTTGCCGAGCGACAGGGATTACAACGTGCGGCTCGATCTCACCGCAGGTTTTCATTACACGATGCTGTTCTACACCGGAACCGATGCGCTGGCGTCGGGCGTTGAGCTGCGCGACGCCTCCGGGCTGAGGCTGGACTTTCAGAAAGTCTACGGCAAGCCGGCCAACAACTGGCTCGAGGTGACGTTCGAACCGTCGCGCAGCGGCATCTACAACGCCGTCGTTCGCGGCATTTTTCCCGCCGATCGTGCGTCGTGCGCGGCCTTGCTTGTGCGGGAGTGGGACGACGCGGAATGGAAAGAAAAGCAAAGGGATAACGACAACGATCTCAAGGCCGCGGACCGGTAGCGCTTAAACTTCCGACGCATGGCCACTCAGGATCCGCAACGCAAAAAGTTAGTCCTCAGCGTTTACATTCCCGCGTTGTTCGTTGCGTTGCTCGGCATCATCCGGTTGCTGGAGTACGCGTTGAACGTGGATTGGTACCGCTACAGCATCGAGCCGCGCGAGTGGACCGGACTTCGCGGGATTTTGTTTGCGCCGTTGCTGCACGCGGATTGGGGACACTATGGTTCCAACGCGGTCGCCTTGCTGGTGCTCGGTTCCGTTTCCATTTACGTCTACCGCGTACTGACATATCGCGTCGTGTTGTGGATTTGGCTATTGGACGGCGTTGGCGTGTGGTTGTTGGGTCGTGACAGTTATCATTTGGGTGCGAGCGGTCTGATCTACGGGCTTGCGTCGTTTCTTTTTTTCAGCGGCATCATGCGTCACAACCGCGCGTTGTGGGCTTTGTCATTGTTTGTGATCGTCGGTTACGGCGGTTTGATTTGGGGAATGATGCCGTTCCTGGAAGACATTTCCTGGGAAGCGCATTTGTTCGGCTTTTTGAGCGGCGTCGGATTATCGGTGTATTACCGAAACGCCGGACCGCAGGACGACCCCGTTCCGGATTGGTACAACGAAGAAGACAGCGACGAGGACGATTCAACCACCAACCCGTTTGTTCCGCCGCAAGCGCCAGCGTCGGTGGACCCCCTTTTCCCGCAAGCGCCGAGCGTCGCACCGCGCATGACCACGCGCAACGACGACGGCGATGTTTCCGACCACGAGCAAACCGACGAGCCACCACGCATCCGCATCCGGTACAACTACCGAAAGAGCTCGGACAATTGATTGCGGACCACGGCTCTGCGCACGAGTTTATATTTTAGCGCCGCGCCGTTTTTATTCATGACTTCCGAACAACAGCTACGAACCGTTAACGTGACCCGTTACGTCACGGCGCTCCGCGAAGGCGGCTCGTTACCGGCAATCGCGGAAGCCGACGACGGTTTTTTGTACGTCATCAAGTTTCGCGGCGCGGGACAAGGTGTTAAAGCGTTGATCGCGGAATTGATCGGCGGAAAGATTGCGGCCGCGTTGGGATTGAAAATTCCGGAACTCGTGTTTGCGAATCTGGACGAAGCGTTTGGCAGAACCGAGCCCGACGAAGAAATCCAGCATCTGCTCAAAGCCAGCGTGGGCCTGAATCTCGGGCTGCATTACTTGTCCGGTGCTGTTACGTTCGATCCCGTCGTTACCCAAATTGATGAAGACCTCGCGTCGACGATTGTTTGGTTGGACTGTTTGTTGATGAATGTCGATCGGACTTGCCGTAATACGAATATGCTGATGTGGCACAAAGAACTTTGGTTGATCGATCACGGCGCATCGTTGTACTTCCACCATTCGGGAAATGATTTTAAAGACGCAGCCACCAAGGCGTTTCCCCGCGTGCAAGACCATGTGTTGCTTTCGCAAGCGACGAAACTCCAAGAAACGGACGCGCGTTGCCAAACAATTCTTACGACGGACCTGATCGATGCGATTGTGTCGTTGGTTCCGTTCGATTGGTTGGCTCAGGATAACGCGTTCGGTTCGGCGGAAGAAAATCGCGAAGCGTACGCGGCGTTTCTCAATACGCGCATCGCGCAGTCGGATGTTTTTATAAACGAAGCACAACATGCCAGGGAAGAACGACTCGTTTGAATACGCCGTCATACGGGTGGTGCCGAAAGTCGAACGCGAAGAATTCGTCAACGTCGGCGTCGTGGTGTTTTGCAAAGCGCAGAAATTTTTGCAGACGAAATGGTTGTTGGACGAAAACAAACTGAGAGCACTAGACGGTAAGACCGACGTCGACATGATCCGGATGTACCTGCAAGCGTTCGAACAAATCAGCGTCGGCAGCAAAGACGGCGGTGACATCGCGAAGCTGCCGATGGCCGAACGGTTCCGCTGGCTCACTGCGACGCGCAGCACGGTGGTGCAAACGTCAAAAGTTCATCCCGGCTTGTGCGACGACGCAAATCAAAAACTCGAAAAGTTGTTCGCGGATTTGGTCGGCTGAAAAGCACAGAGCGCCAACGATAGACGCAACGGCCGCAATCGTCAGGCAAACAACAACAAACGGCAACATACAACTATGGCAACGCAAGGTGCATCGGTGGTAATCAGCCATCGCGTCGTTGACGGAAAACAAAAAGCGTACGAAGACTGGTTGAGCGAGATCGACCCGATCTGCAGGAGCGCTGCTGGACACATCGACTCGCAATTCATCCGACCAATTCCAAACCTGACGTTCACCTACACCGTGGTCATCCGTTTCGACACGATTGCAAATCTCAAAAGCTGGATCGAGTCGGACGTACGGAAACGATTGATCGAAAAAGCAAAACCACTTTTAGCGCAAGGCGATAAGTACGCGATTAAATCCGGATTAGACTTTCTTTTTTCAGACGACAACCGCAGCGCCGCGCCGGTTCGTTGGAAGCAGTTTCTTGTGACCTGGTCCGCGATTTATCCGTTGTCGCTCTGTGTTCCGTTCGTGATGCTTCCGGTATTGAAAACGCTAAACGTGGCGGACAACAAATTCATGACGTCGTTCTTCGCTTCCGGTTGTATCGTTTTCATCATGGTGTACTTGCTGATGCCTCGGTATACGCGAGCCATTAAAAAATGGCTTTACAATTAAATGCAGCCGAAGCGAGTCCGTTAACGCAAAACGCTTCCCTTCCAGATGTCCCAAGCCGCGTCGGCCTGCGCATACAGCATCGTCAACCCGTTGACGCACGTTGAACCTTTGGCGCTGCCGAATTTTAGGAATTGCGTTTCCAACGGATTGTAAACCAAATCGATCAACACATGTTCGGACTTCAGCGCATCGTAAGGCAAATCGGGAAACGACGCAACGTTGGGTTCCATCCCGAGCGGCGTCGTGTTGATGATAAGTTGGTGATGTTCGATAACGGACTCCGTCAATTCCTCGTAAGTCATTTCGCCTTGGTGGATGTTGCGGCTAACCAACACGACTCCGATGTCATGTTTTTCTAAGACAAACTTCACTGCTTTAGACGCTCCGCCGGTTCCCAACACCAGTGCTTTCACAGATTGGTCGTCAAACTTCTTTAGCAACGGCAACATCGTTTTCTCAAAGCCAACGACGTCGGTGTTGTAGCCTTTTAACTTCCCGTTGTCAATCGCCACTGTGTTCACCGCGCCGACTTGTTTTACGACGTTGTCTACGTCGTCGAGATAATTGATCATTTGCTCTTTGTACGGAATCGTGACGTTGAAACCCACCAAGGCGTCATGCTTTTGCAACACCTTTGGCAATTCGTCGATGGATCCTATTTCAAACAACAAATAGTCGATGTCGGTCAACCCGAGTTGGCGAAATTTTTCGCGGAAGTAAACCTGCGAAAGGCTGTGCGATAACTTTTTGCCGATAAGCCCGAGCAGCGCTTGCACGTTAGGCGACTTCGATGCCTTGCAACTTGAGCATGTGAACGAGCGTGTCACCGCGAAGTCCGAGTCGGAGCGTTTCCAACGGTATGACGTCGTTCGTAGCAATGTTGCCGAGGTTCACGTCGGCGCCGAGTAATTTGATGAAGTAAATCTGTTGGGCTTTGTTCGGCGCTTCCCACAAAATGTTTTCGGATGGGATCTGCGTTAGGATTTCTTCCACCAAGCCGCTGCGTACTTCACCGGTGCCGCGGTAGA
>Ga0070659_100003391_pt1 | contig 11346 bp, 3 predicted proteins | sample KBSC23metaG_FD_64666 | JGI IMG/M metagenome (GOLD analysis project Ga0070659, IMG submission 64666) | Corn rhizosphere microbial communities from Kellogg Biological Station, Michigan, USA - KBS C2-3 metaG | ecosystem: Host-associated > Plants > Roots > Rhizosphere > Soil ...
GGTAAGCGTCATGTCCTATTCTCCCATGCCGCTACTGACTAGCGGAACAGGCCAAAGGGGAAGGGAGAAGAAGACGACGATTACTGCGATAGAAGGAGGGGCGGAATTTGCCCTAAGGCTGTCTGATGGAAAGATCGTCGGCAAGGATTTCGGTTACCTCTTTGACGCGAAGGCGACCTTGATGGGAAGACGTCGCGAAACGGCGCTTGAGCGACTGCGGCCGATGCACGTCATAACCTCTGCCGCTTATACCAAGGACATCCGGATTTCCATGAATTTATGGAACACATTCGAGCGTGTCCACAAGAATGGCGACAAGGAAAGCCCAAAACTTAATCTGTACCGGAAGTCCAATAATGCCGTGTCAGAAAAACTTTCCGCTGACGATTTAATGCCGTTGTCGTCCCAGGGCATCAACTATTTTGGCGCCGAAATCGACATACCTGAGGCATTTCTCGGCACCGTTCGCGCACCCAAAGAGAAATGGGGCGATTTGCTGGAAGCGGTTACAGAAAAGCTGGATGCTTTGCGCCAGACTTACGATAACTTTGAAAGCGACGTTGCGAATCTGCGTTTGGAGAGCAGGCTTACGGATATTCCTGACATGAGGGAGGAGTATGCCTGGAGGCGTGCGGCGTCGGTCTTGAAAATCGAATCCGCTGTCTGGGGCGGATCGGGAAGGTACCAGAACAGTGCCGGCGTGAAAGAAGAGGATCTTGTCAAGCCTGGCAGCAAGGCGCAGCTCGAATTCATCGCAGACAGTCATGATGCGATCAGTACTGCATTAGGCAGCCTGGGAACGCATTTGGAAATCCTCAAGGCAAAGCTTAGGGACAATCAGGATCCGAAATTGGAGGATGGTGAACAATCGGAGCGAGACAAGGAACTTATCGAAAAAATCAAGAAAGCGGATGCCAGCTATACGACCCTGAGCAAGGCGGCCGAGGCAAGCAATCTCCCGGTTCCTCGTGATCCGCTGTATCGTTACAACACGATTGCCTGGGGAACAGTCTCTACGAAGAACGAATTAGAGAGCCAGTTAAGAGTGGTCATGGGCGGGAATCTCGATTTGCTTCCCGCGATATTGAAAAAGACGACAGACCGCAAAATTTCTGTGGATTTGCAAAACGATGCTACTGCAGCGGATTTTTCAGTGGGCTGTAAGTATACGCAGCAGGACCATCCGAATTACAGCAGAAGGGGTGACTTCATCGAAGTCGTCGTATCCCTCGGTGGCGCTAATCCGCTCCTTGGTGCAGTGATGGAAAAGTCGCTGAAGAAAGCTGCCAAAACGATGCGTGTAGAGCTCCCGACTACCAAGGAAAGCAACTTCAACCGGATGACAGATATCTTGGGCGGCATGGCGCTCGATGCTCATAAGAGGTACCAGGTTGTGTGCAGGTGGCACAAGTATTCCGAGCTTCCGGATAATAAATATGAGTTTCAGTATCTGAAAATCTTTGAACAAAGGGATGAAGGCATTTCGCCGATAGTCAAAGGAATACCTTTGAAAGTGAAAGAAAAGCTCGTGGGCGCCGGGTCGTTAGCAAAAAAAGTACTTTCTCCGATAGCGATGCTCTCGATAAGCGGGCGTTCCGGTCAAGACATACGCAATCCGATTTTCGAGTTCATGGGGAATGATCTTGGCCATCACATCATTAATTTCAACCACCTGGACAGACTGTATAAGGCTGCAGATGCGGATGCAAAAAAGAAAAAAGCCGAAGAGGATGGTATCGATGTAAAGAATGTCAAGGTCGATCCCGAGGCAGTGTATTCATCTTTGCGTGAGAAATTGGAGAAAAAGGAAAATTTATACAAGAAGCTCCAGTTTTTCAGCTCGAATTCGATCTTTGATGTTGTCAAGGATTATCGGGAATTTATCGATTGGAAGGAAAACGGTAAAGGCGAACGGCCTCGGAACGGCTTCATGTTTTTTGACACGGACAAGATTCAGGAGTCGGCAAAGATTTCCAGGAAAGCGGAGGCTGCTGCAGCAGGCAAGGGGTGGCCCCCGGCGGAAAAGCCATCTTTGGCAGAGCCGGTCGCTGTTCCGGATATCAAAGCACTGGAAAGGGCGAAAAAGCACCTGAATGCTCTGAATACATTGAAATCGGATGACACAGACAAAAAGCAGGGCATGGCCGACATAATCAACAAGCGGATAGATTATTTTCTTAATGACAAGGACGGCCAAGCCATCTTCAAGTCTTATCTCAACATTATCACCGCTTATAAAGAGATCAATGCAGCCGGCACCACCCTTCATGCCTACAGCTCTTATGTAAGAGAAAAAGAGCCCAATATGCAGGCATTGCGGAAAATTGGAAAAACGGCTCAGAACACCGGAAAAGTCCTAGCCGATGCGATCCAAGGAGCCCGTGCGATTCCTGACGCCGCTCCAAAGGCAGAGGCATTCCTGCGTGAGAAAAACTTGTTCGAAGGAGAGAGGAAAAGCTATAACGAGATCGTTAGCACGCGCCATTCTGAGGCGACGAAACAAACCGGCGCATGGCTCAGGCTGCAGAAGATTACCGTGGCACAGAATGGCTTTGCAGGAGCGCATGGTTTTATCATTGCGTATTTGCAGCAGGTAACAGGCCGCTACGACAAACTGCATCTGGAAGAGGCACGTAAGTATCTTCTGCGTATAACAAACAGCGCCCGCCCAACGAAGGCGGAGATGAAAGCGATCGTCGAAGAAATTAACAGGGATTACGGCATGTCGTCCAAGCACGCGCGCCTGGTAACGCCTGGTGATGAGGGGCATCCTGTCTGGATAGGGGATATTAATCCTCTCAGACTCGATCCTGAAAAATCGTCTCCTGTAGTGATTTTGCGCGATAAGAATGCTAATGGTGAAGAAACGTTTGCAGCGCTCGCACGTAAGAACAAAACTGAGCAAAAATTTGATGATGCCTGGCCTCGCGAAAACCTCGAAATGCAACTTCACAGGCTGGAGAAAAAACGAAACGCAAGAAATCAAGCCATTGGAAATCGACCATCGAATCCCACCGGTATCGAAATCCGCGAGACGATGAAGAACGTCGGCGAACTTCGCAGGGGAGTGGTGAAAAACGTTGTCGCGAAAATAGCCGACATCCAACGGCCTATGCGCGAAACGGTGCGGGGATTGACTGATGCCGAGTTGAGCAGGTGGATTACCGATGCCTATGAAAAAGGTAACGAGAACCTTTGGAAGGAGGGCATGAAAGAAAAGAAAAAACGCGAAGAGATGATGGCTCTGTTGGAAAATGGGGGCGTGCTATCTATACGAAATGAGAGGGTGGATAGGACAGGAAAGGAATTGCGGGAAATCAAGGATGCGGTAGATCTCAGGGAGAGCGACTATAGCCGCATCGCACGTTTCAAGAAGAAGGTCTCTTCCATTATGCCAGGGGCCGGGAATAAGCTGAATAAGGACGCCGAGCTCATGACACGCCTGAGCCGTCAAGAGCTGAAAGATCTGATGGTTCCGTGGCACATAACGGAGGAGGGGGAAAAGGCCGGTTCCGGTCTGACAGGCTTATTGGGAGCGGCCACCAAAGAAAGGAAAGAACGGGAAGATCTGGCAAAAGCGATCAAAAAGAAATTGGATTCGGATGAAGATATTGAAAGCATCAGTCTCAAGGATCTTCACCAATGGAAGGTGAAAAGCCGGGAAAAGCGAAATTTGCGCATGCTTGCTGGTGGTGAGACAACGACGGCTAAATTTTTCAGTAGTACTGATGGTAGTACTAAGACTACGCTGCAGAAATCTTATTCTTTGCCCAGAAATATGGGTAGCACTGCATCAGAAACTTCGAGAACAAGAGCGGGACATTCCGCTTCTTCCGGGCGGGGATCGTCGGACATACACAAGTTTGCAAGGGCAGCGCATTTCGCCAAAAATCTTCCTATGCCTCCCGTTGTACCTGATTCACCTAAGAAACCTAATGAAGATTTGTCGTCAGAATCTGCGGAAGTGGGTTCAGTATCTTACTCCGTCAGTGATTTGCAGCTGGACTTGATTCCTCCGCGCGGAAAGCGGAAACCGAGCAAGGGCGTAATATCGGCAGCTCCGATCATAGGTGAGGTGCCTTCCAGTGGCAAAAAAACAGGGGCTTCCAATCAGGAATCGGGAGGAAGAAGCGGAGATGGAGAGGCAACAGAACGGATTAAAACAAAAGCGGTAGAGCAATTCGAGAAAGATCGCGCATGGGACAAGACTCAAACTTCGAAAGATTGGACTAGTGAACACCTTGCCCATTTTGCGAAAGGTACTGGGGCTACCAATTCCTGGTTTGCTAGGAATAACTATCAAGTGGTAGAAAATAACGGCGATCAAAACAATTGCCTTATTCTCTCTCTCTTACAGCATGCAACGGGAAGATACGATATAGAGAGTTTGGAGGAATTAAAGAGATGGGCGACGGAAATTCGAAATGACATGCAGCTTGCCGAAAATGAAATGCTGGGAGCTGCCCTGGGCTACCTCAATAAAGAAGATTCCCTAATTAATCGCTTGGTGACCAAGATATCGAAAAAGACAGGCAATGAAAAGTTCACTCTAGATTCTCTGTTTATCGTGGCTCCAAATGCAAATTTGGACCAGGGCGGTCTTCCTCATCCTGTTTCCGAAGGCATGGAAATAAAACAGCGGAAAATGATCGTGTACGGTAGAGGGGGAGCGAAGCATTATGAAGCGGTAAGAGAAATAAAAGAAGGCTAGCTTAAGAAGGATTGAGAACTTGACCTTGCCGTAAGAAGAAGTAACAGATTAATCCGTTCAAGATTGATGGCCGCAGACTTGCCATGAGAAGTGGTGCAGTGGCCATCGACCATGGCATCGTTTTTCTTGCGGCGTGTAAGGGGCTGTGCAGGAATAAGGTGTGCATTTCGGCATCTATCGCAACCTCTGGGCGTAAATGAGGTCCCAAAAACAGGCGCAATCGCTCCCGGTTGCGCTGAATACATGCAACGGAGGAAATCATGGCGCATGTCAACCCCATTCAGATCCAGAAATTTCTCAAGGGCGTGGATTACCCGGCGACAAAGGCGGCATTGATAGAGAACGCCAAGAACATGGGGGCCGACGAGAATGTCTGCTCTTCCCTGGAACAATTGCCCGACGAGGATTTCCAGACGCCGGCCGATGTCAGCCAGGCTTTTGGCAAGCTATCCGACTCGCATTGAGAAGGCGTTTTTCGCTCGCGGCCAATAAACGGCTTCACTGACCGGGGGAGCAGATACTTTGCCGGGACTTCATCGGCGAACGGTGCCTGGGCAATCGATGTAATATTCCAGTCGAGTTACAACGATCTGGAGTACGATCGCATGCTGCAACAGCTTCCTTTTCCGATCCGCAAAGAATGTCCCCCCGGTGCTTGCACTTGCGGGCGGGACGATTTGTTGAACGATCCTCAAGGCGATTTCCGCATCCTGCGGTTGACCAGTGCGGAAGAGAAAAAACTCATCGCACGCATTGAAAGCATTTCCAGCTATGCGGACCTGAAACACGTTCAGGAGCGAATCCACGCTCAACTGGGTATGGTTTTTCGGATCGCGCCCGGGGCCAACGAAGTTCGCACAATGCGCGGGATCAGCATTCAGTTCGACGAGCAGCCGGGATTGTGCCGGAAGATACGGCAATCCATTTCTGCGGCGATTCGCCGGTGTTTGGAAAAGAACCCGGAAATCGCGTACGACATTCTCAATGCACACGATCTTCTGGGTGGTTAAAGAAAATCCAGGCGACAGTAAGGGTCTGTGCAGGAATAAATTGGAACCGCATGGCAGCACATGCCACTCATGAAAGCAGCCGCTTGGTGCGGCTTCAGCTTTTCAGAAGAGAGAATTCATGCTGCCATCCTTATCCAACACTACATGCCATTCAGGCGCTGGGTTTCATCGCGTGGGAACCCCTGCTTTGCTGGCAGCAATCAAAGATGCGATCACTCACCAGCATGAGCATGCGCTACAGCAGCAACTGGGCGAAGCTAATCTTCCCCCTGACGCACTGCACGGCCTGTTGGCACATGCATTTCTGCAAAAGAGCAGTCATGCCATCAAGGTAGCCCTGCTGCATTCCGGCTGTACGCCGCATGCCGCACTTGAGCTTGCCGTTCAACACAAGGATATTTCCATTGTCAGGCAAGCCCTGCAGATGGGAGCCGATCCGCAGAAAATCACTGTCTATTGCGGCGATGACGGCATACACACTTTGTTGACCTACGCGCGTCGCAAAAACAAGCTTTATCCATCAAACGCTTTCCTTGGCCCGGAAACCGACATCGACCGCTTTTTGCGGAACGGGCTGGACGATAGCGCCAAGGCAGAGGCCGAGAAGCTCTTGGATGACGTAATCGATGGAAAAGACCTGCAAGAGGCGTGGCGGGATGCAGTGAAGTACAAGCAGCTTGATATCCAACGCGCTGTTCTTTTGCTGAAAGCCGACAAGGATCGTGGTTTTCGATTGAAGCAGGAAGATGCCGTCACGGATAAAGGCGTGATCCAGGTGATGAAGGAGATTCCTTATTTTTCACCGAAACGGACACTGCCGAAAAATTTCAATGATGAAGTTTCTTTCCCAGGCGACAAAGGAAAAATAGCTTGCCGCCACCTTGTCATGCACCGGCAAGAAGTGCAGGGACAACATCCGCAGATCAAATTCGATGATTCGCGATACGCGAGCGCTGAAGCGATCGCTGCGCATGTTTCTTACGATACTCAAGCGAAATATAACCACCTCAGGGCGCATGCCACGGAAGCCCGTTTGTTTTATAACCGCGATTTTGGCAAGACGCTCGTCCAACAATTCAAGGCAATGGCAACCGAGGGCATGCAGGCTCGATTGATATTGCTTTTATCGGCAAATCACGCGATGAGCGTGGGATTGAAGATCAAGGAAAAAGACGGAAATCCTCACTACGTGGCAGAGCTGTTTGACCCTAACTTTACAACCAGCCATGTGCGTATCGAGACCGATAATCTGCATACTTTTGAAGCACTGGCGCTGGAGAACTTTATCGCGGATGCAGATGCATACAAGGCTTACTATCCGGAATCCGAAAACCTTTCCATGATGTTTGTCCGGTCTTTCGCAGAAGAGGGGCAGACCGTAACTGGCTCGGTACAAGGTGCCGTTGAAAACAGGACTTTGACGAGCAGCATCGAGGATAGTGAAATCAATGCGGTTGCGCTCTTCCATATGATGAGGAACGGGTTCGCGGGAGACTTGAGACGCTTGAAGCATGAGATAGCAAGCCGGCCTGAGATGGAACAGGTCCGGTTGCTGGCCGCAAAAGATGCCGATGGAATTCCCGGGCTTGGAATGGCATTGCAGAACGGGCATGCCGATGTGATCAAGGCGTTTGGCGAATTGTGGGAGCGGGTGTCGCCAGAGGATGCCATTGAGCTGCTGATGGCGAAAAATGCCAAGGGCGTTCCGGGGCTTTACCTTGCTTTAGAGAATGGACATGCCGATGCGATTAAAGCATTTGGCAAACTGTTGGAGCGGGTGCCGCCGGAAAAGCTCGTCAAGTTGCTGGCCGCAAAAGATGCAGATGGCGTTCCCGGGCTTTACGTGGCTTTGCAAAATGGGCATGCCGATGCGATTCAAACATTTGGCGAACTGTTGGAGCGGGCGCCGTCACAGAATCGTGCCGAGTTGTTGGCAGCAAAAATTCCAAGCGGGTTCCAAGGGCTGTATGTGGCCATGCAAAATGGGCATGCCGATGTGATCAAGGCCTTTGGCGAATTGTTGGCGCGAGTGCCGTCAGCAAAAGAACGTGCTGAACTACTGGCCGCGCATACTGCAAGGGATACTCCCGGACTCTTCATCGCTTTGAAAAACGGGCATGCCGACGCCATCAGTGCATATGGAAAATTGTTGGAACTGGCTCCACCAGAAATGCTTGCCAAGTTGCTGGCCGCAAAAAACGCCAATGGAGTGTCGGGATATGCCGAGGCCTTGAGAATGCGAAAATTGGATGCGATGGAGCAGTATGTCGAGATCGTCAAGAAGACAGCCCCTCTTCTGGGCGATCAGGAACTTAATGCTTTGTTAGAGGACATCAGGGAAAGCATGCAAGAGTATGGATAATCTGCAGTAACCGGGACTTGATCCCTTGGCTTGTGCGGCTCCTTGGATCGAGTACCGGCTATTCCGATTTATGTACCTTATCTCAGCGCAAAATCCACCCGGCTCGGCAAAGCACCGTTGTCCTTCGACTTCTCATTCACCTTGGCCGCCACAATGAACATCCTTTCCGCTGGCACCTGCCCATTCTTTTGCAACCAGTTCTTCACTGCCTGGGCGCGTTGATTGCCTAGTGCCACAAGGTCGTCTTCATCGATGTCCGCATTGGCCATCAGCAGCTTTTCCATTTCCTCCACCGGCAAATCCTTGGGCAGGCCGAGCATGTTGCGCGGTTTGGGGAAGGTTTCGTTCCTGTAGGCGCGTAGCAGCAGAGCAGGGTATTCCTCTCGGTTGACCGTGACGCTGCCCGGTTCGGCTTCGACGCCCTTTGCTCTCAGGTCACGTATCTTCAGGGCGCGCACCTTGCGCTCGATCTGTGCATGTTTCAGGCCTTCGCGATCGGCTTCGAGATTGGCGTGGCCGATGATGTCGAGCTTGAGGCCGGGGCGTTCGGCAAGCGCTTTTGCGAGCGAGCGCAGTTTCTCCTCGCCAGAAGCAGGCACGACGGCGCGGCCGGGTTCGAAGGTCATGGACGAAAGCTCGGCACCGCCGCCGAACAGCTTGCCCAGCATGGCGAAAGGCTGCGTGACGGCTTTGGCAATCGCGTTGCCGACGAGCTTGAAGACGATCGCGCCGATGGAAAACTCGGGATCGTCGAGCGAGCCTGCGATCGGCAGGTTGATGTCGATGACGCCATTGCGGTCGGCCAGCAGGGCGACGGCGAAATGCACCGGCAGGTTGGTAGCATGCGGGCTGTCGATCTTGTCGCCAAAAGTGAGTTGATCGAGGACCAGCCGGTTTTCGGCGGTGAGCTGACGCTTGTCGACGCGATAGCCGACTTCGAAGGAGAGCTTGCCTTTTTCGATGCCGTAGCCGACGTATTTGCCGGAATAGGCAGATAGGGGCGCCAGTTCCATGCCGCGCACGTTGGCTTTGAGGTCAAGGAAGAGGTCGCCTTGCAGCGGATTGATTTTGCCGCTAACGGACAATGGCGCGCTATTCACTTCGCCGCGCAGATCCACATCGGCGCGCGTGGACGGGTCGGAGGACAAGCCGGACAATACGCCGCCGAACTGCGACAGGCTGGCCGAATAGTTGGGCTTGATGAAGTTGTCGGTGAAGCGTATGCGGCCTCCCTGCAGGCTGACGCGCTTGATGACGATCGGCGGCATGCGCGTCTGATCCGCTTGCCGGCGCGCGCTTGGTGAGGCCGGGGCGGGCTGGCTCGTTTCACTGTGCACGATGTCTTGCAGATTGATGCGCCCTGTGGGGGCGATGGTGATGCGCGCGAAAAAATCGGCCAGCGCCACTTGTTCGATCGACATGCCGAATGGAGCGAATCGTACGTCCATGCCGGCAGCGTGCAGGGATTTCCATCGCAGGAAATCGTTGCCGCCCGCCTTGTCCACGGTGGCCAGATCGCCCAGGGTCGCATCGCCCTTGAATCCGCCTTGCAAGGTGCCGTCGCCGGCGGCGTCGAGCTTGATTCTGCCGTTGCTGGAAAGGTTCGCGTTCGTCACACGGAGATTGATCTTGTGCGCGAGAAGCGGTTGCAACGGCAGAATGTCGACACCTTTGATGTCGAGTGCAAGATCGGCATGCAGCGGAAAAAATCCGACAGTGCCGTTGACCGACATTCGCCCCGACTTGTTGACACTTGCCTTGAAGTCCATGCGTGCATGGGATGCGGGGGCGCTGGAGAGGTCTTGCAAGTTCAGGCTGACCGGCGCAGCCGTAGTGACGATCGTGTCGCGGTCGTTGCGCTCTTCCGCGCGGATGGCCCAATTGCTGATGGCGACTTTGCCGATGTCGATTGCGTAGCCGGATTGTCCGGTTGTGCCTGATGAAGCAGGTGCCGATGCAACGGTGGTGACCGGCACGGCTTCGGCGGCTTTTTTCGCAGGTGGTGTATTCCGGTTGAACAAGACCTCGGCATTGCCAGATACCGCTTCGCTTACGCTCAAGCTGCGCTTGCCAATGTCGAGCGCGACCTTGCGTAATGAGAGATCGAGCTTGTCGATGGATGCGCGCATGGGCTGCGTCGATTGTTCATCGGTGTAACGCAGGGCTGCGCCGCGTATGGCGAGTTCGTCAAGCGTCAGGCGGAGCCCGGCGGGTTTTGCTGTGGTCTTTGCAGGAGAGCCATCGGGGGCCGCCGAAGCGGGTAACAGTTTACTGATGTCGAGCTGTCCATCTGCGTCGCGTGACGCATCGGCTTGCAATCCGTCCAGCAGAATTTGCGACACATCGATACGGCCTGCGAACACGTCCGCCTCTCGCAACTTCACGCCAAGCTCTCGCAGCCAGAGCACGGGCTTTCCATGCGGGTTCGCGATTTGCAATGACTTCAATGCCGCAGCGCCTTGCAAAAGGAGCGTGCCGCCTTGGCGGAAGTGTGCGGTAAGGTCGAGATCGAGCTTCGCGCCGGATACGCTCACTTGCGGTCGGACCGGCAGGTACTCGAAGTAGCGGGTCAGGTCGAGATCGTTCAGCTTGAGTTCCACCACCGCATCCGCCGGGACGGCAAAGGGGTGTGCCTTGCCTTTGAACTCCATCGGGCTGCCGTTCACTTTCGCGCGCAAAAGCGGTTCGACGAAAATACCGACCTGTGAGGGCAGCGAGGAGATGAAAGGAATGCCGAGCGTGATATCCGTGATGGCATGGACGGTTTTTGCCGGGTGGTCGTCGAACTCGATTCGTCCTCCCTCGACCCGGATGTTGTTGACGGAAAAACGCGCAGGTTTGTCGGAGGGCGGCCGGCTGGCGATCAGTTCGAGAATGTCGTCGATGTTGTAGTGGTGCGCGGCTGCGCGCGCCAGATGCACGTACGGATTGGTCAGCTTCGCTTCGCGAATCACCGGCGCAAGACGAAGCAAGGATTCCGAGGAAAGATTGACATAAAGGGTGTCGAAGGATGCAAATACATCATCGCTTTTCGGCTCGCGCAGTTTGACATCGCGCAGCGTTAGCGTCAGCGAAAAGGGATTGATTTCCACCGCGCCGACCGATGTCTTGCGGTGCAGTTTCTCCGCAATCAGCGTTTCCATTTGCGATTGCATGAAACTTGGCAGGATGAAAAATCCGCATACGCCGTATAGCAGGGCGATGGCAGCCAAGCTGCCTGCCAAGCGACGAGCGATGTGGTGCTGGCTCAGTGCGGATAGCTG
>Ga0070659_100003393_pt1 | contig 11343 bp, 8 predicted proteins | sample KBSC23metaG_FD_64666 | JGI IMG/M metagenome (GOLD analysis project Ga0070659, IMG submission 64666) | Corn rhizosphere microbial communities from Kellogg Biological Station, Michigan, USA - KBS C2-3 metaG | ecosystem: Host-associated > Plants > Roots > Rhizosphere > Soil ...
CGCGGCAGCCTTCCGGCTGGTGGCCTCACTGCCCAGCCTCGACCCCGCCGCGACGGGCGAGACTCCCGGCAACCTGGCCTACACGGGCCCCGTCGTCGAGGGTGTCCCGGCCACACCCGCGGAGTCGACGATCCTGGTCAGCCTGTCGACCTACCGGTACAGCGGCATGGCCCGGACGCTGCAACGGGTCCTCGACGCGGCAGCTGGCCTGCCCGCGAAGGTCGTGGTCACCACTGGGCCCGTCGTCGACCCGGCAGAGCTCCGGTTGCCCGCGAACGCCGAGGCGCTCCGATGGGTCCCGCACGCTGAGCTGATGCCGCAGGTCTCGATGGTCGTCGGACACGGGGGCCACTCGACGACGATGCTCGCGCTCGCCCACGACCTCCCCCTGCTGGTCCTGCCGATGCATCCGCTCGTCGACCAGCCGATGGTCGGCACGGCGATCCAGACCGCGGGTGCCGGCCGCCGGCTCGCGAAGAGATCCCGGCCGCGCGCGATCCGGCCGGTGATCGAGGCGCTGCTCGGTGAGGGTCCGCACCGGGACGCGGCGGCCCGGCTCGGCGCGGAGATCCGCGCGCTGCGCGGCGCGGCCACGGCCGCCGACCGGATCGAGGCACTCGTCGGCAACGGCGTGCCGCAGACACACGGTTAGGACAGGGCGACCGAGCGCAGCTCCGACCGCAGCGCGCCACTGAGGTCACCGCGGGACGCGACCGAGACAGCGCCCGAGCCCAGCCAGCCGCCGAGTGCGCGAAGCTCGGCCGCGAGCTCGGCCGCCGTCTCCGCAGGCGCACCCGGCTCGGCGTACGCCGCATGCACGCGCAGCACACCCGCGCGTCGGTCGGCCTTCAGGTCGACCCGCGCGACGATGCGGTCACCGAGGAGGAACGGCAGCACGTAGTAGCCGTGGACCCGCCTGTGCTCCGGGACGTAGATCTCGATGCGGTAGGAGAAGTCGAAGAGCTCCTGCGTGCGACGTCGCTGCCAGACCACCGGGTCGAACGGACTCAGGAGCGCACGCGCGGCAACCCGGCGCGGGATCCGCGCATCACGGTGCAGGAAGTGCCCGCGCCGACCCTCGACGGTCACCGGGACGAGCTCTCCTTCCTCGACCAGAGCCGTGATCGCCGGTGCCGCGTCCGCGACCGGCATGCGGTAGTAGTCGCGCAGGTCGCGAGCCGTGGCCACACCGTGGGAGATCGCCGCTCGACGGACGAGCTCACGGTGGGCCTCCTCGTCGCTGGGGACCGGCTGCTCGAGGACGCTGCGCGGAAGGACCCGCTCGGGGACGTCGTAGAGCCTCTCGAACTGTGCCGTCCGGCCCGCCACGGCGAGGTCGCCGGCGAGGAAGAGGTACTCCAGTGCCTTCTTGGTCTCTGACCAGTTCCAGCCCCAGTGCTCCTTGCGTCGCGGCAACCCGTCGTCGAGGTCGCGCGACGTGCTGGCTCCCCGGACCCGCACCTCGTCGACCAGGGAGGCGACCAGGTCGTTACGACCGTCCATCCAGGGATGCCCGCCGTCGCGGTAGTGCCGCATCCGGTGCTGCATGTGCGGCCACAGGTCAACCGGCATGAAGGCGGCGACATGGGCCCAGTACTCCACCAGTCGACGTGGCGCCTTCCCCGACGCCCGGTCCAGCAGCGTCGTGTCGTAGGGGCCGATCCTGCTGAACAGCGGCATGTAGTGCGCACGCTGCAGCACGTTGACCGAGTCGATCTGCAGGACGCCCGTACGTCGCACGGTGCGGCTCAGCGTGCGCAGGTCGGGCGTGGCGTGCCGCGGGTCGAGGAAGCCCTGGGCTGCCAGGGCGACGCGGCGAGCCTGCGCGCGGCTGAGGGACTGCATGCGGATCACGCTATTGGTGGTGGGGGACAGCTTTTCGGCTGCCAGTCCCTGCCGGGATCCCCTCGGCTTCATCCCCTTCTCTGCGTTCAGGGGATGTCCAGCAACTTCTCCCGTACGGCGTACATCACGGCCTCCATCCGGGAGTGCAGCTGGAGCTTGTCCAAGATGTTGCGCACGTGGTTCTTCACGGTGTTCTCGCTGATGAACAGCTGCTTGGCGACCTCGCGGTTGTTCAGGCCCTTCGCGACCAGCCGGAGCACCTCCAGCTCACGGTCGGTCAGCCGTGGAGCGCTGCCGGCATCGCGGTCGGTGCGGGAGATCTCCTTGAACTCGTCGATCAGCTTCGCCGCCATCGACGGGCTGATCAACGACTGGCCCTCCGCGACCACCCGGATCGCTTGGGCCACCTCGTCGATCGAGGAGTCCTTGAGCAGGTAGCCCGACGCGCCGTTCTTCACCGCTTCGTAGAGGTCGCTCTCCTCGTCGCTGACGGTGAGCATGATGATCCGGGTCGACGGCACCTGCTCCTTGATCCGCATGCAGGCCTCGAGGCCGCTGCGCTTCGGCATCCGCACGTCGAGCAGGACCACGTCCGGGACCTTCTCCAGGACGAGGTCGATCGCGCTGTTCCCGTCGCCTGCCTCGCCGATGACCTCGATGTCGGGCTCCACCCCGAGCAGCATCGTCAGGCCACGACGGAAGAGCTCCTGGTCGTCGACGACGACGACGCGGACCGCCTCGACCTGCGGTTTGTGTTCGGGCACGCGAGAATCATGACAGATCCGGCGCCCCCCGAACGCCGTTCCGTCGGGCTGCCCGAAAGATCGGGGCGCTCAGGGGCGCCGGTCAGTCGCCGGAACCGCTCACGAGCCCCCCAGGTCGAGCGAGATGACGCCGTAGTCGTAGCCGCGACGACGGTAGACGACCGAGGGCCGCTCACTCTCCTTGTCGACGAAGAGGTAGAAGTCGTGGCCCACCAGCTCCATCTCGTAGAGCGCCTGCTCGAGGGTGATCGGCGAAGCCGTGTGCGTCTTCTCCCGTACGACGAGGGGGCCGTCGCCGTCGACAGCCACCGGTCCGACGCTGTGCTCGGCCACGGTGCCCTCGTCCGTGGCTGTCGCCGCACCGTCACTGATCCGGGCCATCGCCTGGGCGACCGACACGGGAGTGTGCTGTCCGCGGTGGACCTTGCGGCGGTCGGCGGCCCGGCGCATCTGCGCGGACATCTTGTCGAGCGCGAGGTCGAGCGCGGCCATCTTGTCCTCCGCCGCAGCCTCGGCTCGCAGGACCGGTCCCTTCGACTTCGCGGTGAGCTCGACCCGGACCTGCCGCTCGGGCTGGCGGGAGTTGCGCTCACGCTCGAGCAGGACCTCGACCCGGATGATCCGGTGGTCGTGCTTCTCCAGCCTGGAGAGCTTGTCCTCCACGTGCTGCCGGAACCGCTCTGAGACCTCGCACTGCCGACTGCTGACCACAACGTCCATGCAGACCTCCCACTGTTCGGGCGGCGACGCCGCCCCACGGTTACACCGGCATGAGCTGCGCACACCGGAACGCAAGAGGAGTCCGCCCGGCCGACCTGGTCTTCGACCCCACACCCGCCTGCTGAGACGTTCGCAGCTTGGCTGCCACTACTGGCCTTCTCCGTCGACTCCCCGCATCGGGCGAGGGTCGACGGGCAGGACTTACGACTAAGCCGCACCGTGCTCGACGCTGTCCGTCCCGAGCGAACGGGGTGGAAGGCGCCTTACGTGGGCCGTTTCGCCTGCGACTGGCATCGGCTTGTCGGACCGGTCCGTGCCGGTGTCCACCTACGGGACATGTCCGGCCCGTGACCTGCCTGACGCAACCACGGACCCGGGCGGACTCCATACCCAGACCGTAGCCGCCGTTCGGACATTTCGGTAGCGCGCCTCGTCCCACCCGTCGGGACGTCACGCACGCGGAGGTCGCCGTCGTCGGGTGGCGGCGACACAGCAGATCGCTCTCACCGGGACACCGACGTCGGTCAGCGCCCGTTGTGCCTCGCGGGCCGTCGACCCGGTGGTGATCACGTCGTCGCAGACCAGCGCTGCCACCCGCACCCCGCGTCGAGCCAGGCCACGCAACCGGGCGGGCCGGACCGCCATCCGGTCGGCGAGGTTGGCCGCGCGCTCGGCGGAGGTCAGCCCGGCCTGGTCGGCGATCAGGTCGCGCTGACGCAGCAGCGGTTGCACCGTGACGTCGGCTCCCTCGGCTCTCAGCAGGCCGGCGGTGACCCGGACGACCCGGAGGATCGCGTCGTGCCCGCGGGCACGGACGACGGCTGGTCGGGAGGGCACCGGGACCAGCAGCGTGCGACCGCCGGGCACGAGCGCGGCGCGGACCGGACCGGCCAGGATCTCGCCCAGAGGTCGCGCGAGGGGGTAGAGCCCACGCTCCTTGTGCGCCAGGATCATCCGGCGCACCGGGTCGGCGTACTCCGCCGCCGCGAAGGTCGGCGCCAACCCGTGCGGGCACGGGTCGGGACGCACGCGCGACGCCCCGGTGGGGAGCGCCGCACGGCACCCGACGCACAGGAGCCGACCCGGCGTGGAGCACCAGACGCAGGCGCGGCCGAGCGCGACGTCGTACCAGTCGTCGAGCCAGCGGGAAGTCACGGACCTGATCGTGCCCACGCCATGCGGCGCCGCCGTCGCGCCGACGGCGACCTGTGGACCGAGGGCCGTAGCCGGCTACTGTGCGTACGCAGCCGCCACGACGGCGGGCAGGGCGGCGCGCACCCAGCGCTCGCCCTCGTAGGTGAACAGGCGCCGGTCGGCGCTCACGACGTCCAGCGGCAGCGCCGGGTCGGGGCTGGCCACGAGGCTGTCCAGCGGACCGGGAACGGTGGCCGGCGCACCCGGACCCTGGGACGGCTGCGCCCCAGGTGAGCCGTCGAGCTCGACGTACACGATCTGGTCCGGGCCCGTGGCCGGACGCGTGAGCACTGCCACCGAGGTGGCGGCGTTCTGCGCGACGTCCCGAGCCGGACCCAGGTCGACACCGGTGATCTGCAACGTCCGGACCGCGGTGACGCGCTCCACGTGGCCCAGCGCGTCACGGACGATGCTGCCGACGATGACCGTGGGATTCGTGCCGTGCGCGAGGACAGCGACCAGCGCGGTGCCGTCACGCGTCACGAGAAAGGAGCTGAGCCGTCGGGAGCTGACGCCGCGGACGGGGATCACGGCGTCGAGATCCCCGTCGATGTGGTGGATCACCGCACCCCGCCTGGTGTTGTCGACCAGCCAGAGTCCACCGAACCGGTCGTAGGACGGCCGCAGCACGTCGGTGCCACCGTCGAGGACGGTGCGCACCCTGCCCGCCGAACGGCCACCCCGATCCGGTCCGACGAACACGCGGCGACCGTTGCCGCTGACAGCCGCGATGAGGTGGCCGCGGGCATCCCACGCCAGGGACCGAAGCGCGAAGCCCGCCCCCCCGAACGGCCCACCGACAGGAGCTGACGTCTCGCCGTCGTCGCGGACCACCCGGCCCCCGCTGATCGCGAGGACGTCACGTTGCGCGGAGACCAGTGGGTCGAACTCGGCGCCCTCGGCGACACTCACGTCGGACCGTCCGGCGGACAGCGAGACCGGTGCTCCGTCGACGGTGATGCGCAGCCGGTTGATCCCCGGCACCTGGCGCAGCGTCGAGGCGAGCTGGGCGACGACCCGGTTGAGCTCCGCCGGAGCGAGCCTCAGGACCGCGGAGTCGAGCGGCACCTCGGCAATGCCGGCGTCGTTGACGACCACGATCGGGTCGAGCTCCGTGCGTTGCGGGAAGGCCGACACGACCGCAGCGCGTTGTGCGGGTGGCGGTCCGGCGAGCAGCCCACGGACCAGGTTCGTCGCGGTCTCCTCACCGCGCGGGACGTAGACCTTGGTCGGCACCAGGACGGTGCCGGTCCGGTCGAACCAGTACAGGTCGAACGGCACGAACAGGCTCGAGAAGTACGACGAGGGCACGGCCAGCGCGTTGGGCGGGTTGTCGATGCGCCACTGGCCGCCCTCGGCCACGAGGGTCAGCGGCAGCGCGGTCGTCGAGGACGTGGTGCCGTCGAGCCAGACGCCCTCGGGGGACAGCCGGTGGGCGCCGCGCAGCCGGGCGACCACCTGCCCGTCGGCCGTGGTGACCGTGGGCGCGTCGTACACGATCGTGCCCTCGTCGGGTCGCCAGGTGGACTTGGCGCGGTTCGACAAGAAGCTGCGGGCCACGGCCGTGCTCGGCGGGTTGGCCTGCATCGCCAGCAGGAACCCGCGGACGATGCCCTCCGGGGTGTCGCCGACCGACGGCCCGGGCGGGGCGAAGTCGGGCGCCTGGCTGGTGGTCTCGTCGGTGCCGCCCGCCCGGGTGTGCACCTCGCCCGAGTCCGGCAGCGTCGAGCAGCCGCACGCGACACCGACCAGGGCGGACGCGACGAGAAGGCGCCAGGAACGCCGCCTCACCGGACACCGCCGACCCGGTCCGGTGCGGGAGACCCGTCCGCGGCGTCCTCGGGCACGAGCGGGAGCGGGCTGTGCGACAGCGGGTCGCCGGCCCGGGTGGGGACGGTGAGCCGGAACTGTGCGCCGGCTCCGGGTGCCCCCCACACCTGCAGCCAGCCGCCGTGCAGCTGGGCGTCCTCCAGTGCGATCGCCAGTCCCAGCCCGGTGCCTCCCGACGATCTTGCACGTGCCGGGTCGGCGCGCCAGAAGCGGTTGAACACCATCGACGACTGGCCCGTCTCCAGTCCCACGCCGAAGTCGCGCACCGTGACGGCGACCGCCTGGTCGTCGGCACCGACCCGGACGACCACGCGGGCATCCCCGCGGACGTTCGCATGGTCGATCGCGTTGTCCACCAGGTTGCGGAGCACACGCTCGATGCGGCGTTCGTCCACCTCCGCCACACAGGGGCGGGGCGCGTCGACCACGAGCCGGATGGCGCGTTGACTCGCAAGTGCGGACGCCCGCTCCACGACCCGGTGGGCCACGTCGGCGACGTTGACCTCGGCGAGCTCGAGCCCGGCGGCACCGGCGTCGAAGCGGCTGATCTCGAGCAGGTCGGAGAGCAGCGTCTCGAAGCGGTCGAGCTCCTTCTGGAGCAGCTCCGCCGCCCGCGCCGCCACGGGCTCGAACGATGCCCGCGAGTCGTGCAGCACGTCACCGGCCATCCGGACGGTCGTGAGCGGGGTGCGCAGCTCGTGGGACACGTCCGACACGAACTGCCGCTGCACGCGCGAGAGGTCCACGAGCTGACGGATCTGCTGCTGGAGAGCATCGGTCATCTGGTTGAACGACGTCGCCAACCGCGCGATGTCATCCTCCCCGTGCACGTGCATCCGCTCCTCCAGGCGACCCGACGCGATCCGCTCGGCGACCCGTCGGGCCAGCCGCACCGGCGTGATCACCTGGCGGGTGACGAGCAGGACGATGCCCGCGGTCAGGAGCAGGAGCAGGGCGCCGGAGGTGAGCAGCGAGCGCCGGAGCAGATCGAGGGTCTCCTGCTCGTCGGTCATCGGGAACAGGTAGTACAGCGCGTAGGTGCCGCCGTCGGACGGCAGCACGATCCGGTTCCCCACGACGACGGCGGGGGTGCCGCCGGACGGGTCGTCGGACAGGCGCCGCAGCCGGGTGAACGTCCAGGAGGTGCCGGCCGACCGCGCCACGGCATGCTGCAGCCGTGCCGGGACGCTCGAGGCCGAGATGCCCCTGGTCGTGCGGATCCCGGTCGCGGGGCTCCCGCCGGCAGCTGAGCCGATCGGACCCATGACGACCACGGCGTACCCGCGGAGGTGACCGCGCGCCACGAGCGCCTCTGCCTGCTGGCGGATCTGGGCAGCCGGGTCGAAGTCGGAGCTGCCGGCCGAACCGAGCCGTTCGCGCACCGAGTCGGTCTCGGTGACGGCCTCGGAGATCGACGCGCTCACCCGGCTCTGCACGAGGCCGTCGGAGATCTGCCGGATGAGCAGCCACCCGACCGATCCGGCGACGACGGCGCCCATCAGTACGACGGTGACGACCACCCGTGCCCGGATGGAGCGTCGCCAGTAGGTCAGGGCGTCGGGCACGGCCCGGCGCACTCGCACCCAGGGCGAGGTCGACGCTGCGGCGACCGGTTGCGGGTCAGCCGGGGACGGACTCGCCACCTGCCCCGCCCTGCCCGAGGTCGGCTGCCGGGTGCGCCACCGGGTCGGCCAGGGGGTCAGCGGTCGGTCCGGCCCCCTGCGCGGGGTCACCGGCCTTGTAGCCGACCCCTCGCACCGTCACCACGATTCCCGGGTGCTCCGGATCGTGCTCGACCTTGGCACGCAGGCGTTGCACGTGCACATTGACCAGGCGGGTGTCGGCGGCGTGGCGGTACCCCCAGACCTGCTCGAGCAGCATCTCGCGAGTGAACACCTGCCAGGGGCGGCGGGCAAGACAGACCAGCAGGTCGAACTCGAGCGGCGTCAGCTGGATCGGGGTGCCGGCCCGGGTCACGCTGTGGCCCGCGACGTCGATGCGCAGATCGGCGACAGCGATCACCTCGGGTGCAGGCGGCTCGAAGTGCCGCATCCTCGCGCGGATGCGGGCGACGAGCTCCTTGGGCTTGAAGGGCTTGGCGATGTAGTCGTCGGCGCCGGACTCCAGGCCGACGACCACGTCGATGGTGTCGCTCTTCGCGGTGAGCATCACGATCGGCACCCCGGACTCGGCCCGGATCTGGCGGCACACCTCGATCCCGTCCGTGCCGGGCAGCATCAGGTCGAGCAGGACCAGGTCGGGTTTGTAGTCGCGGAACGCTCCCACGGCCTCGTCGCCGCGGGCGACGATGAGACTCTGGAAGCCCTCGTTCTGCAGGACGAGGGTCAGCATCTCCGCAAGGGCCGCATCGTCGTCGACGACGAGGATGCGGGCCCGCCCTCCCTGGTCTGGTTGGGTCAACGGATCAGTAACGGTAGTGGTCGGACTTGTAGGGACCCTCGACCGCCAGGCCGAGGTACGCCGCCTGCTCGCCGGTGAGGGTGGTCAGGTTCACCCCGAGCGCGTCGAGGTGCAACCGGGCGACCTCCTCGTCCAGGTGCTTGGGCAGCACGTAGACACCGACGGGGTAGTCCTCGGTCTTCGTGAAGATCTCGATCTGCGCCAACACCTGGTTGGTGAAGGAGTTCGACATCACGAAGGACGGGTGACCGGTTGCGTTGCCCAGGTTCATCAGCCGGCCCTCGCTCAGCACGATGATCGCCTTGCCGTCCACGAAGGTCCACACGTCGACCTGCGGCTTGACGTTCTTGCGCTCGGCGATGCCGGGTGCCTCGAGCCCGGCCATGTCGATCTCGTTGTCGAAGTGACCGATGTTGCCGACGATGGCGTTGTGCTTCATCGCCCTCATGTGGTCGACGGTGACGACGTCCTTGTTGCCGGTTGCCGTGATGATGATGTCGGCGGCGGGAAGGGCGTTCTCCAGGGTGTCGACCTGGTAGCCGTCCATCGCCGCCTGCAGCGCACAGATGGGGTCGATCTCGGTGACGATGACCCGCGCGCCCTGGCCGCGCAGCGACTCCGCACAGCCCTTGCCGACGTCGCCGTAGCCGCACACGACGGCGACCTTGCCGCCGATGAGCACGTCGGTGGCCCGGTTGATGCCGTCGATCAGCGAGTGCCGGCAGCCGTACTTGTTGTCGAACTTGGACTTGGTGACCGAGTCGTTGACGTTGATGGCCGGGAAGAGCAGCGTGCCTTCCTTCATCATGTCGTAGAGCCGGTGCACGCCGGTCGTGGTCTCCTCGGTCACGCCCTTGATGGAGTTCGCGATCGGGCCCCAGTGGTTCGCGTCCTCGGCGAGCTGTGCCCGGAGCACCTCGAAGATGACCTTCTGCTCGTGGCTGGTGGCGCTGGCCGGGTCGGGCGCTTGACCCGACTTCTCGGCCTGCACGCCCAGGTGCACGAGCAGGGTGGCGTCGCCGCCGTCGTCGAGGATCATGTTCGGGAGCTGGTCGCCGGGCCAGTCGAGGATCTGCTGCGTGCAGTCCCAGTACTCCTCGAGGGTCTCGCCCTTCCAGGCGAACACCGGCACGCCGGCGGGGGCGTCGACCGTGCCGCCGGGGCCGACCACGACCGCGGCGGCAGCATGGTCCTGGGTGGAGAAGATGTTGCAGGAGGCCCACCGGACCTCGGCCCCGAGCTCGACCAGCGTCTCGATGAGGACTGCGGTCTGGATGGTCATGTGCAGCGAGCCGGCGATCCGGGCACCGGCGAGCGGCTTGGAGGCGGCGTACCGCTCGCGCATGGCCATGAGGCCGGGCATCTCGTGCTCGGCGAGGTTGATCTCCGTGCGACCGAAGTCGGCAAGCGTCAGGTCAGCGACCTTGTAGTCCATGGTGTTCCTAGCAGGTGTCGAGGGTTTCGGGCGAGGCTGAAGGCCGGTCGAACAGGCGTTCAGGGCGTCTGGCCACGGTCTCGTGCGAAAGGCGCGGCTCAATACTAGCCGGAGGCCCCCTTCGAAGGCGTGTGGTCCGCCCGGTACAGGTCGGGCTCCACGTAGATCGAGGTCGCCGTCGGCTCGGCCGCGCGCACGGAGAGCTCGGCGCGGTTGATCGCCGCGGCCACCTCGGCGGCGGAGTCGGTGGCGCGCACGCCGACCTTCACGGCCACCAGCAGCTCGTCCGGCCCGAGGTGCATCGTCTTCAGGTGGATGACCCGGTCGATACCTTCGGTCGCCGTGAGCGCGGCGAGGATCCGGTGCTGCGCGTCCTGCGATGCCGACTCCCCCAGCAGCAGGCTCTTGGTCTCGACCGCCAAGGTGATGGCCACCACGACCAGCAGCAGGCCGATGAGTGCCGTCCCCGCGGCGTCGAAGTACTGGTTGCCCGTGACGAGCATGAGGGTGACGCCGAAGAACGCGAAGAGCAGGCCGAGCAACGCGGCGAAGTCCTCGAGGAGGATGACCGGGAGCTCGGGCTGCTTGGCACGCCGGATGAACTCCCGGTACGACGCCTCGCCGCGGATCTTGTCGGTCTCCCGGATCGCTGTCCGGAACGACATCGACTCCAACCCGATCGCCAGCAGCAGGACGACGACCGGCACGAAGCGCTTCCAGTCGTCCCCGATCTCGGAGTGACCGGCGTGGATCTCGTGGTACTTGTGGTAGGCCTCGTAGAGCGCGAACAGGCCGCCGACGCTGAACAGCACGATGGCCACGATGAACGAGTAGACGTAGCGCTCCCGGCCGTAGCCGAACGGGTGCTCCGCGGTCGCGGACCTGCGCGACCGGCGACCACCGAGCAGCAGCAGGCCCTGGTTGCCGGAGTCGGCCACCGAGTGGATCGCCTCCGCGAGCATCGAGGAGTAGCCGGTCAGGAAGAACGCGACGAACTTGGTCACCGCGATGCCGAGGTTCGCCAGCAGCGCGGCAACGACGGCTCTGGTCCCGCCCTCGGTCGACATGCCAGTGGACACTAGTGGGTCACGCCGCGACCCGTGACACGGCTCAGCCGTCGTCGACCAGGCCGAG
>Ga0070659_100003395_pt1 | contig 11343 bp, 8 predicted proteins | sample KBSC23metaG_FD_64666 | JGI IMG/M metagenome (GOLD analysis project Ga0070659, IMG submission 64666) | Corn rhizosphere microbial communities from Kellogg Biological Station, Michigan, USA - KBS C2-3 metaG | ecosystem: Host-associated > Plants > Roots > Rhizosphere > Soil ...
GGCTCGAACGTGCAGTGGACCGCGCAGCCGCGGACGCCGGCGAACCCGACCGGCTGGGACTTCACCAACGGTCTCGGTGTGCCGGTCGGCGACACGCTGATCAACGAGATCACCGGCAGCACGACGGCCGTGGCCACGTCGAACGCGACGCTGCCGCTCAACAGCACCGAGACGGCCACCGTCGCGGGCTCCGACCCGTGCGTCGGCACCGGCTCGTACGCCGACCCGCGCGGCGATGTCGTTCCGTTCCCGGCCGACGTCGACCTGACCGCGTCGACGATCGGCGACGTGGGTTCGGACCTGGTGTTCACCTCGACGGTGAGCAACCTGTCGGCGACGCCGTCGGCGAAGGAGTTCGACTGGGACTTCAATGCCGGCAGCGCGCACTTCGAGGCGGAGGGTGTGCTCGGTGCGGGTGGCGTCATGACGGCGACGCACCTATACGACGCGAGCTTCAACGAGCTCGGTGGCTCGTTGACCGTGTCGGTGTCCGGCAACACGGTGACGGTGTCGATCCCGCTCACGTCGTTCGACGCCGCGACCGGCCTGTCGCCGGGCGCGACGTTGACGGGGATCACGACCAACGCCGACATCATCGCCGGTCCTGGTGCGACACCGCTCGACCTCCCGTTCATCATCGACCAGCTCGACGCGACGTCGTGCGGGAGCGTCACGGCGTAGCCGTATTGCAATAGATCGCTGCTCGGGTCGTCGGCCTAACCATTGGTAGGCCGGCGACCCGAGCACATCTGTAGTTGCCAACTATCGAAGTTCACACGGCGCGGCCGGGGGATAGTCCGGTTACCCGTCGCCGTCTACTGGGTCAGTGACAGCACGTCCCCGACGACCAGTACGCACCGCCGGACCCGTACATCACCAGGTTGCCGTCGGTCTGCATCGTGAGATAGAGACCGCTGCCCGACGTATTGCTGGCCCATGCGGCAGTGCCGTTCGAACGGCGTACGACGAGGTTGCCGTCCGCCTGTAGCACGACGTAGGCGCCGGTGTTGCCGTTGGTGCCGGTCGACCAGAGTGCTCCGTGTCCGTTGTAGTAGACGACGAAGTTGCCGTCGGTCTGCATGATGGCGGTGAAGCGGCCGTCGGTGCTGAGCAGCTTGTCATTCGCGTACAGCGTGACGCGGGTCGGCAGGGTCTGCGATAGCCGGACCCTGATGTTCAGCGCGTCGTCGTAGTAGTCGGCTCGGGTGAACGCCTCCTCGCCGGCATCGCACGTACCGAAGAACGAGCCGACAGCCTGGTTAAGGATGTACATCGGGCCGCCGCTGTCGCCCCCCATGCTCTCCGGGCCGTTGACGTTGGGCTTGAGCGTCACCTGCTTCGTCGCGACGTCGCCGTTACCGCCGAGCACGTAGCAGGGCACGGACAGGCGCGCGATCGTGGAGCATCGTTCCGCGTCGGACGTCCGGCCATACCCGCAGATCACGCTGCTCTCCGTCGTGCTGAAGCTCGACTTGACCGACGTCACCCGGCGGGTGGTCGTCACGCTCGTGTAAAACGACGCGGGCTCGATATCCGTCGTGGTCCCCCACTCGACGTCGCCGACGCCGGTGTACGACCCGTCGGGATTGACATGGCCGATGTGACGGCCGGCCAGCGCCCACGGCTGGTAGTAGGTCCCGTCGTCGTCGGAGATGTGGTCGATCGAGCCACCGGCCGAATTGCAGTGCGCCGCCGTTGCCACGCCGGTGGTGCCGGTCGAAAGGCTGTAGACGCTGAACGCGCTGGTGCACTCCTTGTAGCCGTCGTCGTCCATGTTCATCCCGCCCATCGACGGTCCGGATTGCGGCACTACGACGGCCCGATCGCGCACGGTCACCGTGACGTGCCCGCGCAGGCCGGCCGGCAGCGCGGCAAGCACGCCCGCTGCCTCCTGGGGACGACCCGGAGTGCGCTGCACCCAAGCCTCGATAGCGCCGCGGCCGCCGAGCCGGAAACTCGTCGACACGCTGCGGTAGCCCCTCGCGATGAGCGCGCGCGCGACCCGGTCGTTCCGCGCTTCGAGCTCGTCGTAGGAGAACGGCTGCTTGTCGGCGAGATGAACTCGGATGCCAGCCTTGGCCACGAGCGCCTTCACGGCACGGCTCGCCGGACCCTTGATATAGAGGGTCGGCACCCCGCCAGGGGTGTCGGACAGGCGCCCGCCGACGAAGACGTCGCGATGGGCGGCGCCGATCTTGTCCGCCAGCGCGCCCAAGGCGTCTTGGACCGCGAGCTGCGCTGCCGCCTGTTGCTCCGTCCATCCCATGGACCTGGCGATGGCCGCGAGGTCTTGTGCCCGGGCCTCCGCGGGAGACTGCTCGTGCACGGCGACGTGCTGTGTGATCACCCCTGGTGCAGCCGCCCCGCTCGGGACGCTCGTCAGTCCTGCCGTGCACAGCGCTACGGCACAGGCAGTCAATCGTCGGGACATTGCGGTCTCCATCCCCCGCCGTTCCGGAGCCCGAAGGTGGGCGCGCGACGGATTTACGACGGTGGCACCGGCGGCAATGGCGTAGAAGCGATTTTCGCTAATCGGCCGGTAATCAGCCGGTCCCGCAGAGACGCATTCCCACCACCCGTCGGGTGGCCGACATGTTGGTTATGTCGCGCCTCGCGATCGCGCTGGCGCGGTCTTCTTCGCTGGCGCGGTCTTCTTCGCTAGCGCGGTCTTCTTCGCCGGGGTGGTCTTCTTCGCCGGGGTGGTCTTCTTCGCCGGGGTGGTCTTCTTCGCCGTCGTGTTGGCTGGCGGCGCGTCCTTGAGCGACTTCAGTGCTGCATCCGTCGCCGCCTTGGCGGACGTGATCGTCGACTCGTCACCGTCGATGAGCGAGATGTGCGTCGCCTGTCGATGGAACTCGGTGAGCCGCGCGTCGAAGATGCGAAACGCTTTCTCCGCGTCGACGGCGTATACGCCGGTCGCGTTGGCGAACGCCCACCCTTCCTCGCGCAGCTTCATCACCAACGTCAGTCGCTCCGAGGCGCGATGGCCCGGGCGGTAGACCTGGGTGATCCCGCCGGCGACGGCGACGAGCAAGCCGAAGCCGAAGATGACCCAGGCGACCGCGGAGCCTTTGTGCGCGCCGGATGCGACGGCAAGGCCCGACGTCGCGAAGCCGCCGGCAACCACGATCGTGTTGAGAACGAAGAAATACTTGCCGTTTCCCTTTGCCTGGATGAGCAGGCTGCGCAGCGGATAGGTGAAGCGCGACGCGACCCAGTCCTCCAGCCGCCGCTGCTGATCGACGTGCGTTGGCAACCCGCCGAGCCGCTCGAGGATGTGCCGTTCCAACTGGTACACCTCGCGGAGCTCGTAGGTGCGCACTCCGGCCAGCCGAGATGCGCGCAATCTCCGCCACCACCCGCGCCGGTCCGAGCTCTTCTCGATCGCCATTCGCGGACCCCGCATCTCGTTGTTACCTACCGGCGAGGCTGTAGCACTATGCCGGCAATCGCGGTCACCTTACCGAACTTGGATGATCGTCTTTCCCGTGGCTCGCTCGGTCGGATTGAACCCCGCCACCGCATCATCGAGCGTCGCGACGTTGCCGATGTTCGTCCGCAGTCGTCCGTCTCGCACCCGCTCGACGATCTCCCTCAGTTGGCCACGATCCCAGCCGCTTCCGCTTCAAGTCATCACTAGCCGCTTAGGTGAAGCAGACCGCGCGTGCCTCGGCACGCTGGCTCGGCTCCGAGTGGCCTCAGCCAACCAACTGCTCCCGTGGCGCCGCATCGCGACGGCCAGCGTGACGGCGCTGCTGCTCGTGCTACGGCTTGTGGCTGCTCATCGCCCTCGCCGGCATCGCCGGCCTGACAATCCCTGCCAATGGCATGACGACGTAGCCACTGCCGGGAGATGCTGGGTGGCGTGACATCTATGGGGGGTGAGGAAGCAGCGCCGCTGGTCGGACGCGCGCCGGAGCTGCACATCGTCGAAGCCGCGGTCCAACGGCTCGGCGACCGGACCGGCGGCGCGATCGCGTTCGTCGGGCAGGCAGGCGTCGGCAAGTCGCGATTGGCGCGCGAGACAGCGGTCGTCGCCGCGGCCGCGGGAGCGCACGTCGTCACCGGACGCGCGGTCACGACAGGGGGTACGACGGCCTATCGGCCGTTCATCGAGGCGCTCGCGCCTTGGGCCCGGGCTGCACCACGGGGCGACATCGACCTCGGCACCCACAATCGCGCGCTCGAGGCACTCGTGCCCGGGTGGTCCGGGGGTGGCAACGACACTCTCTCGCCGATGTTCGTCGCGGAGGCCGTGATCAGGCTGCTCCCGCATCTCGCTGCCGACGACCGTCCGGTCGTGCTTGTGCTCGAAGATCTTCATTGGGCCGACGAGGAGACGCTCGCCGCCGTCGAATACCTGGTCGATGCTGCTGAGACCCTGCCGTTGCTGCTCGTGCTCACGGCGCGCGACGAGCAGGCGATCCGGACGCGCCGATTGCTGCGCGCGCTAGCTGCGCGCGGCGCCGTACGTCTTGTGCAGCTTGGTCCGCTCGATGCCGCGGCGACACGCGATCTTGCCGAGCTGCGACTCGCTGCTCCCGTGACCGCACCATTGTTGGACTTGCTCGTACGACGTGCCGAGGGGTTGCCACTGTTCGTCGAGGAGTTGCTCGCGGCGCTCGATGCGGCGGGCGCGCTTCTGCATGGCGTTGACGGCGTCGACATTGCGGCGAACGCCGCGCGAGTGTTGCCCGACACCGTCGCCGACACGGTGGCAACGCGGCTCGACAGCGTGCCGGACGAGAAGAGGCGCGTCCTCGAGTCCGCCGCGCTGCTCGGCCCGAGCTTCGACCACGACCTGCTCCTCGCCGTGCACGAGCCGGCGACGGTCGAGGCCGCCTTGTTATGCGCGATCACGCTCGGGTTGTTGCAGGAGGATCCGGACCGGCCGGCGCAGCTGCGGTTCCGGCACGCATTGTTGCGCGATGGCGTGCTCGCCGCCACGTATCCGCCGCGCCGCGCGGAGCTCGCCCGCGCACTTCTCGACGTCTTGCTGGTCCGCGATCTCAGCGAGGACGAGCGGGCTGTTGCGATCGACCTCGCGGCGCGCGCCGGTGACAACCCTCGCGCCGCTCGGTTAGCCATCGACCGGGCGATGGAGGCGTTCGACGTCTGGGCGATGGCGTCTGCAGATGCCGGCCTGACGGAGGCACGGCAGTACGCAGGCACCGACGCGAATCTGCTCATCGAGATCGACGTCACGCAGATGCGCGTCGCCTCGATCATGGGCCGGCTCGATCTCGTGCAGCAGCTCGGCAACGCGCTGCTGCTTCGGCTTGATCCACCCGGCGGCCGTCACGACGCAGAGTTGCTGGAGACGCATCTTCGGCTCGGCCAGATGCTGCTTGACGAGGAGCGCTGGCAGGACGCGCAGCCACACATGGATGCGGCCGCGATGTTGATCGCGGCCGGCGATGAATGCCACGTGACGCGCCTCGAGCTCTGGTCGTCGTTGCTCGAGCGGCTGCGCGGCGACCGGGAGGCCGCTCGCACACGTGCGGTGCGCGCCGCTGATCTCGCCCGTCCACACGCCTACCAGTCCGACCTCGTGTGCTGTGCCTTGATGTACGAGGGGCGCGCCTGGATCCCTGACGTCGACACCGCACGTGCACGCTGGCAGGAAGCGCTTGATTACGCCGACCGCTACGGGTTGCGCTTGTGGCGCGCGCGCATGCTGCTCGAGCTCGCCCTGCTTGAGCTCGATGAGCTCGCCGGAGACGTCGCGGTCGACGACGTTCTGGTCGAGGCCGACCAGCTGGCGACCGAGTGCGGGGGCGTGCTGACTCGTGCGGGCATCGCGCTCTTGCAAGCGCGGCTGGCGTTCCTGCGCTTGGATGTCGATCAGGCATGGGCGCGCCTGCGCGCTGCCACCGAGTTCGGTATCGCGGGCGCGAGCGCGCGGCGCGCCTACAGCGACCTCGAAGCCGCTCTCACCACTCTGACGACAGGGACCGTCGGGGCCGACGCCACGCTGGACATGCGCATCTTCGCCGCGTTGGTTGTCGACGACCTGGACACGGCGCGTGCGCTGGGGCGCAACTCGTCGACGATCGAGGGCGGTTGGGGCGGGCGGCCGCTTGCGTTGTTCATCGACCTTGTCGACCTGGACGCCGTCGGCGTGGGCGGCGTCATCGAGGCCCGGGCGTCACTGCCCGACCTCGTCGCGGCGTCCCAACGGCTGTCGAGAGCACCGCTGCTCGAGGCGTTCTTCACCCGAGTCCATGCGACTGGCGCGACCGAGGATCGCGAGGCGCTACATGCGGCGGTGGGGACGTTCGACCGGCTCGGGCTGACGAGGCCGGCCGATGCGTGCCGCGCCATGCTCCGGGAAGCCGGGGTGCCCGTCCCGCGGCGCTCGACTGCGCAGGAAGGCGTGCCGAACGAGCTCCGCGCCGCGGGCATCACCACCCGGGAGCTCGATGTTCTCCGGCTCATCGCCGAGGGACACTCCAACAAGGAGGTCGCCGCAGCGCTCTACCTGTCGCCGCGGACCGTGGAGAAGCATGTCGAACGGCTCCTCCTGAAGACGGGGATGGCCAATCGCACGGCGCTCGCTGCTCTCGGATTACGTAGTCCGAGCGCCTTGAGTACGTAGTCACACCGACGCGGCGGCCCGCCCCGCGGCGGGACCGTCGTACTCATGACGACAACGACGGCCACACCGGCCTACATCGAGTCCCTGCCCAGCCTTCGCCGCGTCATCGCCGGCCCGGTCCTGACCGCGGACGACGCCGACTACGCGACCGAAACCGCCGCCTGGAACCTCGTCACGACGCACCGACCGGCAATCGTCGTCGGCGCCAAGTGTGCCGACGACGTGGCAGAGGCAGTCCGCTTCGCCATCCGCCACGGGCTCTCCGTCGCCGTGCAGGCGACGGGGCACGGCGCCTCTTTCCCGGTCGAGGACGGCCTCCTCATCACGACCTCGCGGATGCAGGACGTTGCGGTAGACCCGCAGCGGCAGACGGCGCGGGTCGCCGCGGGTGCAAAGTGGGCGCGAGTGGTCGAGGCGGCCACGCCGTACGGACTTGCGCCGTTGTCCGGCTCGACGACCGATGTCGGCGTTGTCGGCTACACGCTTGGCGGAGGGATGGGTCCGCTCGGCCGCAAGTACGGCTTCTCCGCTGACCGCGTCCGCTCCGTCGAGATCGTCACAGGCGACGGCAAGCTCCGCACGCTCACCGCCGACGACGAGACCGGCCTGTTCTGGGGCGTCCGCGGCGGGAAGGGCAACCTCGGCATTGTCACGTCGATCGAGATCGACCTCGTGCCGGTCGCCCGGCTCTACGGGGGCGGCATCTTCTTCGCCGGCGACGACGCCGCGCGGGTGCTGCACGCATGGCGCGAGTGGGTGCAGACCGTGCCCGAGGAGATGACGTCGTCGGTCGCGCTCCTCCGCCTGCCGGACATGGAGTTCGTGCCGCCGCCGCTGCGCAACACGACCACACTGCACGTGCGGATCGCCTACCTGGGTGAGCCGTGCTGGGGCGAGAAGTTCGTTGCTCCGCTGCGCGCTGTCGCGACGCCGCTCATCGACATGGTCCGTGACATGCCATTCACCGAGGTCGACTCGATCCACATGGATCCCCTCGACCCGCAGGCGGCGTGGCACGAGCACCGGCTGCTGCGCGACTTCGACGACGACGCGGTGGAGGCACTCCTGCGCGTCGCCGGACCGGACATCGACGTCCCGCTCATCTTCGCCGAGGTGCGGCACATGGGCGGCGCGCTCGGTCGTCATCCTGCGGTGCCCAATGCGGTCGCCGGACGGGACGGCGCGTTCAGCCTTTTCGCGCTCGGCCCGATGGTTCCGGGACTAGAGAACGTCGTCCCCGCGGTGTGCGATGCAGTCGTCAGCGCACTCGAGCCATGGCACACGACCGGGCGCCTTATCAACTTCCTCGGTACGACGGACGAGGGCGCTGCGTCAGTCGCGGCCGCTTACGCACCCGAGGTCTACGTCCGGTTGCAACAGCTCAAGGACAAGTTCGACCCGCACGGTCTGTTCCGCCACGGTCACGCACTTCGCACACCAGGAGGATCACGATGAACCCACTGACCCAACAAGTCGCATCCGCTCGCATCCATCAGCTCCAGATCGAAGCCTGCCGCTTCCACCTCAGGCGCCTCGCCAAGGCAAGCCGGCCCCGCCGGCGTCGCACCTGACGTCGAGTGCGACGTAATCCACCTTCCACGGCCTCGGAACGGTGGATTACGTCGCACTCAGTTTTGCCGGCTACTCAGTCCAAGCAATCCGAGCCCCAGTCCGTGTCCGCTGGGGAGTGGCAGCACGGGTGCTTGCTGACGCAGGACTACGCCCAAGCTGAACGAGGTCATTTTGACGCAGGCTGACCTTCGTACCGCTTGGTTGCGCCCGCCACGGCGTCCAGGAACGCATGGGCGAGCGCATCGGAGTCCCACCAAGTAGCGATGCGCCTCTCAATCTCAAGCCGGTCGTTCACTCGGTCGAACAGCGAGCCGTATCCAAGTGCTCGTCCGCAACCGTCCATCGCGACCACATACAGGTGCCGTGATTCGTCTGCCGTGATCTTGGTGTTCGTGTAGCGAGAACTAATATCGCAGACTGTGAGCGCCACGACCCTGACCGTGATTCTCAGCCTGAGTAGCTGGGCGATCGTGGTGGTCATCACGGGCGTTATGGCGCATCGCCGCCGCAGACTCGTCCGTTCCTGGGTCGCCTCGGCCATTTTCCTGGGCTTTCTCCCGCTACTCCTGCTCTCCAGCTTGCCGCCACTAGACAACAGAGCGCCGACAGACACGTAGGGAGCCGGTGGCGGAACTTACCGAACGCGGGCACAATCGCTCAAGCCCAAGCCGTTGAGCGTGTTGGTGAGCGCCATGCTCGCGGCAATCAGCGGATGGCCGTCCGTGTGCTTTTCCACGACCGCCTGGGCTTGTAGGGCAAGCGTTATCCCTCGGCCAAGTGCTTGCAGAACGTCGGTGCCCACGCCGTTGATTTGACGCGCCTTCGCGAGGATTTGCTTACGGGTCAGGGTGAACTCGCGTGCCGTCTCAACCAAAGAAGCATTGGTGTGCTTGCCGAGGTAGAGCGTGTAGTCCCGATTGCCGAGCCGACAGAGTTTGTTGACGGCGTCAACGGACGCATCTGACACCAGCCGAATCGTGGCGCTCGGCCGCGGTGACGGCACGACCTTCGGTTGGCTCTGCCGGCTCGGAGCGGTGGATGTGTTGGCACCACAGCCCACCGCCACGAGCCCAGCCGCGAGGACAACAATCAAGCGGAGCGAGAGTATCGGCTTCATGCGTTGCAGTTCACCCATCCGTGTACGCCAGGGCTAAGAACGAAGTGCCAGCGAATCATGCCGGTGTTGATCTGGCCGATGATGTCTCGGTTGGTGAAGTTGGCATCGGCCAATACGTCGGTCGCCGTGGACGGCGAGTCCGTCAGGTGGGCGTGGTAGTGCAGGACGCTGGCAAAGGCATGTGGCGATCCGCTGAACGGAATCAGGGCTTTGTAGGTGAAGCTGCCGTAGTAGTTCATGGAGTTGCCGCCAGTGCCGTTGTCACCAACCAACTCGGGCGGGTCGAGGATCGGGTAGCTGGTGAGCATGGCGCTGTCGTTGTACATGTCGGCGGTGATGTTGACCTTGACGGTCGACGTGCTCTTGCCGGCAAAGCTGCCGATGATTTTGCCGAGATAGGGCACGTAGCCCGAACCAAGCGGGGTGTTCGAGCCGGCGTGGGCATCACCGGCCCAATACGTCGGCATGGTTACCTGAATGTCCGACAGGAAGTTGGTACTCGGCGTACCGCCCACGAAGGTTGCGCCGAAGCCCACCTGGGCGTCGGCATCTTGGCTCTCGGTGTTGCCGAAGCCTGCACCATCACCGGATTCGGTGTAGTCGTGAATCAGGTAGGCAGCCCCATCGGCATAGCCACGGACAGTCGAGTTTTGAACGTCGCCCTGGGTGTCGTGCGGCCCCGGACGGCCGAAGTTGTCCACTGAGGCATAGTCGAACGGGAACTGGTCACAGGTGTACTTGTCGCGCTGCAACGACGCGGTTCCGGCACTGCCGACGTTATCCGTGGCGTTGGCCATGATTTGCGTGTCATCCGCTGGGCCAGGGCCGCGCTCACTCTGCGAAAGCGTCGGAATGTCCACCGGCAAATCGACCGGCATGAGGGCCACGACGTGGGCGGGCAAGTTGAAGCTGGCGTGTGCCACCGAGCCGACCGTTCGCAGAATGCCCCGAGTGGCCTCAGTAACCGGCGCGGTCAACTGTTCCACCTCGAGCCCGAGCTGCGACGGGTCGGGCGCACCACCGATGTTGATCGTCACGGATGGCAAACAAACGGAGTCGAGGCAGGCGCCAGCGCTCGACGAGCCGGCCGCAGGGGTCGCCGGCGTTAGCAGCAAGCTCCTGACCGACGTGTACCACTGAGCCAGCGCATTGATGACGGTGCCGAAATCGGTGTTCAGGTCATCGAAGGAGCGAGCGGCTGGCATCTGCCTAACGGCGGTCGCAATCTTGGTCTGGTTGGCACAGACGGTCTTGGTGTCTGTACGAGCCGCCGCCGCAGCTGCCAGCGCCGAGTCAGCCAGTTGAAACAGCCGATCAAGCTGCGTGAGGGCCGGAGTCGTCGGGCTGCTCTTGCCGCCGGTGGACAGTGCGATACACCCGATAGCCGTGCGCGGCACGGCCGACGACGCCACCGCTCCGGTGCCGGCCATCGCGAGCGTCAGCGCGGTAGTCGCTACTACTCCGATAACGCGGCGATGAGTACCGCAGATTGTCTTGAGCACTGTGGGGCCGTCCCGTTTGAGTCGAGGAAGCGTCGGTAGTGAGCACGGTTCGCTGAGCGGTGTTGGTGTCAGGAACCTGGCGCTAGGCGTCGGTGGGGGAAATCCTCAGCGGACCCCCAACCCCGCAAAGTTTTTCGGGGTTGGGAAAGCAAGAGGCGTTCGACCGTCCTTCCGCAAAACCAACGACAAACGGACGCACGTTGCGGTTGGACTCCCCCGGGAGCGACGCATCCGTCAGGCCGTTAATTGACCTACGGGCACATTCATACCGGACCATATCAGGCCGGGCAAGACAGGTTCAGCCGGTAGAACTGTCGGAAACCGGACAGTCGGTGTAAAAGAGCACCCCGTCCTACTTGGTGAGGATGACCTGAACCCCACCGTCACTCGGCACGGACGGCGTAATGCCGCACGGGCCCACGTACAGGTAGACGGTGCCTTGTCGCCGCCTCACTCGAACTCTCGTAGTTGGACGGGTCTACCCAGGGTTCGAGTGAGACGACTTTGGCGGTGGAGGTGGGATTTGAACCCACGGAGGAGTTGCCCCCTCACAC
>Ga0070659_100003400_pt1 | contig 11335 bp, 10 predicted proteins | sample KBSC23metaG_FD_64666 | JGI IMG/M metagenome (GOLD analysis project Ga0070659, IMG submission 64666) | Corn rhizosphere microbial communities from Kellogg Biological Station, Michigan, USA - KBS C2-3 metaG | ecosystem: Host-associated > Plants > Roots > Rhizosphere > Soil ...
GCCGGGCGCGCCATCCAGCGCGTCGACCTCGAGCCCGGAGTCGTCCGCGAGGGTCGGCAGGCCCGTGGCTTCCAGTCCCGCCCGCGCTTTGATCGCGGCGTTCGCCTCGAAGGTGTCGCCGTCCTCGACCGGCTCATCGACGACCCCGATGTCATCGAGGCTGACCAACTCCGCAACCGGTAGAGCGAGGAGCTGACGCAATTCTCGGAGCTTGTGCTCGCTGTGGGTCGCGACCAGCAGTCGTGGGCGGCGTCCCCCGGGCGGCGTCAACGCCTGACCGTGGCGAGCACCTCGGCCTGCGCCGCGAACAGCGTCGCGAGGCCCTCGTCGGCGAGGTCCAGCATCGACAGGGCGGCCGCCCGATCGAACGGGCGACCCTCGGCGGTCCCCTGGAGCTCCACATATGTCCCGGCGTCGGTGCCGACGACGTTCATGTCGACCTCGGCGCGCGAGTCCTCGCTGTAGTCGAGGTCGAGGTAACCGGCGCCATCGACGACACCGACCGACACGGCCGCGACGCGCGACGTCAGCAGCCGCTCCATCCCGTAGGTGATCAGCGCGGCGCCGAGCGCGACGTAGCCACCCGTGATCGACGCCGTGCGCGTCCCGCCGTCGGCCTGCAGGACGTCGCAGTCGACGGTCACCGTCCGCTCGCCGAGCCGAGACAGGTCGACGACTCCGCGCAGGGATCGCCCGATCAGGCGCTGGATCTCGTGCGTCCGCCCGCCGATCCGGCCCTTCGCCGACTCTCGGTCGCTTCGCTCGGCCGTCGCCCGCGGCAGCATCGAGTACTCGGCCGTGACCCAGCCGGTCCCCTTGCCGCGGAGGTGCGGCGGGACGCGGTCGGCGATCGTGGCCGCGCAGAGCACCTGGGTATCGCCGAACTTCACAAGGCACGAACCCTCGGCCCACTTCTGGACGCCCAGTTGGAAGCTGATGGGCCGCAGCTCGCGCGGCCCGCGCCCGTCCGCGCGCACAGTCGTCCGATTGCCGATCGTCATGTCGTGATCCTCTCCTCCGCCTTGGCGGCATCCCACAGCTCGTCGAGCCCCTCGAAATCCATGTCCCGCAAAGCGACACCGCGCTCCGCGGCCATCGCCTCGACCCGGCCGAAGCGGCGCTTGAACTTCGCGTTCGCGGAGCGCATCGCGGCCTCGGCGTCGACCCCGCGCTTGCGCGCGACGTTGACGAGCACGAACAGCAGGTCGCCGAGCTCCTCGGCCCAGGCACCCGCCGGCGCGCCCTCCTCGGCCGCCTCACGCAGCTCTTCCGTCTCCTCGATCACCTTGTCGAGCACGCCGTCGATGCTCGGCCAGTCATAGCCGATGTTGGCCGCACGCTCCTGCATCTCCTGGCTGGCTGCGAGCGCCGGGAGCGATCGGGCGATGCCGTCCAGCGCGCCTTTCGCGGTGCCGGCCGTGCCGTCCGCTTGCTCGCGCTCGGCCGCCTTGATCCGCTCCCATTGCCGGTTCACGTCCGAGGCGGTCCGTGCCTCCGCCTCCCCGAACACGTGCGGATGGCGGCGCACGATCTTCGAAGCGATCGCGGCCTGGACGTCGGTCAGGTCGAAGACGCCCTCCTCGGCGGCAAGCTGGGCGTGCAGGACGATCTGAAGCCACAGGTCGCCGAGCTCGGCGGCCAGTTCGGGCGTCGCGCCGGCCTCGAGCGCGTCGTAGACCTCGTACGCCTCCTCGAGCAGGTGGTTGCGCAGCGACTCGTGGGTCTGCTCGCGGTCCCAGGGGCAGCCATCCGGCGCGCGGAGTCGGTCGCTGATGGCGGGCATCGACCACGGGCCGGCGATCGCCGCTTCGGGCTGCAGGGGCGCGAGGTAGAACGGAGCCCCGAGGTCGTCCGGGCGCAGCTCGCCGATCGTCGTCGGGAGGTTCGTGCCGAACCGCCCGACGGGATGGTCGGCGGGGTAGGCACGGGAGAGGACGTCGAGCGGTTCGCGACCACGCGGCCCATGACGCCCGGGCAACGGTGACGCCATCCCCGTCTGGTCCGCGTCACGAGGGCCTGGCGCCCCGGCGAGCAACATGGCCAAGGGCACGACGAGTGCCGGTCGCGACGGCTCGAGCGGCGTCGCGATGAGCCGTTCGCCGGCGATGACCTGGAGTCCCGCGCCCGGATCGAGCCCGAACCGGAGTCGCGCCTCGGTGACGAGGGCGTCCAGCACCTCGGGCCTAGCCGGCGAGACCGGCGACGATCGACTCGTCGCGTTCGACCGCGGCGGCGTCCTTCTTCGGCTGATACCAGTCGGAGAAGAGCCGCGTTCGGATCGCGTCGAGCTGGCGCCCTTCCGGTGTCCGCTCCTGCTCGTCCTTCACGAGGAAGAGGTATTGCCCGTCGTCGGGGATCGTCACGACCGCCGACGTCTTGCCGACCGGGGCCGCGAAGATCGCGTCGGTCATCTCCTTCTGGAGCTGGCCCTTGGCGATCCAGCCGAGGTCGCCACCGTGGCTCGCCTCAGCGCCCTCGGAGAAGTCCTTCGCGACGTCCTCGAAGTCCGCCTGGCCGGAATCGATCTTGGTCTTCAGGGCGGCGAGATCCGGCGGGTGGTTGAGGACCTGGACGATGTGGTAGCCGAATTCGGTCTTGATCGGCGGCAGCAGCTGCCCGTCGGTCGGCTTCGCGTCCAGGATCGGCTTCGAGAATGACTCGACATAGCTGCTGTCGCTGCTGACGTAGGCGTCGAGGACGCCGCCGGTGCCGTCTGGCCCGCGGGCGCTTTCCTCATCGCTCTCGGAGCGCGCGAGCGCGTCGAACTGGCTGATGTCGTTCTTCAATCGCACGTAGGCCGCGTCGGCGTCGAGCTTCGCCTGACCCCAGGACGGATCGTCGGCCGGGATGTCGCCGTTGCTCGCGGCGGCCGGGTCGTCCTTCGGTGAGAACAGGATGTGGCGGACCTTGACCGCGTCGTCGGGGAGGTCGATGGTCGCCTGGCTCAGGTAGATCTCGTCGGTCTGGCGCTGGGGTGCAGCCTTGCTGGCGTCGGCGACGAGCTTATCCTCGAGCTTGTTCCGGATGACGTCACCACGGACGACAGCCCGGTACTTGCCGAGGTCGATGCCGTCGTTGGTGAGCGTCTCCTGATAGTTGCCGTCGACGGACTGGGCGACGATCTCCGATACGCGACCGATGCGGAAGGTTCCATCCTTGCCTTCGACCACGTCGGTCGGCGTGTTGACGGCGGCAGCGAAGAGCGCCGTGAGGAAGGCCTCGTCGGTCTGGGCGTCATCCTTGGTGACCCAGCCGAGGTCGCCGGCCTGCGCCGCGGTGGCGCTGTCGGTCGAGACGGTCCGCGCGACATCGTCCCAGGCCTTGCCACCCTTGATGTCGGCGAGCGCCTTCTCGATCGTGGCTCGAGCCGCGGCCTTCTGCTCCGCCGTCGGCTCGGTAGCGCCGGGATCGGTTGCCGGCTTCACCTCGATCTGCCAGGCGTGACGCGATTCGGGCGTCGTCGCCTCCTCGAGCAGCTTCGCATCCACGTCGGAGTCGGTGACGGCCACACCCTCGTCGCTCGCGAGCTTCGCCTGGATGCGGTTGTCGATGATCTTCTCGAGCGAGTTCGGGATCACCTGCTGGCGAGCTTGGTCGACCTGCTGGGTCTGGAGCTCGGCCTGGGCCTGCGTGAGCTGCCCGGCCGCCGCCTGCGTGTTGACCCGCCGTTGCGCGATCTGGAGCCGCCATGTCTCGATGGCGGTTCGATCGCGCAGGTCGTCCTTCGTGATGGACTGGCCGTCGACGCTACCGACCGGGGCGAGGTGGTCGTTGTAGTAGCTGATCGCGACCGCGATGCCCAGGATGACGACCGCGGCCACGACGGCCAGGCCGAACCCGAGGTTGAGATAGAAGTTGCGCCGGTCGCGCGTGTCCCAGGATGGTCGCTGGAAACGCCGCACGACGGGCTTGGCACGGAACGTCATTCGATGGTTGATCCCTGGATGCAAGATGGCATGGCCCGACGAGGGCCGGTCGTCGTTGGGCGGGCGGTATCGTACCGTACCGACGCCCTCTCGCCCGTTCGGGAGAGCGCCGTCAGCTCTCCTGGGTCGGCGCCTGCTTGGACTCGGCCCTCGACACGAGTCCGTCGACGAGCGCGAGATAGCGACGCGACTCGACCTCCCACGAAAGCCCCTCTACGCGGGCGCGTGCTCGTTCGACGCGGGCCCGGCGCGCATCGGCATCGCGGACGACGTCCCGGATCGAACGAGCGAGGTCGCCGGCATCGCCCGGTTCGTAGGTGGCGACGTCGTCGCCGAACGTGGCGACCACCATCGGCAAGCGGGACGCGACGACGGGCTTGCCCATCGCGGCGTACTCGAACACCTTCGTCGAGAGCGAGTAGTCGGTGAACGGCGTGCGCCGGGTCGGGGCGAGCCCGAGGTCTGTTCCCGCCAGCGCCGCCGGGACCGCATCGATCGGGATGCGATCGTGAAAGGTGACGCGCTCCCTGATCCCGAGGCGGTCGGCAAGCTCGGGCAGCGGGACCTCGGCGAAGTCACGGCCGTACAGGTCGAGGCGGACGTCCAGGTCGGGCTCCTGCTCGACGAGCCTTGCCACCGCGTCGAACACCACATCGAGCTCGTACGTGGGGCTCAATGCGCCCGTGTAGACCAGCCGCAGCCCACCGTCCTCCATGAACGAGCGTGACGGATGCGCTGCGGAGGAGAACCGGACGAGGGAGGGCGCGTTCGGGACGATCGTGAGCTTCCTCGGGGCGACACCGAGCCCGACGAGCCGGTCGCCCAGCGCCTGATTGACGGTCACGACCGCTGTCGCGAAGCGGCAGGCGAGGCGCTCCTGGAGACGCAGGAGCCGGACACCGACGCCGCGAGGACGCGCGCCGAAGCGCGCCGAGAAGAACTCCGGCATCGCCTCGTGCATGTCGAGGATCACGGGAACCCCCACGAGTCGCATCGGGAGGGTCGCGAAGACCAGAAAGTCCGGCAGCGTGTGGACCTGCACGAGGGCATACCGGCGTCGGAGGTGCGAGCGGGTGAGCGCGAACATCGAGCGAGTGAAGAACGAGAGGTATTCGCGCAGGTAGACCCGGAGCCGAGCGCCCTGGTGGCGCTCGACCGACAGCCGGTGGACGACGACGCCCTCGATCGTCACCGTCCCGGGGTCACCCGGCCGGCGGAGCGCGAAGACATCGACGCCGTGCCCCGCGGCTGCGAGCGCCTCGGCCTCGCGACGAACGCGCGGATCCTCCTCGTAGTAAGAGTGCGCGAGCATCGCGATCCGTACGCCGGCTGGCGGGGCGATCGAGCTTTGAGCGGCGGCCATGACCGGCGGAGCCTAGCGTACGGGAGGACGCCGAGGGCTCGAGCCACCCGACCTGCCGGGCCGTGGCCCCGTGTTACCCTCCCGTGCCGATGGACCTGACCGCCGAAGCCCCTACCCATTTCCGGAGCACCGGCGACCGCCCTGGGATCATCGGGTCGCTCCGCGAAGCCATCGTCGAGGTGGTCAGCCGGCAACGGCTGATCCGCTACCTCGTGCAGGCGGACCTCCAGAAGAAGGGCACCAACACCCTGCTCGGCAACCTGTGGTGGGTCATCGATCCGCTGCTCCAGATGCTGATCTACTGGATCCTCGTGTCGGTGATCTTCCAGCGCGGCGGACCCGATTACCCGCTGTTCCTCTTCTCGGCGATCCTGCCCTGGAAATGGTTCGCGTCGTCGATCAACGACGGCATCACGTCGGTGTCGAGCGCGGAGCGACTGGTCAAACAGATCCAGTTCCCGAAGCTCGTGCTGCCCGTCGCTGCAGTCGTCGCGGGGATCGCCAACTTCGCATTCGGGCTCATCCCGCTGTTCGCGCTGATGCTGCTCTTCTATCGCGACCGGATCGAGGTCACGTTGCTGCTCATCCCGGTCGTAGCGGCCGTGCAGCTCGTGTTCAACATGGGCATGACCGTCCTGCTCTCGGCACTCAACGTCTTCTACCGGGACATCGGCAACCTCGCCCGTCACGTGTTGCGCCTGTGGTTCTACCTGTCGCCGGCCCTGTTCACGCTCGAGCAGCTCACCCACGCGACCCGTGAGTTCCCGATCATCCAGAGGCTGTTGCTGCTCAACCCGTGGGCGACGCTGTTCGCCGCGTACCACGACGTCATCTACGAGGGGATCGTCCCGGACTGGGCCGCCCTCATCAGGGTCCTGATCGGCTCGATCGTGTTCCTGGGCCTGACCACGATCGTGTTCAAGCGCCTCGAGCCGGCGTTCGCGAAGGTCCTCTGATGGTCGATGTCGCGGGGCGTCCGGCGGAGGCCGCCCCGGCGCCCCTCCGCACCGATGCGCCCGTCGCGATCGAGGTCCGCGATCTCGGCGTCCAGTACAGCCTGCGCTTCACCAAGAAGACGACACTGAACCGCTCGTTCATCAACATGTTCCGCCGCGAGCCGGCGGACGCGTTCTGGGCGCTGCGGGATGTGACCTTCCAGGTCGTCCATGGCGAGTCGCTCGCGGTCATCGGTCCGAACGGGGCGGGCAAGAGCACGTTGCTCCAGGTCCTTGCGGGGATCATCACGCCCTCGGAGGGCATCGTCGATGTCGACGGCCGGATCTCCAGCCTGTTGACGCTGGGCGCGGGTTTCGATCAGGACCTGTCGGGTCGCGACAACATCCGCCTGGCGGGAGCGTTCATGGGCCTGGATCCCGCGACGATGCGCCGGATCACCCCGACCATCGTCGAATTCGCCGACATCGGCCCGTTCATCGACGCGCCGATCAAGACGTACTCGTCGGGCATGCGTGCGCGTCTCGGGTTCGCGATCGCCACGGCCGTGGACCCGGACATCCTGCTGCTCGACGAGGTGCTCGCGACCGGCGACGAGACGTTCCGCGCGAAGTCCAAGCAGCGTGTCCTCGAGCTCGTCCGCGGAGCCAAGGGTGTCGTCCTCGTGACCCACGACATGAACTGGGTCACGGAGTTCTGCAACCGGGCGATCCTCCTCGAGCAGGGCCGGATCATCGCCGAGGGCAATCCGTACGACGTGGTCGCCATCCACCGCGAGCATTCGGAGCAGTCGAAAGCGGAGCGGCAAGCCGCCTTGGATCGTGCAATGAAGGACGGGGCCGTCGGCTCGCTTCCGCCCGACGCAGCGCGGAGCCGTCTCCGGAGCTAACCCGCGATGTCGGCCGGGAGCCAGCCGGCCTCGCGGGCGTACGCCTGCACGCCCTCCTTGAACGACCGCGGGAGCGGGATGCGCAGCGCATCAGCGAGCGGGTGCGGGTCGCTGTGGAACATGATCGGCGTCTGCGACGTGTCGGGCGCGAGGTCGACGATCGGGGGAACGTCGTCGAGAGCGTCGGCGATGCGCACGACCTGATCCGGCAGGGGATGCGGGTCGCCGCCGCACAGATCCCATGTGCCGGAGACTGTCGCGAGAACGGCCGCGATCAGGGCTGCGACCACGTCGTCGACGTGCACGGGGTCCGATAGCGAGTCGGGCGCGCCGGTCAGCCGGAAATCCGTGCCGGAACGCATCGCGGCGACCACCGCCGGGACGAGGCGGGTCGGTCGCTCGCCCGGACCGAATGCGTTGTACAGCCGGATCACGACGGCCCCGTCGGCTGCCCCGTCCGCCACACGAGAGCGAACGAATCCTTCCATGTAGAGCTTCGAAAGCGCGTACGGCATCACCGGCTGGACCGAGAGCTCGGGCCCGACCGCGCCGGCGAGCCCGGCGTAGACGGCTGCGGACGACAACATGACGATGCGCCGCGCGCGCACGGACGACAGTAGTCGCGCACCGAGGACGGCGGTCGCCTGCACGTCGCGCCAGGGCTCGCGGGTCGCAAGTCCGTGGTCCGCGTTGCCTGCCAGGTGGATCACCGCGTCGAACGGGGACCCGGTGATGGCCGGCGGAAGAGCGTCGAGGGACGCGAACGTCGCCCACTCTCCGCGAGCCTCGTCTGGCCCCGGACGCATGGAGAGCGCGACAACGTCCCAGTCGAGCGGCGCATCCCGCAGCACGTGGCTGCCGATGAAGCCGCCCGCTCCGGTGACGAGGACGCGCGTCACGGTGGCGGGGTCAGGCCAGGGTCGCGCGCTGCCAGGCGATCGTCCGCTCGATGCCGTCGCGCAGGTCGACCTGTGCCTCGTACCCGAGCATCCGCTTGGCTTTCTCGAATGAAGCGTTCTTGACGGGCGTCACGAGGGGACCTGGATCAGCCGACTGGATCAGGGACGTGGGCTTGTCGAGCAACTCGCAGATGAGCTCTGCGACATCGGTCATCGGCTGCGGGTCCGCCCGGCCGATGTTGAAGCCCTCGTATCGCTTGCCGTCCCAACCCTCCATCAGTGATCGACACCCCGCGACGATGTCATCGATGTAGCACCAGCTTCGCGACGTCCCCCGATGAACGGTGATCGGCTGGTCGTGCCGTAGCCGATGGATGAAGTTGGTCATCGCGCTTCGATACGGGTCCGGCCGCTCGCCCGGCCCGTAGCACATGAAGAAGCGCATCGCCGCCGCCTGTAGCCCCTGGCTCTGACTGAAGTGCCGCAGCAGCTGCTCGGCGTGGAGCTTGGACCAGCCGTAGCAGTTCGTCGGCTGGAGTGCGCTGTCCGTCTCGAGCTCCTCGGTCACGAGCGCCGACCCGTGGTCACCATAGATCTCGCTGGTGCTCGCGAAATACAGCCGGGCCGAGTGCTCCATGCAGAGCTGGACGAGGTTCAACGTGCCGCTGACGTTGATATCGACGCATCGCCTGGGGAACTGCTCGCCGTTCTCGCGCCCGACCTCGCCGGCGAGGTGGAAGACGTGCTCGATCGGCCAGGTGCGGAAGACCTCGACGAGCTCCTCGTACCGGGTCACGTCCGCTCGTCGGTAGTCGGGCTCGGTGCGGATCGCGATGTCCGTCACCTTGACGTCATATCCGTGCTCTCGGAGATGCTCCGCGAGACGTCGTCCGATGACACCGAGCCCGCCAGTGATGAGTACCGCCATACAGCCTCCGGTCGCGATGTGGTCAGGGCACCTTTGGGATCGCCGGGCGCTCGAACAGAATCAGCTTTCCTGACGGCGCCGCTCCGGTGGCCATCAGGACGCGATCGAGCGCAGCGAGGAAGCCACCAAGGACGTTAGCCCGTCGCGGCCCGCGGCGGGCAGATCGACCCACCCGCTTCCACAAGGCAGCGTACCAGCGATAGAGGGGGTCGCCAGCCTCGATCGGGTTCGCCCCGACCACGGTGCTTGCCCCGACCGCGATCATCCGCAGCCCGCCGGCCTCGAAGACCTCGCGGTATCGCGACAACGGCCGTGCCAACGAGGTGGCTCCTGGCTTCGGTGGTCGGAACGACGTCGGACGTCGCAGGGCGGGCTCGGCGAGTAGCAGCCGTCCACCAGGTCGCACCGCCGCGGCAAGTTTCGACGCGGCGGTGGCGAACCGGTCGTCTTCGACCACGTGAAGCAGCACGTTCATGATCATCACCGCGTCGTACGGCTCCGTCCGCAGCACGAGACCTGGATCGGCCACATCTCCGAGCGTGAACGTCGAGTCCGGATGCCGTTCGCGCAGTCTGTCGACCGCCTCCGCGATCAGCTCGACGCCATCGATGCGAGCTGCACCCATCGACCGCCAGACGTCGATCCAGAACCCGGTGCCGGAGCCGACGTCGAGGACCGCCAGATCGCTGAGATCGCCGCAGCCGTGCGCGTCCAGGAACCGCACCACATTCCCGCGGCCGATCTTGTACAGCCATCGGTTGAAGCCTTCAGGGAGTCCTGACTGGCCGACCGCCTTCAGACCGCCTCGCCGATGGAGTGCCGACCAGTACGCGCGCGAGTCGTAGACGTCCGCGTCCTGGGGATCGGTGGGACTGCTCGTCACGATGTCCCCGATCGTAGCGAACCGGGCGCATCGCTTCGCCGCGGTCGGGGCCTGCCTATGATGCGGCGGTGTCTTCCCCGGAAACGCCCCTCGTCTCGGTCGTCATCCCGACGTACAACCAGGCACGGTACCTGGGCGAGTGCATCGATAGCGTCCTCGCCCAGTCGTATCCAGCCATCGAGATCGTGGTCGTAGACGACGGGTCGACCGACGCAACGCCGGACGTCCTTGCGGGGTACGGCGATCGGATCAACCACCTTCGTCAGAGCAACCACGGAGCTGCCAACGCTCTCAACAACGGCATCCGGGCGAGCCGCGGGGCCTTCGTCTGCTGGCTGAGCTCGGACGACGCGTTCACCCCCGACAAGGTCGCCCGCCAGGTCGTGGCATTCGGCGCGGATCCATCGCTCGGCCTCTCGTTCATGGGATTCGACACGGTGGATGCAGACGGTCGCTTCAAGGCCGACCGGAGCGAGATCGCGTGGCGACATCCTGACCTGCTCGTGTCCGTCTTCTGGGCGAACCCGATCAATGGGTCGACCGTGATGATGCCGCGGCGGGTCATCGAGTCGATCGGACCGTTCAACGAGACCCTGCGCGCCGATGTCGATGCCGAAATGTGGTTCCGGGTCCTCGAGCGATATCCGGCGGCACATATCCCGGGTGTGCATCTCCACTATCGGGTCCACGCGCAAGCGCTGTCGGCGGATCAAAGCCTGATGCGCCGCTCCAAGGCGACCGTCCGCGGCGCCGTGCTCGGAAGCGGCCTGCTCGTGCGACGGCTGAAGGCACACGACCGCGGTGCGGCCGCAGCCGTCCTGGCCGAGATGAGCGAGACGTTCACCAGACAGGGGTACCGAGGCCTTGCTCGGGGACTACTGATCGCCTCCTTCCGGGCAGGCCGGGCGTGGCCACGCCAGCAAGAGGCCCTCTCGATGCTGGTCGGCGCGAGCGTCCCGTCGCCCTTGAAGCAGGGGAGACCGGCGCGGCTCAGGAACTCGTTGCGCTGGGCTCGGAATGCGCTCGGGCAGTTCGTGAAGCGTCCGAGGCTCCCCTAGTCACGGTCGGCTGGAGCTCAGCCGGTTGACGAGTCCGAGGTACGGCTCGACGACGACCTCCCAGGCATACCGATCGCGCGACACCGTTAGGCAGCGTTCGCGCATCGCGTCGTAGTCGGCGCGCGGCTGCTCGAGGATCTCGCGCAGGGCGCGGGCGAGGTCCTCTGGGTCCTCGGGATCGGCGATGGCGCCGAGGCGATCGGCTTCGACCATGGCACGCATCACCTCGAGGTCGCGGCCCAGGACGACGGGCGTGCCTGCGGCAAGGCTCTCCCAGAACTTGTTCGGCGTCGACAGGCGCTGGTTCAGCGAGTTGGCGGGCACCGCGACCATCGAGACATCGGCGGATGCCGCCCAGATCCGGACCTCGTCAGGGTGGACCGGCGGAAGTGCGATGTAGCGCCCCGCGTACCGCGGATCCGCCTGCTGCTTCGC
>Ga0070659_100003403_pt1 | contig 11333 bp, 7 predicted proteins | sample KBSC23metaG_FD_64666 | JGI IMG/M metagenome (GOLD analysis project Ga0070659, IMG submission 64666) | Corn rhizosphere microbial communities from Kellogg Biological Station, Michigan, USA - KBS C2-3 metaG | ecosystem: Host-associated > Plants > Roots > Rhizosphere > Soil ...
GGTCTCGGCGACCGACCTGATCCTGCGCCTGCTCGAGCACGAGGTGCCGGAGTACGGATTGGTCCACCTGCTCGATCTCCAGCAGGAGCAGTTGGAGATCATCGAGATGCTGCTGGGCAAGAACTCCAGCGTCACCGGGCGCCGGGTCGGCGACCTGCAGATGCCGGAAGGCAGTCTGCTGATCTCGGTCCTGCGGGAAGGCAAGGGCTTCGTCCCCAGCGCCGACACGGTGCTGCAGGAAGGCGACGAGATCCTCGCCGTCCTCGATCCGGGCAAAGAGGACGACCTGAAAGCGCTCTTCGGGCCCGAAGGCGGCGACAACGGCAGCAACGGGTCCGACGGGTAGAGCTGGGCCGGGCCGGGTAATCAGGGGCTGATGGCCGATCGCGAGGTCGACTTCCTGCTGATCGGCGGCGGCATGGCCTCCGCCCACTGCGCCTCCGAGCTGCGCCGGCGTGGGACGGAGGGCTCGATCCTGCTGGTCGGCCGCGAGCCGGAGCCGCCCTACGAACGGCCGCCGATCTCGAAGGAGTACCTGCGCGGCGACGCCGGTCGCGAGGACGCCCACGTCAACCCGGCCTCCTGGTACGAGGAGAACGGGGTCGAGCTGCTGACCTCTCGCAACGTGCTCTCGCTCGACGCCGAGGCGCGGACGGCGAAAATCCAGGGCGGGGAAGAGGTCGCCTTCGACAAGGCCCTGCTTGGGACCGGGGCGATGGTCAACATCCTCCGCGTCGAGGGAGCCGAGAACGAGGGCATCCACTACCTGCGCGCCTTCGGCAACGCCGACGCGATCCGCGCCGACGCCGAAGGGGCCGAGCACGTGGCCCTGATCGGCGGCAGCTACATCGGCTGCGAGGTGGCGGCCTCGCTGACCGCGCGGGGGACCAAGTGCACGATCATCGCGATCGAGGACGTGGCGCTGTCGCGGACCTTCGGCGAGCAGGCCGGGCGCTGGTTCCAGGAGCAACTGGAAGAGCACGGCGTCAGCTTCCACGGCGGCGAGACCCTGGGTGCCTTCGAGGGCGACGGCCGAGTGAAGGCGGTCGTCACCGAGAGCGGGCTGACGGTTGGGTGCGACACGGTCGTGGTCGGGGCCGGGGTGCGGCCGGACGCGATGCTGGCCCAACGGGCCGGGATCGAGGTCGGCGATGGCGGCATCGTCTGCGACTCGAAGCTGCAGACCTCGGTGCCGGGGATCTACGCGGCCGGCGACTGCTGCTCATACGACAGCGCCATCCACGGCCGCCGCATCCACGTCGAGCACTGGGACGTGGCGATGCAGCAGGGCCGGCACGCCGCCGGCAACATGCTTGGCGACGAGGCCGACTACGAAGTCGTGCCCTACTTCTTCAGCGACCTCGCCGACTGGGCCAGCCTCGAGTACGTCGGGCCGGCCTACGAGTGGGACGAGGAAGTTTGGCGCGGCAGCCGTGAGGACGGCGAGTTCTCGGTCTGGTACCTGCGGGGCGGCCGCGTTGCTGGCTGCCTCAGCGTCGGCCGCCCCGAAGAACTTGCCGAAGCGCGGCAGAAGATCGCCGAAGGCGCCGGGCTGACCTGAGCTTCTGTGCTCGATATCCTGCGGAGACGCCGTTGCGGCCTGGTGTAATGGCAGCACGCCTCGCTCTGGACGAGGTAGTCGGGGTTCGAGTCCCTGGGCCGCAGTCACCCGACGCCACCTAACTCCCTGCAAAGCCGTCAAATCGCTTTGCTAGTTTCGCCCTCGTGAAGATCCCCACCGGCAAGACGATCCTGCTCCTGCTCGCCATCCTGGCGGCGCTATTTGTCGCTGGTTGCGGCGGTGGTGGCAGCGACACGACCGAATCGACCGCGACGACGGAGGAACCGCAGGCGCTGACCAAGGAAGAACTGATCAAACAGGGCGACGCGGTATGCGCCGAGGTGAATGCGGCCGTCGGCGCGCTGAGCGGCGAAACCGCGGAAACGGCGGTGCCGGCGCAGATCGAAAAAACCTCCAACCTCTACATCGGCATGATCGAACGGCTGCAGGAACTGGGGACGCCGGAAGGGGATAGCGGCGAATACGCCAAATTCTGGGAATCGGCGGAAGAACTGGCCAAGGTCGAGGGCGAAGTGAAGCTTGCGGCCGAACGCGAAGACACCACCGCGCTCGGCGAAGCGGCAAGTAAGGCGGCGCCGGCGCTCGAAGAATTCGAGTCGCAGGCGGGCATTTACGGCTTCGAAGACTGCAGCAAAGGCCCGAGCGAAGTGACGCCGGGCGGGACCGAAGCGGGCGGGACTGAAGAACCCGAACTCGAAGAAGGCGGCGTCGAACCGGAAGCGGAAATCGAACCGGAAGTCGAAGAAGTGGCTCCCGAAGAAGAAGTAGCGCCCGAAACCGGCGGCGCCGGCGGTGGCACTGAACCTGCCCCCGAAGGGGGCGGCGAAACCGGCTCGGAATCCGGCGGCGTCGGCCCGGGATAACGTCGCAGGACCAAGCTAACTCGGTACAGGGGACCGGTACTCCTCCTCCGGAATTGACCTCCCCTCCGCTTCGCTTCGGGGAGAATCTGGTGCGCGGCTTCGCCGCGCAAGAGACAGATTGCATATCGCCGAACATTCCTCCGGAGGAGTACCGGTCCCCTCCACGACAGAACTCCGGCTGACGCTGTTCACCGAGACCGCAACAACCCGTGCTGTACACGGGCTGACGCGGACTCGTTGAGCTGAACAGCTGCCGAACCCTCGGCCGTCTCGAGACTGCGTGTTGTGGGGGAGTCCGGTGATCCTCTGAACGTTTTGCGCCGCTGGCCCAACCCCAATCTCGGACGGCCGGTAGCGATCCAGCCAGGTAGGCGAGTGAAGAGGATCACCCGGACTCCCTACCGAACCCGCTTTGTCCCGGAACGTCAGGCAGCCGAGGAATCGGCCCAGGCGCCGTAGAGCTTGGCGTATGGCCCGCCGGCCGCGATCAGCTCGTTGTGCGTCCCCTGCTCGGCGATTTTGCCGTGTTCGAGGACGACGATCTTGCCGGCGCGGCGGATGGTGGAGAGGCGGTGGGCGATGACGATTGCGGTGCGGCCGTGGAGGAGGCGCTCGAGGCCTCGCTCGATCGTTTTCTCGGTCCGCACGTCGACGTTGGAGGTCGCCTCGTCGAGGATGAGGATGCGCGGCTCGGCGAGCAGAGCGCGGGCGAAGGCGACGAGCTGGCGCTGGCCGGCGGAGAGCTGAACACCGCGCTCGCCGACCTGGGTGTCGAGCCCGTCGGGCAGAGCGGCGACGAAGTCGGTGGCGCCGACGGCGGCGATCGCCGCTTCGATCTCTTCCTCGCTCGCCTCGGGCCGGCCGAAGGCGACGTTTTCGCGGACGCTGCCGGAGAAGAGGAAGCCCTCCTGGGGGACGATCCCCAGCTGCCGCCGCAGCGCCCGCTGCCGGACGCCGCGCAGGTCGTGGCCGTCGACCCGCACCGTCCCTGTCTGCGGGTCGTAGAAGCGCGCGACCAGCTTCGCGAAGGTCGACTTGCCGGCCCCGGTGGCGCCGACCAGCGCCAGCGTCTGCCCTGGCGGCACCTGCAGGTCGACGTCGCGCAGCGCCCAGATCTCCTCGTCGGACTCGGCGCCGTCGGCGCCGGCCTCGTCCGCGTAGGAGAACCAGACCCTCTCCAGCTCGATCTCCCCGCGCAGCGTCCCCGGGTCGATCGCCCCCGGCGCGTCGACCATGTCGGGCGGGGTGTCGAGCAGGTCGAAGATCTTGTCCAGCGCCGCCATCCCCTGCTGGTAGGTCGTGTAGAGCTGGGAGAGTTCCTGGATCGGTTCGAAGAAGCGGGTCAGGTAGCCGACGAAGGCGACGACGACGCCGACTTCGATCGCCCCGTTTATCGCCTGGGTGCCGCCGTAGAACAGGATCACCGCCGTCCCCACCGCCGCCAGCAGTTCGACCGCCGGGAAGTAGGAGGCGTTGAGGTAGACCGTCCGCATGTTGACGTCGCGGTTGAGCTCGTTCAGCTCGGTCATCGTCGCCAGGTGCCGCGGCTCCTGGCCGAAGCTGCGTACCACCCGCACGCCGCTCAGCGTTTCCTGCAGGTAGGCGGTGACGGCGGCGATCCGCTCCCGCGTCGCCCGGTAGGCGCCGGCGGAGACGATCCGGAAGATGACGCTGGCGATCGCCAGCAGCGGGAAGGTGAGGAAGGTGATCAGCGCCAGCTTGAGGTCGAGGAAGAGCAGGATCACGACGACGCCGACCAGGGTCAGGGTGCTGTTGAAGATCGTCACCACGCCGTTGGTGACCAGCTGCTGGAGCGCTTCGACGTCGTTGGTCATCCGCGAGATCAGCACCCCGGGGCTGCGGCGGGTGAAGAATCCGATCGACATCGCCTGCAGGTGGGTGAAGATGCGCTCGCGCAGGTCCTGCAGCGCCCGCGTGCCGACCCAGCCGACGAGGTAGGTCTCCCAGTAGGTGGCGACCGCGTAGACGATGGCGGCGAGGACGAAGGCGCCAACGATCAGGTTGAGCGCGGCGATGTCGCCGGCGCGGATGCCGCTGTCGATCGCCTTGCCGGCCAGGTAGGGGGGCGCCAGCCCGGCCGCGGTCTCGAGCAGCAGGGCCGTGAACATCAGCGCCATGCGGCCGCGGTATGGCCGCAGCAGCCCGATCATCCAGCGCACCTTGCGCGCCCGCTGGTCCTGTCCGCGCAGCAGCCGCCAGAGCTCGATCGCGAGGTTCTTTCCGGACGCCAGGCGACCGAAAGGCACCACGGGATCGCCCGTGGGCTGGTGATCGGCGCTCATAGCCGCGCCACCTCCTCGCGCTCTTCGAGGTCGCGCTGGAGGAAGACCGAGTCGGCGAGGCCGTGCTCGGCGATCTCGCGGTAGAAGCCGCAGCCCTCCAGTAGCTCCTCGTGGCTGCCGCGGTCGACGATCGTGCCGGCATCCAGTACGACCACTTCGTCGGCGAGCGAGATCGTCGAGAGGCGGTGGGCGATGATGAAGGTCGTGCGCCCTGCCATCGCCTCGCGCAGGCCAGCTTTGATCGCCGCCTCGGTAGTGGCGTCGACCGAGGAGGTGGCGTCGTCGAGGATGAGGATGCGCGGGTCGGCAAGCAGGGCGCGGGCGATCGCCACCCGCTGGCGCTGACCGCCGGAGAGGGTGAGGCCGCGCTCGCCGACTCGGGTGTCGTAGCCGTCGGGCAGTTCGCGGATGAAGGCGTCGGCCTGGGCCCGCCGCGCCGCCGCTTCGATCTGCTCGATCGTCGCCTCCTGGTTGGCGTAGGCAATGTTGGCGGCGACCGTGTCGGTGAAGAGGAAGCTGTCGTCGGCGACGAAGGCGATCTGCGAGCGCAGCGAACCGAGGTCGACCTCGCGCACGTCGGCGCCGTCGACCAGGACCGCGCCCTCGCTCGGGTCATAGAGCCGCGCCACAAGCCCGACCAGGCTCGTCTTGCCCGCCCCCGACGGCCCCACCAGTGCCACCGTCTTCCCAGCCTCGACCGCGAGGTCAATATCGGTGAGGGCGGGGGAAGAGCCGTCGTAGCGCAGGGTGACGCCGCGCAGCTCGACGGCGCCACCGCCCGCGGGCAGCGCCGGGGCGTCAGGTGGGCTTTCGATCGCCGGTTTGCGGTCGAGGATTTCGAACATGCGGTTGCCGGAGGCGACGGCGCGCTGGGCCATCCCCATCGCCATCCCCAGCGCGCGCATCGGCCCGGCCAGCATCTGCACGTAGGTGTAGAAGGCGACGAAGGCGCCGAGGCTGAGGCTGCCGTCGATCACCTGCCGGCCGCCGACGAGCAGCACCAGGGCCACCCCGACCTGCGGCAGCAGCCCGATCAGCGGCGAGAAGAAGGCCTGCAGCCGGGTTGCGTAGACGCTCTGGTCAAAGACGCGGGAGACCGCGCGCTGGAAGCGGTGCAGCTGGTGTTCCTCGCGGGCGAAGGCCTTGACGATGCGGATGCCGGAGACGTTCTCCTCCGCCTCCGCGGTCAGTTCGCCGACCCGCTGCTGCACCTCCTGCTGGGCCGGCCGCGAGGTCAGGCTGTAGCGGGTCGCGGTGAGGATCACGAAGGGCGCTGGGGCCAGCGCCAGCAGCGCCAGCAGCGGGTTGACGACGATCATCACGATCGTCGCGAGGACGATCGTCAGCAGGCTCTGGGTGATGAAGACGAGTCCGTAGCCGAGGAAGAAGCGGATCGATTGCAGGTCGACGGTCGCCCGCGACATCAGCTGGCCGGTCTGCTGGCTGTCGAAGAAGCCGAGGTCGAGCCGCTGCAGGTGCGCGTAGAACTGCTGGCGCAGGTCGAATTCGACGGCCAGCGAGACCTTGCCGGCGACCAGCCGCCGCACCACCGTCAGCCCCAGCCGCAGAATCCCGGCGCCGACGATCACCAGCGCCAAGGGCAGCAGGTCGGGCTTGTTGCCGTCCTTGATTGCGTTGACAGCGCGCCCGATCAGCAGCGGGATCAACACCGTCATCCCCATCGCCATCCAGGCGAAGACCAGCGAACCCCAGAGCTGCGTCCGGTAGGGACGCAGGTATCCCATCAGTCGTCGGTAGGTTCGCACCCACTCACTATACAAAGTGAAGTATTGCCGTTGACGGGCCTAAAACACTCCTATATGGAGCGAAATCGGCCCGTCGACCTTTATTTGAGGCGGGCGGCGGCCTTGGCGCTGGGCACTTTGCCTGGGGGGCATGGCTTCGGGCCGTGGCCGGGGCGGGGGAGGATCTGGAAGTTGGTGACGGCGTGGAACTGGGTGGTGGTGCCGCTGTTCTGGGCGAGGTTGACGATCAGGCGGTAGAAGCCGGGGGGGAGGTCGTGGTAGTAGATCTCCGGCCGGGTGGCGGGGGAGTAGCTGCCGGCGCTGCCGATTCGCTCCGCGAGGACGCCGTTCGGGCCGGCGTAGCGGGCGTAGTCGAACGATTTCCCGATCAGGCGCCCCTTGCCGAGCGGGCTGTTGATCGCGTGCAGCAGCTTCACCGGGTCGACGCAGTCGGGCACGCGGTTGAGGCTGAAGCGGAGGTTGCCCTCCCCGAGTAGCGGTTCGCCGCCGAAGTGGCGCGGCTCCAGCTGGAAGTTTTCGACCGCGACCTTGACCACAACCGCGTGGCTGGTCTGGCGGGCGCCGTTACGGGGGGAGATGATTTCGACCACGGGCTCGCCCGGCAGGCGCGATGCATTAGCCGCCTGGCTGGTGGAGCTCTCGTGACCGCCGAAGACCAAAGCGAGCGCCACGGCCACGGCGGCAAGCGCCACCGCCGCTAAGGTTGCTTTTCTCGCCCGCATCGAAGCGGGAAGACTACCCGGGGTTCCTGCGCTCTTTTCGGGTAGCAGGTCGGGTAGCAGGGATATTTAGAAATCCCTTAGCGGTCGTTCAGGGGCGACTGAGCGAGGAAATCCAATCTCCAGAGCAGTGGACACCGTTGCGCCCACCGTCGCGCCACCCCCATTTCCACCGGCGGCAAGGAGTGAGGCCTGGCCTCGCGGCTACGCCCTGCCCGCCGCGCTCGCAGGTCTGATCGGCGCTGCGGCCATACTGCGCTTCGCCAGCCTCGGCGTCCAGAGCTATCACCACGACGAGGTGATCACGGCGATGCGAGTGCTCCCCGGCAGCCTCGCTCACCTCTTCCACGAGGTCCGGGTCAGCGAGTCGAACCCGCCGCTCTACTACCTGCTCGCCTGGGGCTGGACGAAGGCGTTCGGTCTCGGCGAAGTCGGCCTGCGCTCGCTCTCGGCTTTGCTCGGGGTGGCCGTGGTCCCGGTCGCCTATCTGATCGGCCGCCAGCTCTCGTGCCGGCGCACCGGCCTTGTCCTCGCCACTTTCACCGCCTTCAACCCGATGCTGATCTGGTACTCGCAGGAGGCCCGCTCCTACGCGCTGCTGATCTTCTTCTGCGCCCTCTCCCTCTACTTCTTCCTGCGGGCGCTGGAAGACGGCAGAGAGCGCGACCTCTGGCTCTGGGCGCTGAGCTCGGCGCTTGCCCTCGGCAGCCACTACTTCGCCTTCTTCCTGGTGGCGATCGAGGCAGCCTGGCTGCTGGCGGCGCGGCGCAACCGCCTCCGCGTCCTGCTACCAGCTCTGGCGCTGGTCGGCTTTACCGGCGCAGCTCTGTTGCCGCTGGCAATCGCCCAGGCGAACGCCACTCACATCGGTTGGATCGAAAACAGCCCTCTTGCCACCCGTTTCCTGGAAGTGGGGACGAGCTTCCTGATCGGCGAGACGGGGCAGGTGATCGCCGAGCCGCCCCGCTACGCCTTCGCCCTAATCCCGGCTGCGCTGCTGACGGTGGCGCTGTTGCTGACTGCCTTCCACGCCGATCGCCGCGAGCGCCGCGGCGCGGTGATCGGCCTGGTGCTGGGGCTAGGCCTTGCCGGCCTTGCCGCGATCGCCGCCTTCCTCGGCAGGGACTACGTGGTCGAGCGCAACCTGCTGCCGGCGCTGCTGCCGCTGGCGGCGGCGATCGCGATCGGCTGCTCGCTCGTCTCCCTGCGGCGGCTGGGCGCGGTGATCGCCGTCGCCCTCTGCGCCTATTGGCTTGCGTTCGACGCCTACGTCACCCAGACCCCGAACCTGCAGCGCCCCGACTTCCGCGCCCTCTCGCAGGCGATCGGCCCAGCCAAGGTGCCGCGGGCGGTGGTTAGCTGGAGGCTCGCCGCCGAACCGGTGCGCTGGTACCTCGGCGGCCAGGTGCCGCGAATGTACGGTGGCAGCGAACGGGTGGGAGAAGTCGACATCGTCAGCAAGCCCCTGGTTGCCCGCAGGCCCGTTAACCTGCCCCCTTCCTTTCACGAGGTGCAGCGGCTGCGGCTCGACCGGCTCACCCTCACCCGCTATGTCTCGAAGAAACCGATGGAATTGAGCTTTCCCCAGCTAGAGGCGCTTCCGACCGGCTTCGGCGTCAACGCCGTCACCCTCAACGGCCCCTACGGCTGGGAGGTCAGTAAACACGTGCGCACTACCTCCGGCGCGGCGGGGGCGCAGTCATGAGCGCCAGCGAACTCGCCTACCGGATCGGCGCCGCCGCGCGGCGACCCGCGAGCTGGGTCCAGCTGTTCAAGTTCGGCCTCGTCGGTGGCTCCGGATACCTGATCAACCTCGCTGTCTTCGCCGCGCTCGTCAGCCTCGGCGTCCACCACACGATCGCCGCGGTCGGCGCCTTCTGCGTCGCGGTCACCAACAACTTCCTCTGGAACCGCTACTGGACCTTCGGTCCGGGGGAGGGGCCGGCCCACTTCCAGGCCGCCCGCTTCTTCGCCGTCAGCCTCGCCAGCCTCGGCCTCAACCTGGCGGTGCTGGAGATCCTCGTCGTCAACCACGTCGTCGGCGAACTCCCCGCCCAGGCAATCGCGGTCGCCGTAGCCATGCCGTTCAACTTTCTGGGAAACAAGCTCTGGACCTTCGCTTAGTTAGCCTTGAGTGAGGATGGCTAACGGCAGGCGACAGTACGACCCGCAGGCGATCGAGGCCGCGCGGCAGGAGAGCTGGGAGAAGCGGGGCGACTTCGAGGCGCCCAAGCCCGGCGAGGGCCAGGAGCACGTCTACGTCAAGCCCTCCAGCCCGTTCACCTCGGGCAACCTGCACATGGGCCACGTCCGCGACTACTCGCTCGGCGACGCCTACGCGCGCTTCCGCCGCGGCCGCGGCGATGCCGTCCTCTTCGGCTTCGGCTTCGACGCCTTCGGCCTGCCAGCCGAGCTGGCGGCAATTGAGCGCCAGATCCCGCCGGCCGACTGGGTCGAGGAGTGCGGCGAGCGGATGCTCGGCCAGATGAAGCGGCTCGGCTACTCCTTCGACTACGACCGCGTCTTCTACAGCTCCGACGAGGGGCAGTACCGCTGGTCGCAGTGGCTCTTCATCACCCTGCTCGACCACGACTTGATCTACCGCGCCGACGCCACCGTCGACTGGTGCGACACCTGCAAGACCACGCTCGCCTCGATCCAGGTTGAGGACGGCCGCTGCTGGCGCTGCCACAACGAGGTGCGGCTGATCCGGCGCCCGACCTGGTTCCTCCGCATCACCCCTTACCTGGAGGAGAACGACCGCAACATGGAGGGGCTGGAGTCGAGCGGGAAGTGGGACGAGCTCTCGCTGGCGACCCAGCACTACATCCTCGGTCGCAGCGAGGGGGTCGAGCTCGACCTCGCCGGGAGCGACGGGCGCTCGCTGACTGTTTTCACCCCGCACCGCCGCCACGTCGGCCACGCCACCTTCGTCCTGCTCTCGCCGCGCCATCCCGAGTTCGAGGCCTGGGTGACCGACGAGGCGGTGCGTGAGGAGCTGGAGCAGATGCGCTCGGGAGGATGGGAGCGCAGCGCCCGCGATGCCCGCTCGGTGCCGGTCCTCGACACCGGCGCCGCGATCACCGGGCCCGACGGGACCGAGCTGCCGGTGGTCGTCTCGCCGCTGGTCGACGCCCGCTTCGGCCCGACCGCGGTGCTGGGAATTCCCATCGTCGACGAGGCCGACCGCAACATCGCCGAGCGGCTTGAGCGGGTGCCCTCGCTGGCAGCTGAGGAGGAGGAGCCCGCGCCCGCGCCGGTGAACGGCGCCCGCGAGACCAAGCGCTACCGCGCCAACGACTTCTCGATCTCCCGCCAGCGCTCTTGGGGGACGCCGATCCCGGTCATCCTCTGCGACGAGTGCGGCCCGGTGCCGGTGCCCGAGGGGGACCTGCCGGTGGTGCTGCCGCGCGACATCAAACCGACTGGCGAAGGGAACCCGCTGGCCGAGCGCCCCGATTTCGTCGACGTCGAGTGCCCCAAGTGCGGCGGTGCCGCCAAGCGCGAGACTGACACCCTCGACTGCCACTTTGATGCTCTCTTCCTCTGGGTGCCGGCGGCGGTCCCGCCCGAGGCGCGCGACGAGCAGATGTTCACCCACCCCGACCTGCAGAAGTGGCTGCCGTCTGAGCGGCTGGTCGCCGGCAACGACAGCGGCGGCTTCGTCTTCGACCAGCGGGTCGTGACCAAGGCCCTGCGCGACATCGGGCCGTTCGCGTTCATGGCGGAGGGGGAGCCGTTCGCCGGCTGCCTCTTCCACGAGATGGTGATCGCCGACGGGCGCAAGATGAGCAAGCACCTCGGCAACGTCGTCAACCCCGATGAGCTGGTCGCCGAGCACGGCGCCGACACGGTGCGGCTGGCGGTCCTCTACGCGGCGGGGCCGGCGAAGACGCTGAACTGGAGTGACGGCGCGGTCCGCTTCGCCGGCCGCTTCCTGCGCAACCTCTGGAACTACACGCACGAGCGCCTGGCGGCACTGGACGGTCTGGAGCACGACCCCGAGGCCGCGGCCGACACCGAGCACATGCGCGACCGGCTGAGGAAATGGTGCGAGAACGGCCTCTCGCGTATCACCGAGGACACCCAGGACCTGCAGA
>Ga0070659_100003406_pt1 | contig 11330 bp, 10 predicted proteins | sample KBSC23metaG_FD_64666 | JGI IMG/M metagenome (GOLD analysis project Ga0070659, IMG submission 64666) | Corn rhizosphere microbial communities from Kellogg Biological Station, Michigan, USA - KBS C2-3 metaG | ecosystem: Host-associated > Plants > Roots > Rhizosphere > Soil ...
ACGACGCTGAAGATCGCCGCGTTGGCTCCGATGCCTAACGCCAATGTCAGCACGGCGATCACGGAGAACGCCGGGTTGCGCACCATGGCGCGCGCGCCGTAGCGCAGATCGGCCAGGATCGTAGTCATTCGCTCGCTCCCGCTGAGGGAGGATTCAGGGACATGAGGTTCGGATGACGGCGCGAGAGACCCGCCAGTGAGAATCGCGAGCCTGACGCGGATCGCGAACGCCGGGACTTGTCGGCGATACCAGCGGTTGGCGGCGGCACGGCCGTGCCGCGCGACGCGGAGCAGATAACCGTCGCGGAGCTCATCGAGCGCGTCGTCGCGCACTGCGTCGGGCAAAAGCACCCTGAGCACCGCGGTGGAAAATCGCGGAGCACCGCCGCTCGTCACGATGGCTCCGCCACCGGGTCGCCGGTGCCCCACAACCGCTCGAACGTCCGGCGCGATTCGGCGAGCTTGGCCTTTCCGGCAGCGGTGAGCTGAAACTCGCGGCTGCCTCTCCCGCCCTCGCCCGGCCGTGCCTCCCGTTTCGATGAGCGCGCGTACCCACGCTGCTCGAGTCGGCGGAGAGCAACGAAGACCGCGGCGGGAGAAACGGCCCGTCGCGTGGCTGTCTCGAGCTCGAGAACGATCGGCGCGCCGCGCGACCGCCCGCCGAGACGCACGAGGGCGAGCATGACGTGATGCTCGAATTCGCCGAGTGCCGTTCGTGACATGACGCCGACTCCGTCTAGCGAACTTGCAGTGATAGTATGGTCGCCGCCCTCCCTCGCGCAAGACAGCCGCATCGCCCTGTCCATTCGGACAGGGAGTGCGGCTGCTCGATCGCTCAATTTCGCGCGCACAGCGATGCGATGATCGTTCGATCACCCTCGGCCCCCAAACGATCAGCGGACATGACCATGGCGACCAACAACGGACGAACAGCCCTCATCACGGGCGCCTCACGCGGACTCGGGCTCGCCCTGGCGCGCGGGCTCGCCGATCGCGGATGGAATCTCATTCTCACGGCGCGGAATCCAGAGCGCCTGCGCGAAGTGCGCGATGAGCTGGCAACACGCACGCACGTGGCTGCCCTCGCGGGAGACGTCATCGACCCGACACACCGCGAGGCGCTCGCCGTGCTCGCCCGCGGGCACGCCGGCCTCGACGCCGTCATCAACAACGCCGGACTCCTCGGCCCGAGCCCGCAGCCACCGCTGCTCGACTACCCGCTCGAGACGCTCGTCGAAGTGTTCCTCGCCAACGTGCTCGCTCCGCTCGCGATGATCCAGGAGCTGCAGAACGAGCTCAAGGCGGGAGCGCGGATCATCAACGTCACGAGCGACGCAGCCGTGAACGCGTACCCGACCTGGGGCGGATACGGTGCGAGCAAGGCAGCGCTCGAGCAGCTGTCGGCGGTGCTGGCGTCCGAGAACCCCGACGTTCGCGTGTACTGGGTGGATCCCGGTGACATGCGTACCGACATGCAGCAGGCGGCCTATCCCGGCGAGGACGTGAGCGACCGGCCGCTACCGGAGACGAAAGTGCCTGGCTTCGTCGCCGTGCTCGAGGGCGATCTGCCGAGTGGCCGGTATATCGCGTCGGAGCTCGCACCACTCGGCCTAACGACTGCATCGGTGGCGGCGTGACGTCAGCGGTTCGCCTGAAGCACGGTCCGAGCGTCGACTCCGGAGCCATCGACGCACTCGACTTCGCGCTCCCCGAGGAGCTCGTGGCGCGCGCGCCAGCGGAGGCTCGCGGGCTCGCGCGCGACGGCGTCCGGCTGCTCGTGTCGGATCCTGACACGGACGACGTTAGGCACGCCACCGCGCGAGACCTGCCCGACTTTCTCTCGACTGGCGATGTGCTCGTCGTGAACGCGAGCGCGACTATCAACGCGGCGCTCGATGGGTGGCGGTCCGAGCACGGCACCGCCGCCGCCGGAGAGCTCGTGGTGGTGCATCTCTCATCGCCGGTCCCCTGGAGCGACCCCGACGATCGCCGTTGGGTCATCGAGCTCCGACGTTCGACCGGTGAGGGGACACGCCCACTGCTCGATGCACGCGCGGGTGAGCGCGTGCGCCTTCGTGGTGGTGGTACCGTGACCCTGCTCGCGCCGTTCAACCATCGTCCCACGGGGCTGCCCAACGGCGCTGTCCGGCTGTGGGAAGCGGATCTCGCCTGCCCCGGCGGCGTCATGGCCTACGCGGAGAAGTTCGGCGCACCAATCCGTTACGGGTACGTCCGTGAGCGATGGCCGCTCTACATGTACCAGACGATGTTCGGCACGGAGCCCGGCAGTGCGGAGATGCCGTCGGCAGGCCGGCCGTTCACGGCGGATGTCGTCATGCGCCTGCAGTCGAAGGGCGTGGTGGTCGCCCCGATCATCCTGCACACGGGCGTGGCAAGCCTCGAGGCTGGAGAACCTCCCTACCCTGAGCGCTTTCGAGTCGCCGGATGCACGGCGGACGCGGTGAACCGGGCGCGCGCGGCGCACCATCGAGTCGTTGCCGTGGGTACGACGGTCGTGCGCGCTCTCGAGACGGTCGCGGCGGCCGACGGCACGGTGAGCGCGGCCGAGGGCTGGGCCGACCTCGTGGTCACGCCGGAGCGCGGCGTTCGCGTGGTCGATGCCCTGGTGACAGGATTCCACGCGCCGCGGGCGTCTCACCTGGCACTGCTCGAAGCCATCGCCGGCCGCCGCCATCTCGGAGTCGCCTACAGCGCTGCCATCGAGCAGCGTTATCTGTGGCACGAGTTCGGGGACGTGCACCTGATCATCGGGAATAGGAATCAAGAATCGACTTTCGCCGTCTGAGCTGATGGCCGATGGCTGATGGCTGCGGTAGTGGCGGCTACCGCTGCGCCCTACCTATAGTTAGGCCCAATGTTTTGGTCGTCCCGTCGCGCCATCGCCTTCCCCGCGCTGGTTGGCATCATCACCAGCGCGACTCTGCAGCAGCCGTCACTCCCGCGCAGCCCAGGCGCGGTCATCCTGGCCGCAGAGCAGGCCGTTGCCAGCCATCGCGCCGCTGCCATACGGCAGGATTGGCTTGTCCGTCTTCGTCGTGATCCCTCCAACCGCCTCGCCCGCCTTGGCGTCGCATCGTTCGCCCGACTCGCGTACGACTATGCCGCGGCGGATTCGTTCATCGCTCCTCTCCTGACGCGGCCGGGAGCTCGTCCGGACAGTATCGCCGCCTGGGCACGAATCGAGGCAGGGCTCTCGGCGGGCCAGCAATGGCGAATACGTGACGCCGACTCACTGTTCGCCCTGGCGGCGTCCGAGGGGGCGATGGCGCGAGATGGCAGCGCCGCAGGCGGCGCAATGACGCGACTCGCGCTGATACGTGGCCGGACGCAAGGCGTCGACGCGGGGCTTCGCCTGCTCGACAGTGCGACGCGTCTCCTTCCCGTCAACGATATCGCCGACCGCGCGCTCGCCCTCGCCTACCGCGCCCAGCTCGTGCTCGCGCGCGGAACGCCGGGCGCCGGTCCCCTCGCCGATTCCGCCTTGATCCTCGCGCGACGCGCGAACGCGGCCCGCGTCGAAGGCATCGCATACAACGTCCTCGGGCGCGAACTGTATCGCGTGCGTCAGCCCGATTCCGCGGAAGTCCTGTTCGGACTCGCCGTTAGGCGTCTCGAGGACGCCGGCGACCTCGTCGGATACGCTGGGGCACTGCAATGGCGGGGGTATCTCCTTCGCTCTCGAGGCGAGCTTGGAGCGGCCGAGCGCGACCTGCGCGCCGGACTCGCCGTCGGCAAGATAGCCGGGCAGCTCACACTCGGCTGGACCGAGATGAACCTCGGCTATGTGGCCATAGGGCTCAACGACTGGAATGAAGCGCGACGTCATCTCGCTTCCTCTCGCATACTGCTCGACTCCGCCCGCGACCGATGGGGCTCCGCGACGGCCATGATGGCCGAGGCGTCCGTCCAATGGGCCGTCCGAGACTGGGCCGGCGCCGATTCGCTCCTCCGCGACGCCGAAACGCAGCTCGCCCAGTCCGGCAACACGTCGCAGGTGCTGGACACGCGCGTCCAGCGCCTTCGCTATGCACTCGCACGCCGCGACTGGCCGCGTGCGACGGAAATGTTGGCACTCGCGCGCGACACGACGATGCGCGTGCGCGCCGCCGCGTACGTGGACCTGGACTACTACGACGCCCTGCTCGCGCTGGGCACCGGGAGACCTAACGATGCCCGGAAGGCGCTCGACCGATCGCAGCGCGAGGCCGCACGTGCCGGCGAAACGCCCACGTATCTTCAGCCCGCGCGACGGGCGGAAGCAGAAGCCCTGCTCGGGCGGCTCGACACGGCGGAGGCATCGCTGCGCGCGGCGATGGCGCGCTTCGATCGCTATCGCGCGTCGCGCGAGAGCCGCGAGCAGCGGCTCTCGGCGTTAGGCTTCGCCGGTGATGACGGCGACCCCGACGTCGGCGTCGCGACGGTAGTGGCGGCACTGGCGCGGGCGGGACGCACGACCTCCGCGTTCGACTTCTCGGAGCGGACAAAGGCTCGCGAGCTCCTCGACGGGATGGCACGTCGCGAGGCGCTGCGCGACCCGAATTCGGATCGGCCGGAAGCTCGCGAAGCAGCACTGACCAAGGTCTACACTCGGCCCGTCACGGTCGCCGAGCTGCAGGCGGCGCTCCCCGAATCCACCGCGGTGGTGCACTTCAACACCGGTACGTGGAACGAGCCGACGACCGCGTTCGTGCTCACTCGCAGCGGCACATCCGCCTACGTCCTTCCGCCTGCCGATTCACTCGTCGACCCGGTCCGCCGACTCGTGCTCGCGCTGCAAGCGAAGAGTGATGTGCGGCCGCAGGCACGCGCGCTCGGCACCGTCATAGCCGCGCCCATCGCATCCGCGCTCGGCGCCGGTGTCTCGCGCCTCGTCATCGTCCCTGGTGCACCGTTCAATACCCTGCCATTCGACGTGCTCGAGCTCCCAGATGGGCACCGGATGATCGAGCGCTTCGACATCTCGTACGCGCCGAGCGCGTCGGTGTATGCGGCGCTCCGTAGGCGGTCGCTTGGTGCGGATGCGGATTCGCCGGCGCGAGCGGTTTCCGCCGCACGGGGCGTATTGGCGTTCGGCGCACCGGAGCGTCCGCGCCAGTCCGGCATGGCGAGATGGGACACGCTGCCCCCGCTCCCCGAGGCAGCCTCCGAAGCGCGGGACGTAGCGCGCACATCGCCGAGATCCGTAGCGAAGATCGGTCGTGATGCGAGCGAAGCAGCGCTCAAGCGAACGCGCCTCTCCGACGTGTCTGTTCTGCATTTCGCGTCGCACGCCGTGGTCGACCCGGCGGGACTCCGCGGAACCGCGCTCCTCCTTGCACCCGGCGGTGGCGAGGACGGGATCGTACGTCCGGAGGAGCTGAGCGCCCTGTCGCTCGATGCGGACCTCGTGGTCCTTTCCGCGTGCGCGACGGCAGTGAGCGGCGGTCACGCCGGCGACGAGGGATTGCGGGGGTTGGTTGCGCCTCTGCTCGAGGCGGGCGCGCGCGGCGTCGCGGCAACGCTCTGGGCAGTCGACGACCAGGCGCAACGCATGCTGGTTCGGCGGTTCTACCAGCGGCTCGCACGTGGCGAATCGACCGCGGCGGCACTTCGCGGTGCGAAGCTCGAGGCGCTACGAGGCGGTGCGCCACCGAGGGACTGGGCCGCGCTCGTGCTCTGGGGGGACCCACTCACTCGGCCTCTCGGGACGGGACAGCTCAGTCAGAGCCCGACATCGCCCGCGCGCCCACGCTGACTGCGGCGTCGCCGTCACAACTCGGCCCCGCAGCATCCTCTTCCGCTGGCGACGGCGGCATCTGCCGTTGCAATATCCGTTGGTGCCCGCTCACAGTCACCCCGCCGCCCGCCGTTCAGATGACCGTGACGCAATCTGACACGGTCTCACGGGCGCTCGAGTCCATCATGACGCGATACTCCGGCGTGGTTCGCACGGTCGGAGCGCGCTATCGGCTTCCGAGCGCCGACCTCGACGAGCTCACGCAGGAGGTTCGCGTCCGACTGTGGGGAGCATTGAGCACCAATGAGAGGATCGACGCCGTCAGCCCGTCCTACCTGTACCGAGCGGCGACAACGGCGGCGATCGATATTGTCCGTCGGCGGCGATCAGCTCGAGGCGACTCGCTCGACATGGTGGACGACGCAGAAATCAGTGCGCGTCGAGCACCGCCAACGCCGGAACGGGATGCGTCGCTGAAAGAGCTCGGAGAGCGGGTGGAACAGGCACTGCAGTCGATCGTGGCATCGCGGAGGCCGGTAGTGCGGATGTATCTCGCCGGCTACGGCACTGCGGAGATCGGCGAGTTGATGGGCTGGACGGAGGCAAAGGCGCGGAATCTCGTGTACCGCGGGCTGGCGGATCTTCGCCTGCGACTACAGGCCATGGGCATCGACGGCGGGGGAGACGCGTAATGCAATTGAACGACGAACGACTTCGCCTCGCGTACGGCAGCCTTCTCGAAGGTCGCACCGACGGATCGCGACGCTCGCATCCGGAACCCGAAGCCCTCGTCGCGCTCGCCGAGCGGTCCGGGAGTGAAGCCGTCCGGCTCGAGGTGCTCGATCACGTCATGACGTGCGACACCTGTCGACGCGAGCTCGATCTCGTTCGGGCGAGTCTCTCGGCCGCCGGACTCCCACGGCAGCGTAGGTGGTTCCGGTCGCCGTCCATCGGGATCATGGCGATTGCGGCGAGCCTGCTGATCGTCGCCGGCGTGAGGTTGTTGTCGACGTCCGGCGATGTCGAGACCGGCTCTCGGCTGCGCGGAGCGTCCGCTGTGTCCACGTATCCCGTCCGATGGCTTCCCACCGGTGCTGCCGGCTTGGCGTGGCGACCAACGGCTGATGCCGTTGCCTATCGGCTCGAGGTGATCGACGAGGCAGGAGCCGCGTTGGTCGATTCCACCGTGCGCGACACGTCGTTCGTCCTCTCCGATTCGCTCGCGAAAGCTCCGCGCATGCTCTCGTGGACCGTGACGGCCACGCTGGGCGATGGCTCGACGGTTTCTTCCCTCCCCGTTCGTCTCGTACCACCCGCCAGGTAGCGCCGTGGCGAGATCGATGCTCACGCTGCTCGCGGCTGTGATGGTCGCGGCGTGCAGCGGGAATGACGTCATCGAGCCAGCGCCAGCGATCGAAATCGGGTTGTCTTCCGGGGCACTTACCGTGATTCAGGATGAATCGGCCACGGTCAACCTCTCGCTGACCCGTTCTGGTGGCTTCGCGGGCGATGTCTCGATCGTGTTCGACAGGATGCCAAGCGGCATCCTGTCCAGCGTCGCCCCGCCCTCTCTCGACCCGGCCGTCTCGTCAGCAGTCATCACGATCCGTACATCGACCATCGTTGCTCCAGGCGTCTACAACGTGACGGTGCGCGCGACCGGGTCAGGAGTAACCGCGGCAACCGCCGACCTCGCGATCACCATAGTCGCGGCCTCGTCGTACGGTCCGTAAGCGGCCGCTCTCGTCACCCCCAAAATCGTAGTTAGGCATCGGTTGTTCGCCCGGTGAGAGGAAGGAAGATTAGCGCGCGTTCATACTCCCACGGATTAGCTCGCGTGTGGCGTATGCAGACCGTCAACATCACGAGAACCGGCGGCTTCGACGGAGATATTGCGCTCACGGCGACAGGCCTCCCGACAGGCGTCACAGCGGCGTTCGATCCGCAAAGCGCCACCGGCAACTCGTCTGCGCTCACCCTCACCGCCGCCGCGAACGCAACGACGGGCACTGCAACGGTCACGGTGAAAGGAACGGCGACCGGCCAGGCCGACAAAACCACCGCGTTCCAGTTGACCGTCAACGCCGCGGCGGCTGGCGGGTTCACGCTGGCTGCCAACCCGGCGACGCTCACCATTCCGCAGGGGGCGGGCGGCACGTCGACGGTGAACATGACACGGACAGGCGGTTTCGCCGGCGCGGTCACGCTGACCGCAACCGGTCTGCCTAACGGCGTGACGGCGGTGTTCGATCCTGCGGCGCCGACGACGAACGCATCCACGTTGACGCTGACGGCATCAGCGACCGCAGCGACAGGCACTGCCACTGTGACCATTCACGGGAACGCAACAGGGCTGAACGAGCAGACCACCACGCTCGCCTTGACCGTGAACGCCGCCTCGGGCGGCAGCGGCAACACCTCGCTCGAGTTCTGCACGGCGGACCAGACCCCCATCTAGTTGGCCTTCCAGGACGGCGCCAACGGGACGTGGGCGCGCGTGAACCCGTCGGGCACGAAGTTCCAGTTCAACATCACGCAGGCGAAGGCTGGCGTCGCGTACGTGACGAGCACGCCGTCGGCGGGCGTTGCCAGCGCGCCACGCAGTCTGGCGATTCGACTCGTCGGATACCTCCAGCGCGAGATGCTGCTGCGAAATCGCCCAACTCGCGCCTCGTACTCGTACGCAGCGCAGTCACTCGCGACGGGCTACAGCTTGACGATCCTCTACGGTTCGCAGGCGGAGCTGAACGGGCGAGGCACAAACCTCTGCCTCCCGGGATCGGGCAAAACCGTTAACGGCACCGTCGCGGGAGTGAGCTTGGCGCAGATGCAGTCGGCGTCGATTTCTCTGGGCTCATCGACCACGAGCGCGACGTCCGCGGGTACGTTCCAGCTCACGGATGTCCCCGACGGTGCTCTGGACCTCGTCGCAGCTCGGTCCACGACGAACACGACGACGTTCGTTACCTCGGTCGACAAGATGATCATCCGCCGCGGCGTGAACGCCGCGAACAACGCGACGCTGCCTGTGCTGGACTTCGGCGCGGCGGAGGCGTTCGAGCCCGTTCAGGCGACGCTCACCATCGGCAACCTCGGAACGGATGTCGCGACCGTGTTCACGAACTACTTCACGGCGGCGGGTTCCGGAGCGGCTGGCGCCACGGTCGGCGCATCCATCCTGCCGAGCGCGGGTCCGTTCACGTACTACGGCGTACCGGCCTCGAAGCAGATTGCCGGAGATCTGCACCTCGCGCTCGCGATCGCGTTCCCCGACCTTACGACGCTCGATCAGGAACGCGTCGCCGCGCTGTACTTCAAGGATCCGACCGATCGCACGGTGACGCTCGGCGCTGCACTCCCTGCGCAGACCGTGTCCGCTGCGGCAACGGCGCCGTACGTTCGGTTCCGCGCAACGGGACCGATTCCGGCAGACTACGGAAAACTCCTCGACCTCGAGTTCACGCAATCCAGCGCGACGCGTTCCGTAAGCATCATTGCCAGCGAGAGCTATCTGACGGGCGGAGCGACCTACGACATCACGGTTCCGGACTTCAGCGGTGTCGCCGGCTGGGACAACAACTGGGGGCCGAAGACCGGCTCGGCGACTGACTGGCGCGTGTCGACCTACGGCTTCACCGGCATCGGGTTGGGGTCACTCACCCCGGTGGACGGTGCAACGTTCAAGGGTGCAGGCCGGAGCGGGACCATCACACCGTAACGGCGGAGCAGCCGAACCACGACGGGCGCCGCTCTCGCGAGAGCGGCGCCCGTCGCTGTCTTCAATCCGGAGTGGGCAGCAATCTTGCGCACGCGTCAGCCCGCAATGACTTCCCGGGCTCGCATCCTCAACGCTGCTCTGCGCGCGTTCGTGCTCGTTTTTGGCGCAGCGGCGCTCTGGCTCGCGCGCGACGCTATGAGCCCGGACGGCATCGCGTATCTCGACGCCAGCGACGTGTACTTGTCCGGTGGCTGGCCCGCGGCAGGCAGTGGGTATTGGAGCCCGCTCTATCCCACACTGCTCGCGGTCGCGCGGCTCGTGGCCGGGCGAGGTGCGGCGAGCGAACAGTCGATCGCCCAGGGCGTCGACTTCATACTCTTTCTCTGCGCGTTCGCCGCACTCGAGTACCTCGTTCGCGAGGTTCGGTGGACGACCCGCGCTCGGCTTCCCGGCGCGCCACCTAACGACACAGCCTGGCGAATACTGGTCTACGCGCTGTTCGGCGTGCTCACCGTCGGATGGATCCGCCTCTGGATGCCGACGCCCGACATGGCCGTCGCGGCGATCGTCCTCGCGACCGCGGGCGTCGGCACCCGGCTCGCGACGGGACGTGGCCGATGGCCGAGCGTGGTCGTGTTCGGCCTCCTCCTCGGACTCGGATATCTCGCCAAGGCGGTGCTTCTGCCGATTGGCATTTGCTCGCTCGTGAGTCTCGCGGCACTCGTGCGCCGCCGGCCGGGCGGCCTGTCACACATCGCAATGGCCACGCTGATCTTTTTGGGTTTAGCCGTCCCGCAGGTCATATACGCGTCGCGGCTCAAGGGCTCGCCGACGTTCGGCGACGTTGGGCGACTGAACTATCTGTGGTTCGTCGCCGGCGTCCCGGGGCCGGTGACGTCCGCATTCCCGCTTCCTGCGCGACTTCCGTCCCCCTCGGTAGCAGGCCAGACGCTCACGACGCTCGACCCGGTGCGCGGCGAGCACCCTGCGATCTACGACATCGACGCGCCGATTCCGGGAACCCTCCCCATCTGGTACGATGCCGGCTACTGGTACCGTGGAGTCGTCGCGCCGTTGCGTCCGGGGGCGATCGTGCGCACGTTCGTTAGGCAGCTCCGCGCGTATCTCGAGCTGTTCGGGTTCCTGCTCGTTGGTGGTGTCGCGGCGGCCGTCGGCGGCACGGTCTCGCGGCGCTCGCTGCTCGCGATACGCCCGTCGCCGATGCTCGTGATCCCCGCGCTCGCGGCGCTCGCGCTCTACGCGCTGGTTCTGGTGCAGTCCCGTTACGTTGCCGCCTTCGCCCTGCTGCTGTTCGCGGGTCTGGTCCCGCCGTGGTCGACTGACGCGCTGTCCCGGCGCCTGCGCTCGGGCTTCGCGGTCGGTGCCATCGCCAGTCTCCCGCTCATCGCGTATCAGGCTCGCGTCGACGGCAGCTACTGGCGCGGCTCGGCCCAAGCACGTGCGAACGTCGCGGCCGCGATTGCGGCACACGGGGTCGGCCCCGGATCGCGGATCGGCTTTATTGGCGAGGCGTACGAGGCACTGTGGGCGCGCACGGCGCGACTCCGCTTCGTCTCGCTGGTGCCGCTCGCCGAGGCGCCGCGCTTCTGGGAGCTCGACGCTAGCGGCCGGGCCGCCGTGCTGCTGCACATGCAGCAGCACGGCGCACAGGCGATCATCGCGGAGGCTCCGGCGCGTGGCGTCGACATCGACGGTTGGGAGCCGCTTCCGCCGGCCGGAGTTCCACGGTCCGAGCTCATCCTCTACACGGGACGGCGCTAGCTTTCCGGCCCATGTCGATCGACCAACTCGTCGCCCTTATGATCGCCAAGCGCTGGGAAATGCTGGCCGTCATCACCGGCATCATCAGCGTCTA
>Ga0070659_100003407_pt1 | contig 11330 bp, 9 predicted proteins | sample KBSC23metaG_FD_64666 | JGI IMG/M metagenome (GOLD analysis project Ga0070659, IMG submission 64666) | Corn rhizosphere microbial communities from Kellogg Biological Station, Michigan, USA - KBS C2-3 metaG | ecosystem: Host-associated > Plants > Roots > Rhizosphere > Soil ...
GAACGAGTCAGAATGTTAAAGAATTGATAAAAAGAAGTGGTTATATGTATGCATAATAAGAGGTTTTCAATAAATTGCTGTTTTAATTTAAATATTGCTAATAATTAAAATATTTTGTTGATAATAATATAATTTATTACCTTTGCTATTGAAATTAATGTATTAAAACAATAAAATCATTATCATTATGAAAAAGTTAATAATTCTAATTTCTGTATTCTCTTTAGGATTTGGATTTTATGCGAAAGCGCAATATATAGGTGCACAGGATCTGCCTGCCGACATCAACCAGGATTTTTCTGCAAAATACCCTAACTTATCGCAAGTTGATTGGGAAAAAGACGGCAAAAAATTCAAGGCTACTTTTAATGTAGAGAAATGGGCCCATGAAGTTGTTTATGACCGCAACGGAAAGATCGTATCACAACAATTTGGCTTACCGTTAACCAGCGTTCCCGCTGATGTTTATGGTGGTGTTAAAAAGAACTTCCCTGAATTGGAAATAAAAGAAGCTGACCAGGTAGAAGAAAAAGGTAAAATTTCGTACAAACTGAGTTTGAAAGACGAAGATAATGCCATAGCCAAAGTAATTATGGCACCTGATGGCCGGGTGATCAGAACGGTTATCGACCAGGAATAATCACATATCTACATATTGATGAACTAAGAATCCCGTAATAACGGGATTTTTTTTGTGCTTTTATTTTATTGGAATTTGAATGATTTTCGTGATGTAGTAGTCTGTATAACAATGCATTAAATAGGTTCGGTAAATTTTTGTAACCATTAGTAAAGTAAATTGTTATAATAACTTTAACTATTGGCAACCTTGCCATAATATATAGCCGTATATTTAGTTATACATTTAAATTTACAAAGTGATTATCCGATGAATAGATATTTACTCTTATTCATTTTACTTTTTGCTTTAAAGGCATCGGCTCAAACTTGTCCTCCTAATATCGGGTTTGAAAATGGTGACTTTACAAATTGGGATCTGTCTTCCGGGTATATCAGTACGGCAGGGGTTTACGAGTTGGTTCCTACCGGAACAATTCCCGTTGCGGGAAGGCAGGCTATCATCAGTAAATCAAATAAAGGGATCGATCCGTACGGTGGTTTCCCTATAGTTTGCCCCAATGGGAGTAACTATTCTATCCAGTTAGGTAATACCGATGTTAAACCACCGCTTCCCGAAGGATCGGCATCACGTATCTCTTATACCTTCGTAGTTCCGGCAAACCAGTTAGATTATACCATTGTATACAATTATGCTATTGTGCTCCAGGACCCTTCGCCCGGAGGTTCATTGCATACCACCCCACAAAAGCCTTTGTTCTCTGCCGAAATATATGATGTAGAGAGTAACCAGTACATTACCTGTGCCTCATTCAGTTATAACGCGGGTTCGAGCCTGCCGGGTTTTACAGCATCAACCCGCAGCGATAGTAAAGGTATAGTATATACAAAGGGATGGACGCAATCGTCCATTAGCTTGCGCGGATATGGAGGCAAAACGGTAAAACTGGAATTTACCGCCCGTGATTGTACGCCCGGCGGCCATTTTGGTTATGCTTATATTGATGTGAACGAACCCTGCGGTGCGCCGATAACCGGGAACAACTATTGCCTGGCTCAGCAGGGGATGACCTTGTACGCGCCTACCGGTTTTAGCAAATACACATGGTATAACGATACCTTCACAAAAAAATTAGGTACCGGCACCACCTTAAAGCTTAATCCCATACCACCGAACGGCACAAGGATAGCGTTGGCAACTGTTCCGTATGCGGAGTTGGGTTGCCCCGATACCATATACACGGTTATTAATGCTATAAACGAGTCGTTTAATTTTGTTATGCCTGATTCTGTTGGGCAATGCCCCGATAAACCGACATACGATCTTACCGCCGCATCAATAAAAGCGGGGAGCGATGCCAACCTTACCTACACCTATTATACCGACCCCGATGGATTAAATTATATATCCGACCCAAGCGCTGTAACAAGCGGCACCTATTATATAAAAGCAGTTAACCCGTATGGCTGTTCAGGTATTTTACCTATAACGGTAGTTATCAGTAATCCGTTAGTAAAAGGGATAAACCCAGCGCCGGTTACTTACCCGGCAGGAATTGATCTTTCTACTACTTTTGTTAAAGACCCCTCATTAACGTATACTTATTATTACGATCCGCTGGCGAAGAAGCCTATCGTGAATTTTGAGAATATCCATTATACCGGGTCATATTATATCAAGGCAACTTCAAAATATGGCTGTTATTATATAAGCCGGGTATATGTAACTGTTTACCCGCCGCCGCCGCCTACTGTTGCCGGCTCCAATACTTTTTCGCCCAATGGTGATGGGGTGAACGATACTTTTAAAATAGCTATAAACGGCTATGGCGCGTTTAAAGCCTTAAAAATATTTAACCGGTATGGTAAAGAGGTGTTTTCATCAACCGATATTAATACCACCTGGGATGGAACCTACCTGGGCAAGCCGGTACCGATAGGCACCTACTATTGGCTATTTACAGGTATAAATACATACGACAGATCACCGGTACATGAAGGCGGGGTTGTTACCATTGTGCGATAGTTAAACTTTAATGATGATCTTTCTTTTGTAGAGTATCCACACTATAATAAACCAAAACAGAACAGTTATTATCGCGTAAGCTAATGATGCGTTTACCGGCGAAAAAAGTGGTTTGAAAAAGGTGTTGAACAAATGCCCGCTTAATGATATTTCTTTATCATCATGCACTTTTATCATATTCATTGAACGCGCCACTATGCCTGATGCTACAAACACAAAAATGGCGTTGGTGCCAAAGGCCACAAAAGGAGCGGTAAATTTTTTATACCCCTGTACATCAATCAGCCAATAAGATATTGCAAGGAAAACCGTGGCTAAGCCACCGGTATACAGCACAAACGAACTGGTCCACAAAGCTTTGTTAATAGGAAAGAACAATCCCCATATTTTACCGGCAATTGCCGCGGCTACGCCAATAGTAAACATCCAGGCTACTTTGGTAACGTCGTCCCTGTCCTTGCGTTTTAACCAGGTACCAACCTGTATCCCGAATAATACAGTAGCTACGGCAGTAATGGTGCCCAGCAAACCTTCGGGATCCCAGGTAACCGAACTTTTCCATAAGTGCGCTGTGGTAAATACAGAGCGGTCTATCCAGGCGCCCAGGTTAGTTTGAGCATCAAGGTTTGCCGGGCCAAAACCGGGAACGGGCACAAATGTCATCAGCACATAATATGTTACCAGGAATATGCCGAATAACCAGAGTTGTGTTTTGCGTGTGGTTTTGAGGTAAATGAAACCGGCAATACCAAACGATATCGCGATACGCATCAATACGCCCGGTATGCGGATGGTTTGTAATACCGATAGAAAACTTTGAAAAACGCCTATACTTTGCACATTGGCCGGTTTAAAATAAGGGAAGCCCGACATGCCAAGGGCCAATAATGCCAGAACCAAAGTACGCCTCAGTAGATTCAATAATAAGCTTTTATGCTGTGCCGGATCCGCCTTTTTTGCCTCCATCGCGAACACGATGGATACCCCGACGATGAACAGAAAGAAAGGAAATATCAGGTCGGTAGGTGTACAGCCGTTCCATGCAGAATGTTCTAAGGGCGGGTAAATATGATCCCAGTCGCCGGGATTGTTAACCAATATCATGGCGGCAACGGTGGCACCGCGAAATACATCAAGCGAGAGTAGGCGTTTGTTAGGTTGTACGGTCATTTATAATAGCAATTGGGTTTTATATAAAGCTAAGATTTTTAAACCGTAATATTAAACCCCTGCAAACGGCAATATTTTTATATTTGAATGGATGAACAGCAACCTCGAAACCTTATTTAAAGCAGCGCAAAAAACGGAACGGCTGGCGGTGGGCCTCATGTCGGGCACATCGCTGGATGGTTTGGATATCGCGCTGTGCAGATTTAGCGGGCATGGCTTAAAAACCACGTTCGAACTGCTGGAGTTTAAAACGGTTGATTATGCCGACGATTTTAAGCACGAAGTAAGGCAGGTATTCGCAAAAAAGACGGTCGACCTTGAAAAGCTCTGTATGCTGAACGAATATATAGGCAGTTACCATGCAAGGCTGATTAATGAGGCTTTAAAAGCATGGGCGATAGATAAGGATACGGTTGACTTTATCGCCAGCCATGGCCAAACCATTTACCATGCGCCGTGGCGTTTGCACGGGCAGGACAAGTTTCCGAACAGCACTTTGCAAATTGGCGATGGCGACCATATCGCCGTGAAAACAGGCATACTCACCATCAGCGATTTCAGGCAGAAACATTTGGCGGCAGGTGGTGAGGGTGCGCCATTGGCCCTTTACGGGGATTATATTTTGGGGAGCAAACGCGGCGAAGAGCGGATATTGATGAACATTGGCGGCATCAGCAACTTTACTTACCTGCCCTCGGATGGCGACGGGCGCAAGGTGATGTGCAGCGATATCGGCCCCGGCAACACTATGATTGACGCGGCCTGCAAAAAATACTTCGACCGGGATTATGACCGTAACTCGGAAATAGCCTTTAGCGGGAACGTAAATAATCCTTTATTGAACGCCTTATTAGCGCACCCGTTTTTTGAAGAGCAGTTGCCCAAAACCACCGGGCCCGAACTGTTTAATTTGATGTACCTGGAAAAAGCGCAATATGCATCGGAAACAATAAGCATTGCTGCCGAGGATATCATAGCTACACTGAGCGCTTTTACTGCCACGGTTATCGCGAAACCGGTTTTACAATATGGTGCGGATGCGCATTTGTTTATCAGCGGCGGGGGTGGGCGCAATCCTTTTGTGGTGCAGCAGTTAGAAAAAATGCTGCCGGGTACCGTAATAGATAAAACAGATAAACTCGGCATCCCGGCAGATGCCAAAGAAGCTATTTTGTTTGCCCTGCTGGGTAACGAGGCTTTGTGCGGTAATCCCATCATCATCGGTAAAAACCCGGCCACATTAATGGGTAAGTTTAGCTTCCCTAAATAAGGCACGCAATTATTTTCTTGTATATTCGCATAAAAAAACTTCTTCAATATGGATTTCTATGGCATAGTTAAAATGCTGCATTCCGGTTTCAGGTATGTGGTATTCCTGATGGTTTTAATTGCGATACTGCAAGCCTTTTATGGCTGGCTCGGCAAAAAACCTTATACCGATGGCAGCCGCAAGGTGAACCTGTTCTCGATGATAGCGGTACATACGCAAATACTGATCGGCCTTATCTTATATTTTATCAGTCCGCTGGTGCGGTTCTCTGCCGAAACGATGAAAGATCCCGACCTGCGTTACTGGACGGTGGAGCATATCTCGATGATGATATTTGCCATGATATTGGTAACAGTTGGCCATGCCCGCTCTAAAAAAATATTGGTACCCGAAGGCAAGCACCGTGTGATAGCAATATTCTACGGATTGGCCCTGCTGGTGATTGTACTGGCTATTGTACAAGGGCACAGGCCGTTAATAGGCAGCACGGTTTAAAAACTTATTTTGCTAAATAATTTGCAAATTCAAAAATGTTTCTAAATTTGCGTCCACAATGATCAAAAACACTACTCATAACCTTAATTGGTGGCACCATTTAAAATGGTAGCCGGGAATGTTTATTGACCAATTGGACAACTAACAATTTTAAACCTAATAGAAGATCCGGCAATTCCCAATTAGCCGGATTTTTCTTTTATATACTTTTTGATAACACATAAATGAAACCATACAAATTAACCACCACATACAAAAAACTGCTTGCTGATACTACCACGCCGGTAAGCATTTACCTGCGCCTGCGCGACGTGTTCCCCAACACGCTGCTGCTGGAAAGCTCGGACTACCATAGCCGCGAGAACAGCATGAGCTATGTTTGCTGCGAGCCCATAGCCGGACTGATACTGAATAATGGCGAACTGAAAAAGAAATACCCCGATGGCAGCGTAGCTGTAAATGCCGAAGGTACATTTGACCTGGTAGAAGAAGTAGAAGGCTTTTTAAAAGCTTTTGAAAGTGATGATACCAGGCTCAAAATGATATCGAACGGCTTGTTTGGTTATTTTACGCACGAGGCGGTAGAGCACTTCGAAACCATTAAACTGAAAAAGGTAGAAGATAGCCCGACAGCTATTCCCACCATGCAGTACTATGTATATCGCTATATCATCGCGATAGATCATTTTAAAAATGAACTGTACATTTTCCAAAACCAATATGGTTTAGCTACCGACGAAGGTTTGCAGAAAGTGGAATACCTCATCAAAAACAAAAACTTCCCCGAATATAGCTTTGAAAGCAATGGCCCCGAAACATCAAACCTGACCGACCAGGAGTTTATGGATATGGTGGAGAAGATGAAGAAACATATTTTCCGTGGGGATGTGTTCCAGATTGTGCCGTCGAGGGCTTTTTCGAAACCGTTTTTGGGTGATGAGTTTAACGTGTACCGCGCCTTGCGGTCTATCAACCCATCGCCGTATTTGTTCTATTTCGACTATGGTAATTTCAGGATATTCGGTTCATCGCCTGAGGCGCAGATCACCATTAAAAACAGAACGGCAAGCATCTTCCCGATAGCGGGCACCATAAAACGTACCGGCGATGATGAGAACGATGTAAAGCAAGCCCTCACCCTGCAAGCCGACCCTAAAGAGGCCGCAGAACACGTGATGCTGGTTGATCTGGCCCGTAACGACCTGAGCCGCCATTGCGAACATGTACATGTGCAGGCCTTCCGCGAGGTGCAGTATTATTCGCACCTGATACATTTGGTATCGCACGTAAGTGGTAAACTGAAAGAAGGCGTGTCTTCGTTCAAAATTGTGGCCGATACCTTCCCGGCAGGAACGTTGAGCGGCGCGCCAAAATTCAGGGCGATGGAAATTATTGATGAGAACGAAAAAACCAAACGCAGCTTTTACAGTGGTGCCATAGGCTTTTTAGGCTTTAACGGCGATTTTAACCATGCCATTATGATACGCTCGTTTTTGAGCAAAAACAATGTGCTGCATTATCAGGCAGGGGCCGGTATAGTAGCCGACTCGGTTGCCGAAAGCGAAAAGAACGAAGTGAATAACAAAATAGCCGCCCTGCGTAAAGCGCTGGAAATGGCTGAAACGATAAACGCGCCTGTGGAGGTTGCTAACGGATAAAAATGATGAAACCCAATATATTAATTATAGATAATTACGATTCTTTCACCTACAACCTGGTGCATTTGGTTAACGAGCTTGGCCTGGAGTGCGAGGTATGGAGGAACGATAAATTTGAATTGGCCGATGTGGAGCAATTTGATAAAATTATCTTATCGCCGGGGCCGGGTGTGCCCGAAGAAGCCGGTTTGCTGCTTGATGTGATAAAAACCTATGCGCCAACAAAAAGTATTTTTGGGGTGTGCCTTGGCCAGCAGGCCATTGCCGAAGCCTTTGGCGGCAGTTTGCATAACCTGAGCCGCCCGATGCATGGCATAGCCACCCCGATAAAGGTGACCGATAGCGGCGAGCAACTGTTTAAGGATTTGCCGGCAGTATTTAACGTGGGCCGTTACCATAGCTGGGTAGTAGCCAAAGATGGTTTGCCTGATAGTTTGCAGGTAACCGCGATTGATGAGCAGGATGGCTCGATCATGGCGTTGAGCCATAAAACATTGGATGTACGGGGCGTGCAGTTTCACCCTGAGTCGGTGCTGACAGAGCATGGGAAAGAGATGATGGCGAATTGGATTAGCCCCCTAACCTCCGTTAGCTAACGGAGGAACTGAATAGCGTATGGCAATAAATATTAATTAAATTTAGACGTTTTACACCCCATTTAGGGGGCTGGGGGGCTCATGAACATACTCGATAAAATAGTAATCAATAAGAAAAAGGAAGTGGCGGCGGCTAAGGCGTTGACTTCGGTTGCAGCTTTGGAAGCTTCGCCATTATTTGGCAGGGAAACGTATTCCTTCCGGGATTTTTTGCTGGCGCCTGAGCGTACCGGTATCATTGCCGAGTTTAAGCGCAGGTCGCCCTCGAAAGGCATCATCAATGATAAGGTAACCGTGGAAGACGTGACCACGGCTTATGCCGCGGCTGGCGCGTCGGCTATTTCGGTGCTGACCGATACTGACTTTTTTATGGGCGAAAAGGCCGACCTGCTGCGTGCCCGTGCCGTAAACCAAGTGCCGCTGCTGCGTAAGGATTTTATGATAGATGAGTACCAGATACTCGAAGCCAAAGCCTGGGGCGCGGATATCATCCTGCTTATCGCGGCGATACTGACGCCGGCTGAGATCAAACATCTTTCAAGCTTCGCGAAAAGCTTAGGGTTGAACGTGTTGCTTGAAGTACATAACCTGGAAGAACTGCAACGCAGCATAGCGCCCGACCTGACGGCCATTGGTGTGAACAACCGCAACCTGGCCGATTTTACGGTATCGGTACAAACCTCGTTCGATCTGTACGAGCATATACCGCAGGAGTTTTTGAAGATATCAGAAAGCGCGATCAGCAATACCGAAACCATTAAGCAGTTAAAAGCGGCGGGCTTCAACGGCTTTTTAATTGGCGAGAACTTTATGAAGGAAGTTGATCCCGGTGCGGCGATAAGGGAGTTTGTGAAGGGGCTGTGATTTGAGGTCGGAAGTCGGAAGTCGGAAGTCGGAAGTCAGAAGTCAGAAGTCAGAAGTCAGACAAAAAGGTGGGTATCAAGGTACAAAATGTAGTTGATGAATTGGGGAATCGGTGAGGCTAAAAAAGATAATGGCAGTGAATGTGTTTTGCTTACAGATTATTTAAAATCAAGAGGTTGAGGCTTCCGAATCACAGCGAAAATCCGTAAATTTGTAGTGGTAAAAAGAAGTAAGAAGCGAGAGTCAGGAATCAAACTAAACATTGTTTAAATACCCACTTTTACCCACCACCCATCTCAAATTTGTCATTGCGAGGTACAGCCTGTCCCGAAACTTCGGGAAAGCAATCACTGAGAAAGGTTGGCGAATTATGCATTGGGTTACCTGTCTCAGTGATTGCCGCGTCGTGCTGATAGAAGCACTCCTCGCAATGACATAAGATAAAATGGAATTGCAAATTTGATAATTGGGGCTAAAAATAAAACCAAAATATACCCACAAATACCCACCTTTTTGAGTTTTGGGTTGCGAAAATGATAAATTAAAACCGAATATTTATTGATGAAGAACTTCTGCCTGTTGTTATTTTTTGCTCTTGTTTTTGTTGGGTGTAGCGATGATATTAATGACCATAGCAAAAGGAATGCGGATAACTGCTGGTGGGTGGATGCTAAAACGGGCAAGGGGAAATGGATACCGGTTTCAAATGAAAGGACTGTTAAAAATGGAAGATATGCATTATTCTATTTTGATGGCAAATTATATGAAAAAGGTAGACTGGTTAAGGGAAATAATGTAGATACCATTATCAATTATGGTCGGAATGGAGAGCCTGTTGTGTACTCGTTTCCCAAAAAGGACACTATTATTCGTTATTATTTAAAAGAAGGTTTTAATCAAATATTTTCTCAAAAAGGCAATGTTTTAGCTGAGGGTATCATTCAAAGTCATCAAATTGGAGATAAATGGAAGATCTACTATGAAAGCGGAAAGATTCATTTTATTAAGAATTATGACAACGGAGTTGGCTGGTTAAACGAATATTATGAAAATGGGAATATTGAAGACAGCTGTCGTGATGATGGGAAAAGGAAACTTAGAATAGCACAATGGTTCGAAAATGGCAAAGTGCATGTTTTTAGTGAAATGCATGCTGGGAACTTTAATGGGGTGTATAAGTCGTATTTCCCCAATGGACAATTAGAGTTTTTGAGCCAGAATGTGGATGGCCGAATTTATGGAGAAGTAACCCAGTGGTTTGAAAATGGAAATTTGAAATTTAAAGGGCATATAAAAAACGGTGATAAGGACGGATATCAGGTTTTTTATTTCGAGAATGGTAAAATTAAAAACGAAGGTAACTACACGGATGGACAGCCTTTCGGTGAGTTTAAATTTTATAATGAAACTGGAAAGTTGACTTCAATAAGTACTATTAAAAATGGAGCAGAAACGAACAGAAAAGATTTTAATTAGCTATTTCATCAAACAATCCTCAAAATCACCACTTATTAAAAACACGTACCTTTGTACGTAGAATACAATTGAATGAAACAAAAATTTTATGATACTGCTGTGAAGCAGGAAAGGGCCGTGCTGGTTGGGGTAATTACGCCCAGCGAAACAGCGGAAATGGCGCAGGAATATTTAGCCGAACTGGAGTTTTTGGTGGAGACGGCAGGCGGGCAAACCGTGAAGACCTTCACTCAAAAAATGCTGCGGCCCGAGCGCTCAACCTTTGTGGGTACGGGCAAGCTGGAAGAGATACGTGATTATGTAAAGTCGGAAGAGATAGATATTGTTGTTTTTGATGATGGCCTTTCGCCCTCACAACTGCGTAATATTGAGAATGAGCTGGGCGTAAAGATACTGGACAGGAATAACCTGATCCTCGATATCTTCGCGGCAAGGGCACAAACATCGCAGGCGCGCTCACAGGTAGAGCTGGCGCAGCTGCAGTACCTGTTGCCCCGCTTAACGCGCTTATGGACCCACTTGGAGCGCCAGAAGGGTGGTATTGGTATGAGGGGGCCGGGCGAGTCGCAGATCGAGACGGACAGGCGTATCATCCTCACCAAAATATCCTTGTTAAAGGAAAAACTGAAACTGATTGACCGTCAGAACGAAACCCAGCGCAAGAACCGCGGGCAACTCATCCGCGCGGCATTGGTGGGTTATACCAACGTGGGTAAAAGCACCATCATGAACATGATATCCAAATCGGAAGTATTTGCCGAGAATAAACTGTTTGCAACGCTGGATACCACGGTGCGCAAGGTGGTGATAGATAACCTGCCTTTCCTGCTGTCGGACACGGTAGGGTTTATCCGCAAGCTGCCCCATCATTTGGTGGAGTGCTTTAAATCGACCCTGGATGAAGTGCGCGAAGCGGATATATTGATCCATGTGGTTGATGTTTCGCATCGTAACTTTGAGGATCAGATGCGTACGGTTAATGAAACGTTGAAAGAGCTTGGCGCGATAGATAAGCAAATGATAACGGTATTCAATAAAATTGATGCCTATCAGCCTATCCCTGTCGACCCATCAGAACCGGAAGTAAAGATGACGCTGGATGATTTTAAACACAGCTGGATGGCTAAGAACAATAGCCCGGCGATATTTATATCTGCGCTCAAAAAGGAAAACGTTGATGAGTTCAGGGCTTTGTT
>Ga0070659_100003410_pt1 | contig 11327 bp, 10 predicted proteins | sample KBSC23metaG_FD_64666 | JGI IMG/M metagenome (GOLD analysis project Ga0070659, IMG submission 64666) | Corn rhizosphere microbial communities from Kellogg Biological Station, Michigan, USA - KBS C2-3 metaG | ecosystem: Host-associated > Plants > Roots > Rhizosphere > Soil ...
TTCTTCTGGCAGCAGCGCGAATATGTGATGGGCGGCGGCGAGACCAACTACATGTTCCTCGCCCTCGCCGCCGACCGGCTCTACCGCGGCGGTGGCAAGTGAGGGCCGCCCTGCTCCTCGCCCTCGCCGCGGCGGCGCCCGCCTCGGCGGCCGAGGTCAGACTCGCGCCTTACGGCACGATGCCGGACGGGCGAGTCGTCGAGCAGGCGACGCTCAGGAACGACCGGGGCATCGTCGTGAAGGTGATCGGCTACGGCGCCACCGTCACCGAGATCCGCGTGCCGGACAGGCACGGCCGCGCCGCCAACGTGGTGCTCGGCTACGGCAGCCTCGCCGACTATGTCGCGAAGAACGAGAAGAACCGCTTCGGCGCCGTCCTCGGCCGCTATGCCGGCCGCATCGCCGGCGCCCGCTTCACGCTCGACGGACGCGAATACCGGCTGGCGCCGAACGACGGCCCAAACGCCCTCCACGGCGGCGCCGCGCCCGGGCTCGACTTCAAGCTCTGGCGGATGCGGGCGCTGAGGGAAGGGCGGACGGTGGGCGCGGTGCTGAGCTATACGAGCCCGGCCGGCGAGCAGGGCTTCCCCGGCGCACTGGCGGTGACCGTCACGTATCGCCTGACTCCCGCAAATGTGCTTCGGCTGGACTACGAGGCGCGGACGACGGCGCCGACGGTGCTCAACTTCACCAACCACAGCTATTTCAACCTGGCCGGCGCGGGGAGCGGCAGCGTCGGCGGCCAGCGCCTGGCGATCCGCGCCGACCGCTATGTCGAGACCGACTCGCGCGGCATCCCGAGCGGCCGCTTCCTGCCGGTCGCGGGCACGCCGCTCGACTTCCGGCAGCCGACGGCGATCGGCGCGCGCTGGGATGCCAAGGGGCCGCCGATGAGCGCGAAGGGCGGCTACAATCACGCCTGGATGCTCGATCCGGAGCGCGGCACCCGCGCGGCGGTGCTGGAGGACCCCGCCTCCGGCCGCCGCCTCGAAGTCGCCACCACGGAGCCTGTCCTGCAGGTCTATACCGGCGACTATATCGACGGCCGCGACACGGATGCGGCCGGCCGTCCGATCAACCCGCGCGACGGCGTCGCGCTCGAGCCGATGCACCTTTCCGACAGCCCCAACCGTTCGGAGTTTCCGACCACCGTGCTCCGGCCGGGCGAGGTCTTCCGCTCCACCACCTTCTACCGCTTCACCACGACAGGCAGCCGATAATGTCCCAGCATTTCCTCCCCGATGCCGACCGTTACGACGGCCGCATGCCCTACCGCCGCTGCGGGCGGAGCGGGCTCGACCTTCCGGCCATCTCGCTCGGCCTGTGGCAGAATTTCGGCGGCGCCGACGTTTTCGAGACCGGCCGCGCGATCCTCCGGCGCGCCTTCGACCTCGGCGTCACCCATTTCGACCTCGCCAACAATTACGGCCCGCCCTACGGCTCGGCCGAGGAGAATTTCGGCCGCGTCATGGCCGCCGACTTCCGGCCCTATCGCGACGAGCTGATCGTCTCGACCAAGGCCGGCTACGACATGTGGCCGGGCCCCTACGGCAATGGCGGCAGCCGCAAGTACCTGCTCGCCAGCCTCGACCAGAGCCTCGCCCGGATGGGCCTCGATTATGTCGACATCTTCTACTCGCACCGGGTCGACGAGACGACGCCGCTCGAGGAGACGATGGGCGCGCTCGTCCAGGCGCACCGGCAAGGGAAGGCGCTGTACGTCGGCATCTCCTCTTACTCGCCCCAGCTGACGCGGGAGGCGGCGGCGATCCTCAGGGCCGAGGGCGTGCCCCTCACCATCCACCAGCCGAGCTATTCGATGCTCAACCGCTGGGTCGAAGGCGGCCTCCTCGACACGCTCGAAGAGCTCGGCGTCGGCTGCATCGCCTTCTCGCCGCTCGCCCAAGGCATGCTGACGTCGAAATATCTCCACGGCGTGCCCGACGACGCCCGCGCCGCACGCTCCGGCTCCTTCTCGCCCGGCCTCCTCACCGAGCAGAATCTCAAGCACATCCGCGCCCTCCACGACATCGCCGCCGCGCGCGGGCAGACGCTGGCGCAGATGGCGATCGCCTGGGTGCTGCGCGACACCCGCGTCACCTCCGCCCTCGTCGGCGCCCGCACCGAGGAGCAGCTCGCCGACAGCCTCGGCGCCCTCCACCGCCTCGATTTCACCGCCGACGAGCTCGACGCCATCGACCGCCACGCCGTCGAAGGCGGCATCGACATCTGGAAGCGCTCGTCGAGCGTGACGGCGGCGCCGTAGCGGCACGCGGACCAGCGGCCCCCGTCATGCCGGGGTGACGGCTCGCCCGTCACAACCGGCCGAGGTCCACCGGCTTATCCTTGTCGAGCGGGCGCGACAGGTCGGGCATCGGATATTTGAGCCCGCTGGCGCAGTTGAACAGCACCGCCCGCTCGTCGCGGCCGACCAGCCCCCGCGCCACCGCTTCGCGCCACGCCGCGAGCGTCGCGCCGCCCTCGGGGCAGAGCAGCAGGCCCTCCTCGCGCGCCGAGCGGGCGGTCTCCTCCATCAGGGCCTCTTCGCCGACCGCCATCGCAAGCCCGCCGCTCTCGCGCACCGCGCGCAGGATGAGGAAGTCGCCGATCGCCTTGGGCACGCGGATGCCCGCCGCTCCCGTCGCCGCATCCTCCCAGCGCGCCGCATGCTCGGAGCCTTCCTCGAACGCCCTGACGATCGGCGCGCAGCCCGCCGCCTGCACCGCCACCATGCGTGGGCGCTTGGCTCCGATCAGCCCCATCGCCTCCAGCTCGCCGAACGCCTTCCACATGCCGATGAGGCCGGTGCCGCCGCCGGTCGGGTAGAAGATCACGTCCGGCAGCTCCCAGCCGAGCTGCTCGGCGAGCTCGAGGCCCATCGTCTTCTTGCCCTCGATCCGGTACGGCTCCTTGAGCGTCGAGAGGTCGAACCAGCGCCCCTCCGCCGCGCCCTGGCCGACGATCCGCCCGCAATCGTCGATGAGGCCGTTCACCCGCCACACCCGCGCCCCCTGCGCCGACATTTCGCGGATGTTGGCCTCGGGCGTGTCGGCCGGGCACAGCGCGATCGCCTCGATCCCGGCGCGGGCGGCATAGGCGGCGAGGGCGGCGCCGGCATTGCCGTTGGTCGGCATCGCGATCCGGGTGACGCCGAGCGCCTTCGCCATCGCGACCGCCAGCGCGATGCCGCGCGCCTTGAACGATCCGGTCGGCAGCCGCGCCTCGTCCTTGACCAGCAGGTTCGGCGCCTCGCGCAGCGCCACCAGCGGCGTCCGCGCCTCGCCGAGGCTGACGATGTCCTCGCTCCGCCGCACCGGCAGGATCTCGCGGTAGCGCCAGATGTCCTGCGGCCGCTCCGCCAGCGCGTCGCGGGTGAGGCGGCGGGCCGCGCCTTTGAGATCGTAGCGCACCAGCAGCGGGAATCCGGCGGGCGACAGGTTGTGCAGCCGGTCCGCTTCCAGCCGCTCCCCGGTCATCGCGCATTCGAGGTGGGTGACGAACGTCTCGCGCGGCTCGACGATATTGGCGTTCCAGGGGGCGGTCAAGCGGGTCTCCAGCTCGGGGCGTGGCGCGGCGCCCGCCGCCCTGCCCGAAGCCCTCGCGCGAGGCAAATGACAAGCCGGTCAGCCGTACCGGATTCGCACCGGCCGCGCCGTTACCGAAAGTTAACCGGCACCGTCATATTGAGGGCCGGTTCGACGACCAGAACGGGAAGGATTTTTCCACATGAACGCGATCCGCAAGCTCATCAGGAACGACAAGGGCGCCACCGCCATCGAATACGGCCTCATCGCGGCGTTGATCGCCGTGGCCGCCATCGCGGCGATGCAGGGCGTCGGTTCCAGCCTCAACAAGACCTTCTCGAACGTCTCGACGACGCTCGGCTAAGTTCGCTCTCTTCGTTTCGAAGCTTTGGCGGAAGCCGCCGGGAGTGGACCCCGGCGGCTTCCTGCATTTGATCTCCCGCGCCCGGCGCCGCATGAAGCGCGGGAAGGGAGGCCGCCATCGCACCGACGCGTGAGGAACAGCACAGGGTCGCCGGCGTCGAGCTCGGCGGCACCAAGTGCGTCGCGACCCTCGCCGAGGGGCGGCGGGTGCTCGACCAGGCCCGAATCGCCACCACGAGCCCCGCCGAGACCCTCGCCGCCCTCTCGGCGGCCCTGGCGCGCTGGGACGGCATCGAAGCGCTCGGCGTCGCGAGCTTCGGCCCCGTCGACCTCGATCCCGCCTCGCCCACCTACGGCTTCATCACCTCGACGACCAAGCCCGGCTGGCGCGACGCGGACGTGCTGGGGCCGCTCACCCGCGGCCTCGCCGTGCCCACAGCGTTCGACACCGACGTCGCCGGCGCCGCCCTCGCCGAGATGCGCTGGGGGGCGGGGAGGGGCCTTGCCGACTTCGCCTATGTGACGGTCGGCACCGGCGTCGGCGTCGGCCTCATCGTGAACGGCCGCCCGACCCGCGGCTTCCTCCACGGCGAACTCGGGCACGTCCGCGTGCCGCGCCTCGCCGGCGACGACTGGCCCGGCGCCTGCCCCTTCCACGGCGCCTGCGTCGAAGGCCTCGCCTCCGGCACCGCCCTCGGCGCCCGCCTCGGCGCGAGCAGCGTCGATGCGCTCACGGCCGACGACCCCGTCTGGGAGGGCGTCGTCCACGCATTGGCCCAGCTTTGCCACGTCATCGTCTGCGCGGCGGCGCCGCGACGGATCGCGATCGGCGGCGGCGTCGTCGAGCGCCAGCCCCACCTCCTGCCGCGCATCGGCGCGTCGCTCGTCGAGAGCATCGCCGGCTACATGCCAATCCCCGAGCCGGAGACCTACGTCTGCGCGCCGGCGCTGGGACCGCAGGCGGGCCCGCTCGGCCCCGTCGCGATGGCGCTCGGCCTACTCGGCGCCGACGAAGACGACGGCGCCTGATTCCAGCCCCAGCGGCACCCCGGGGTCGACGACAAGGCATTCGCCCGCCTCCGCCGTCTCCGCGCCGGCACGAACCGTACCGGACACTGGCAGCACCCACCGTCGCCGGTCCTCGAACGGCACGGGCCCCTCGCTCACCCGCGCAAGGCCGAACGGCGGCCCCTCGACCAGCAAGGGCGCCGGCGGAGCGGGGCGCGGCGCGTAGGGCCCCGGCCGCGCCACCGCCACCGCCTCGTCGAGGTGCAGCTCCCGCGGCCGCCCGTAATCGTAGAGCCGGTAGGTGACGTCGCTCGCCTGCTGGAATTCGAGCAGGGCGATCCCCGCGCCGATCGCGTGCACCGTCCCCGCCGGCACGAAGAAGAAATCGCCGCGCGTGACCGGCACCCAGTCCATCAGCCCCTCGATACTCCCGTCCGCCGCCGCCGCCCGCAGCGTCTCCCTCGGCACCTCGCGCCTGAGCCCGAGGCCCAGCACCGCGCCCGGCTCGGCGTCCAATATGTACCAGCACTCGCTCTTGCCGCGCGCGAGCCCCCGCGCCCGCGCCGCGGCATCGTCGGGGTGGACCTGCACCGACAATTTCTCGCTCGTGAAGATATATTTGGCGAGCAGCGGCAGGCCAGCCGGCCCCTCGAACCAGATCTCGCCGACCCTCCGCCCGCCGGTGTCGCCGAACGGCGGCGGCAGCGTTTCGCGGCCCCACGGCTTCTCGACCTGACGCGCTTCCAGCTTCATCGCACCCTTGCCCGGCCCGCCTCCTGTCCCCTAAGTCCGCTGGCGACAAGCGAAAAGGGGCGCGCGATGGATCGGGCGAAGGCAGGCGGTGCGACGGCCGCGTTCATCACGGTCACCAGCTTGTTCTTCGCCTGGGGATTCATCACCTCGATCATCGATCCTCTGATCGCCGCGGTGAAGGGCATTTACAGCCTCAACAACCGCGAGGCTTTGCTCACCCAATTCGCCTTCTTCATCAGCTACGGCGTGTTCTCGCTGCCGGCCGCCGCATTGCTGACGCGGGCGCGGCATGTGCGCACCATTCTCCTGTCGCTGGCCGGGATGCTGGCGGGGTGCCTGCTCATCCTGTTCGCGACGACGGCGGAAAATTACACCTTCGTCCTCGCCGGGCTCTTCATTCTGGGCGGCGGCATCACCACGCTGCAGGTCGCCGCGAATCCGCTTTCGGCCTCGCTCGGCGATCCGGCAAAGAGCCATTTCCGGCTCGTCCTCAGCCAAGCGTTCAACTCGCTCGGCACCGTCTTCGGCCCCTATCTCGGCGCGCGCATCATGCTCCAGGGCGCGGCGCACGAAGGCGGCGCGGTCACCGCCGCGGCCCGCACCGAGGCGCTCGGCCATATCCACACCGCCTTCCTCGTCGTGGCGGCGCTGATGCTCCTCCTCATCCTTTTCATCTGGTCGCAGCGGCGCCGGATCGAGGCGGCGGCGCCGCGCGACACGGTCTCGGCCTCCTTCCTCGCCGCCTTGGTCTCGCCCTGGGCGTTGTTCGGCGCCGCCGCCATCTTCCTCTACGTCGGCGCTGAGGTGTCGATCGGCAGCCTGCTCGGCCTCTATCTCCACGAGCCTGCGATCTTCGACGTCTCGTTGCAGCGCGCGTCGGAGTTGGTCTCGCTCTACTGGCTGGGCGCGATGATCGGCCGCTTCACGGGCAGCGCGCTGCTCACCCGCGTCAAGGCCGCGAACCTCCTCGCCGTGGCCGCGGCGGTGGCCGTCGGCCTGTGCCTCGTCGCCTTCGCCACCGCCGGCCATGTCGCCGGCACTGCCGCGATCGCCGTCGGCCTGTTCAACTCGATCATGTTCCCGACCATCTTCACGCTGACGCTGGAGCGCTCCACCGCCAGCCACGCCTCGACCTCAGGCCTGCTGTGCGTCGCCATCGTCGGCGGCGCCTTCCTGCCCCAGCTCTACGGCCACATCGCCGACCTCGCCGGCCGCAGCACCGCCTACGCCGTCCCCGCGGCGGCCTATGCGGTCATCGTCCTGTTCGCTTTGGCGGCGCGGAAGGCGGCGATCGCGGTCTCGGGCATCGAGCCGCCGGCGACGATCCATTAGAACCCGGCGCGAGCGTTGAAATACTTTTGGTGTGAGTCTGTCGAAGGCAGGCGTTCCTTGCTGTCCGTGAGAATAGGAACGCCTCAACAGGCTCAGCTGGAAATGGTAAGTAAAGTCGAGAGAGGCGGGCTCATGAGTTGCTCTCGGCCTACCCCAGGGCATCAGTCTCCGTTCTCGCCCGTCCATTGCCTTGGTAGCCAGTCAAATGTATCCGTCCGACCCGGCAAGTGTACCCCAGCCCAAGTTATATCGTCGTGAATCTCCATAACAAGGATCGCCCCCAAAGGGCTCTTTATCATCTTGAGCTTGTCGCGAATTGCTGTGGCACTGATCCTCTCGTAACGATCGGCAATCAGCCAAAAGCCCTTAAGGTAATGCCACCACCCTACGCGCACTTCATCACGTAGCCAAGCTATGAACTGTTTCTCCTGTTCATCTGACATCGCGTTGTCAGCCACGACGAACCGCCGCTTCACTTCTCCTCCTCCTCAGGATGGAATTGCGAAAGGGTTCGTGAGTTACGCGGCCGCTCATTAATGACCCCGGCCGTGCTATCTCCAATAAGGCCATGCTCAATCGCAAACTTCTGTAAATTGTACTTCTCAGTGCGAAGGGCGTCTCGGTCGACGAAAAGCAAGGCCACAAAGGCTACCGCGTAAATTAAAAAGAACAGCCCTTCAAACGCACCGACCCCCATCAAAACCCAAGCCGGGGCGTGCACGGTCAAAGCCGCGATTAAGCCCACCATTAACACCAAGATCGGCCAAACGAGGACCCGCAGCACGTCCGAGCGCGTAAGCTCGGCCTGCATCTGCTCCCGCAGCATCGCTACAAGGCTGAGGAATTCAGGCACTCAGCTTCTCCACCGCCTTCTGTGTCACCAGCGTCCCCCGCCCGCTGAACAGCTCCGGATCGTCGTCGCACTTCAAGAGGCCCTTGGGCGTCTCTAGACTCGAAAACTCTGCGAGGAGCAATGGAGGGCTACTCTTCGCAGGGCTGGTGTGTTCCCCTCGGAGGGAGCGATTTCCGCCGCCCGCATTTCTCGACGATAACAGCTTTGTACCCCGGCAGCGTGACGCTGTCAAGCGTTTTTATCCAGATAGGCGTTTCCTATTTTTCGCCGCGAACCGCGGAAAATAGGAATCCGGCCGCGCGAAAATCCGCGCCGCAAATAATTTTCTACCCCCCGAATCGCGCCGCGAAGGCCGCCGCGGCGCCGAACAGGCCGGGCTCGGGGTGGGTGATGAGCTTGACCGGCATCTCGTCCATCCGCCGCTCGAATCGGCCCTTGGCGATGAAGCGGTCGCGGAAGCCGGATTGGGGCAGATGGTCCCTGAGGCGCAGGCCGAGGCCGCCGCCGATCACCACCGCCTCGGCGCCCTGCGCCAGCGCGATGTCGCCCGCCACCGCGCCGAGCGCGAGGCAGAAGCGGTCGAAGGCGGCGGCGGCCAGGCTGTCCTCGCCCGACATCGCCGCCTGCCACAGCATCTTCTCGTCGCGGTACTTGACCGGCTTGTTCTCGATCCGCGCCAGCGCCTCGTAGAGGTTCCTCAGCCCCTGGCCGGACGCGACCCGCTCCACCGACACCCGCCGGAAGCTGCCGCGCAGGTGCTGGAGGATCCGGTCCTCCAGCGAATCGACCGGCGCGAAATCGATATGGCCGCCCTCGGTCTCGATGACATGGTCGTGGCCGCCGCGGCGCAGCAATTGCGCGACGCCAAGGCCGGTGCCCGGCCCGACGATGCTGACGATCCCTTCCTCGGGCAGGTCGCGCTGCGGCCCGCACAAATGGGCGAAGCAGGAGGCGGGAAGCTGGGATACGGCATGCGCGACCGCGCCGAAATCGTTGACCAAAGTGAAGCGCTCGGCGCCCAGAGTCGCCGGGATCGAGGCGGGGCGGATCACCCAGGGATTGTTGGTGAGCTTCAAGACCTCGCCGGTCGGCGGCGCGGCGATGGCGATCGCGGCGGCGCGGGGCAGGGGGCGGCCGGTGCGCGCGCCGAATTCCTCCCACGCGGTCTGCAGGCTGGCATGCTCGGCGGTCTTCAACGTGCACACGTCGCCGAGCGCCACGACGCGCGCGCCGGCGATCTCGGCCAGCGCGAAGCGGGCGTGCGTGCCGCCGATGTCGACCGCGACGATCTGTGTCGCCGCCGCGGCGGGGGCGGCTTCGCCGGCGGCGGGGCGGGTGTCGAGGCTCAGGTCCACATCATCCTCTCGAAGCTGGGCCAAGGCTTTAGCGGGCGGGTGCGCGGGGGAAAAGGGCGGCCGGGCCGTCGGCGGTGAAGCCGGTCAACGAAAGGCTCTCCCGCCGGATCCTGAGCCACAGGAAGAGGATCGCGCCATAGGCGGCGAGCGCCGCGGCAAGCGCGAGGCCGTCGGCCGCAAGTCCCGCCGCCAGCGGCCGCGCCGCCGCCGCCGCCGCGACTCCCGCGGCGGCCGCGACGAAGGGGCCGGCATGATGGCTGTGCGGCACGTCGAACTGGAATCGCCCGCGCAGCACGACGCTCCTCCAGACGGCGCGGACGCCGTAGGCCGCGAGCACCGACAGCGCCGCCCCCGTCACGCCCCAGCGCGGGATGAGCAGCAGCGCCGCCGCGACCCCAACCGCGATGCTGCCCAGCGTCAGCCACAGGCCGAGCCGCGGCTTGAGGTAAACGAACACCAGGTCGCCGATCGAGAAGGCCGCCTGCACCGTCTCCGCCGCGGCGAGGGCAAGGACGGGCCAATAGCCCGCCGCGAATCCTCGCCCGAGGAAGCCGAGCAGCGCCCCGCCGGCGGCGTAGAGCGCGACGAGCAGCGGCATCTGGATGACGAGGATCAGCCGCGTCGCCGACGCCAGCGCCTCGCCCGATCCCTGCGACCCCCGCGCGGCCAGCGTCCGCGAGACGAGAGGGATGAGCAGCCCGTCGAAGCTCTGGCGCACCTGCCGGATCGGCACCGCGATCTGCTTGGCCATGCCGTAGACGCCGGCGTCCTGCACCCCGAGCAGCAGCCCGACCAGCCACAGGTCGACCCGCGTGTAGAGCGCGTTCAGGAGGTCCGTCGCCGTGTTCGAAGACGAGGCGCGCAGCGTCTCCCACAGCGCCCGCCGCTCGGGCCGCCAAAGTCCGAGCGCAAATCCGCCGAACGTCCGCCGCGCCCCGAGCACCGCGTAAGCGAGGGCGGCGAGGGTGCCGCACCAATAGCCGACGAGCAGGCCCTGCGCCTCGAGCCCCGCCGCCCAGGCCGCCGCGGCGCCGAGCAGCAAAGCGTAGGGCTCGACGATCGAGCGGGCCAGCACCTCGAAGCGAATCGCGTGGCGCCAGCGCGTCGCGGCGAGGAACAGGTCGAGCAGCGACTGGCCCGCCACCATCGGCGCCAGCGCGAACAAGGCCGCCGCCGCGCCGCCCGGCAGCCACGTCTTCGGCAGCAGCGAAGCCGCCGCCATCATCCCCGCGGCGATGCCGAGGCTGGCGAGCGTCACCAGCAACGCCGCGTCGAGCAGCACATGTGCCGCCGCTTGCGCCCCGCCCGCCTCGGCGTCGAGGCGCTGGAACAGCACCTTCTTCATGCCGAGGCTGCCGACGCTGACCGCGAGCTCCACCGCGGCGACCGCCAGCACGTAGGCGCCGAACGGCCCCGGCCCGAACAGCCTTCCCGCGACGAACAGGAAGAGGAGCCGCGCGGCGAGCCGGCCGCCGAAGCCGGCCGCGGTCGCCTGGGCTCCCTTCAGGATCATCCGACCCGCGTCCGCCGCCTTGCCGGTCTCGCTCGCCATCGCGCGCGGCCGTGCAACATTTCGCTTGTCTCCGCCAGCGGCGCGAGGGACGGGAGCGCCGTGGAGCGGGACCCAAGGCCTGTCGCGGCGATCTTCCGGTCGCCTTTGTTCAATGCGTCGGAGACGTTTGTCCAGACGCACGCCGCCTCGCTGCGCCGCTACCGCCCGCTCGTCGTCGGCCTCGAGGCGAAAGGGGGCGTGTGGCCCGAGCTCGCCGACCGGCTGCTCGTCGCGAGCGCCGCCGAGGCCGCCGCCCTCCGCCTGCTCGGCGTCGCCGGTCCGCTCGGGCGCCGGGTCGCGGCGGAGCGGCCGCGCCTCGTCCACGCCCATTTCGCGACCGACGGCCTGCTCGCTTTGCCGCTCGCCGAGGCGCTCGGCGTCCCGCTCGTCACCACCCTCCACGGCTTCGACGTCAGCCGCAGCCGCGGCGCTCTTCTCGCCTCCGGCCGCCTCTCCTGGATCCGCTATGCCCTCGCGGGCGTCCGGCTGCGGCAACGCGGCGCCCTCTTTCTCGCCGTCTCCGACGCAATCCGCGCCAAGGCGCTCGCCGCCGGCTTCCCGCCCGAGCGGATCGTCACTCACCGCAA
>Ga0070659_100003413_pt1 | contig 11320 bp, 10 predicted proteins | sample KBSC23metaG_FD_64666 | JGI IMG/M metagenome (GOLD analysis project Ga0070659, IMG submission 64666) | Corn rhizosphere microbial communities from Kellogg Biological Station, Michigan, USA - KBS C2-3 metaG | ecosystem: Host-associated > Plants > Roots > Rhizosphere > Soil ...
GCGTTCATCTGGTGCAGGTCGACGTCGTCCTGCACGCTGAACTGGCCGCGCTTGAGCTGGCGCAGCAGTTTCGGCGGATAGCCGTCGCGCAGGTAGGCGAGCTCCTCGCCCACTTCGAGCACGGCAGGGTCGATGGCCATGTCCAGCAGTTCGCCGGGTACGGCCGCCTCGTCCGCCTCCAGCATGTGCGGGCGCGGCGCGGGTTTGCCGGGTGCCGGCGCCGGGGCGACCGGGTCGAGTCGCTGCACGTCGCCGATTGCTTCGCGGAACAGGCGGCGGTCGTCGTCGCTGATCCGGGGCGGAATACGTTGCTTCATGGGCCTATCCTAGCCAGAGGCGGCCACTCGTTGCGATGAATCCCGGTGAAACGGCGGGCACGCTAGGGTAGACTAGCAATCATCATGTCGCGACCACGGAAGGGTGGTGGCACAGGCAGTCAGTTTTCGACGGAGCATCATGCGAGTTCTGGTCAGCAACGACGATGGCGTGGATGCGCCGGGCATCCGCGTGTTGGCCGAGCGCCTTCGGGTAGTAGGCGAGGTAACCGTGGTGGCGCCCGATCGCGATCGTTCCGGAGCCAGCAATTCGCTGACCCTCGACGCGCCGCTGCGGGTGCTGCCGATGGGCAACGATTATTACCGCGTGGCCGGCACGCCCACCGATTGCGTGCATCTGGCGCTGTCCGGTCTGCTCGACGACGAGCCCGACATGGTGGTGTCCGGGATCAACAACTCGGCCAACCTGGGCGACGACGTGATCTATTCCGGCACGGTGTCGGCGGCGATGGAAGGGCGCTTCCTGGGGCTGCCGGCGATCGCCGTGTCGCTGGTCAGCGACGATCACAAGGGCGTGCATTACGACTCGGCCGCCCAGGCGGTGCTGCTGCTGATGCAGCGCCTGCTGGTCGACCCGCTGCCCGCCGACACCATTCTCAACGTCAACGTGCCGGATCGGCCGTGGGCGGAGATCAAGGGTTTCGAAGTGACCCGCCTGGGTCGTCGTCATCGCTCGGCTCCGTGCATCGCGCAAACCGATCCGCGCGGGCGGCCGATCTGGTGGATTGGGCCGGCCGGCGAGGTGGACGACGCCGGGCCGGGCACGGATTTCAACGCCGTCCGGCGCGGCTTCGTTTCGGTCACGCCCATCCATGTCGACCTGACCCGATTCCAGGCGCTGGACAAGGTCAGCAGCTGGATGAAGACGCTGAGCGACGGCATGGCGAAGGAGCGGGACAGCAAGGATGAGGCTGCCTGACCGATGACTACCTATCCGTTGCCGGCGGCCCAGCTCAAGGGCGAAGGGGTGACTTCGCAGCGCGCACGCGATCGCCTGGTCAGGATTCTGCAGGAAGGCGGCATCCGCGATCCGCGCGTGATCGAGGTGATCCGCTCCGTTCCGCGCCATCACTTCATCGACCAGGCACTGCAGTTGCACGCCTACGAGAACGATGCGCTGCCGATCGGCCACGGCCAGACGATCTCGCAGCCGTGGGTGGTGGCGCGCATGACCGAGGCCTTGCTGGAACACTTCGAGGGGCAGCGGGACATGCCGCGCAAGGTGCTGGAGATCGGCACCGGCTCGGGCTACCAGGCTGCCGTGCTGGCGGCGCTGGCGGGCGAGGTGTACACCGTCGAGCGAATCGAGGCGCTGCTGCGCCAGGCGCGCCGCCGGTTCCGCCAGCTCGGCTTGACCAACCTGCGTTCGCGTTACGACGACGGCAAGCTGGGCTGGCCGGATGAGGCGCCGTTCGATGCCATCATCCTCACCGCCGCCGGCGACACCATTCCCAGCCGGATTCTCGAACAGCTCAGTCCGACCGGCGTGCTGGTCGCGCCGGTGGGCTCGCCGAGCCGGCAGAACCTGATCCGCATGCGCGGCGACGGCCAGGGCGATTTCGCGCTGGAGGAACTCGGCCCGGTCAGTTTCGTACCCCTGCTCGGCGGCATCGGTTGATGCGCCTGTTCGAGACGCTTTACGCGCGCGCACTGGTCTGGGCTCGCGCACCACGGGCGGTGTACTACCTGTGCGCGCTCAGTTTTTTCGAAGCGTTCATCTTCCCGATCATGCCGGAAGTGATGCTGGCGCCGATGATGCTGGGCAAGCGCCTCAAGGCATTCTTCTACGCCAACATCTCGCTGCTGTTTTCCCTGCTCGGTTCGGTGGTCGGTTACGCCTTGGGGCATTGGGCCTACGAGGCGGTGAAGCCGCTGCTCAGCGCGCACATGCAGGAGATCATCACCGCATGGGTGACCAACCTGCGTGTCGACATGAACCAGCACTGGCTGACCATGCTCGGCGCGCTGATGCTGGCGGCGCTGCAGCCGGTGATCCCGATGAAGTTCGTCACATGGGCGGCGGGTATCGTCGGCGTGCCGATCCTGCCGTTCCTGGCCTGCGTCGCGATCGGCCGCGGCAAGCGGGTGTGGTTGCTGGCGCTGTTGATCCGGATGTTCGGCGAGCGTGCCGAGCGCATGTTGCACAAGAACATCGAGTGGATCGGCCGGGTCGCACTGGCATTGCTGGCGCTGCTGCTGGTCTGGTGGCTGTGGCGGGGTTGATCGCGGTGCGGTGCAGGGCGGGGCGCATGAAAATGGCGGCCGGCCTCGGTATGCTGGCACGCATGGATCATCCTGTGCGCTTTCTGTGTCTGATGGTCGCGGCGGCCTGGCTTGGCGGCTGCGGCACCATGCGCAGCTCGGTGGTGGTCGAACCGGCGGCGGGCGGCGGTGCGTCCCATGACCATGCACAGTCGGCCATGCCCACGCGCACCCCGATTTCCGGCGACAGCTACGTCGTGGCGAAAGGCGACACGCTGTACTCCATCGCCTTTCGCAAGGGTGTGGATTTTCGCGACCTCGCGCAGTGGAACGGCATTTCCACCCCCTACACGATCTGGCCGGGGCAGCGGTTGACGTTGTCGCACTCCGGTCCGCCGAGCCCGTCGCACGCCGCCGTGGCCGCACCGGTATTCGAGCCGGTGGCTGCCGCCTCGTCGGCAGTTTCGCCCAGGCCCGCGGTTCCGGTGCCGCATCTGCCGGCGGCGACAACCACCCCGACCGTCGCCGTGCCGGTGGCCGGTGTGCCCGCGACAGCGGCGCCGACCGTTGCACCGGCGTCGAAACCCGTCCCGGCCGGCCCGGCGCGTGCCATGGGCGGCGTGAGTTGGCGCTGGCCGGTCGAGGGCAAGGTGATCAGCCGCTTCAACAGCAGCGATGCGATCCCCGGTATCGAGATCGCCGGGCAGTCCGGAGATCCCGTGCGCGCGGCCGCCGACGGCGTGGTGGTGTACAGCGGCAATGGCCTGGTCGGCTACGGCGAACTGGTGATCATCAAGCACAACGACAGCTTCCTGTCCGCTTATGGCCATAACCGCAAGCGGCTGGTCAAGGAAGGCCAGCAGGTGAAGGCCGGGCAGCAGATCGCCGAGATGGGTTCCACCGGGGCGACTCGCAACGAGCTGGAATTCCAGATCCGCAAGAACGGCAATCCGGTCGATCCGCTGAGCTATCTGCCGCCGCGCTGAACGCGGTGGCAGGGCCGGGCGGATGAATCAGGCCGCGGGCAGGATGAATCCGGCAACCACCTGGCGGTCTTCGCCGGCCAGCAGGTTGTAGGTGCGCGCGGCGGCGGCGTTGTCCATGACTTCGATGCCGATGCCCTTGCGCAGGAAGCCAGCCATGAAGGCGGCGGCGGGAAAGACCTGGCGTTCGCCGGTGCCCAGGATCACCAGTTCGGGCCGCAGCGCAAGCAGCGCCGGCACGTGCTCGGCGGTGAGGGTGCCGGCGGCGTCGACGGGCCAGGATTCGGTGATTCCGGCCGGCGTGAGCAGGAAGCTGTGCTCGATCACGCGATCGATCAGGGTGACGCTGTGCGCGTCGACGCGACGCACCAGCAGGTAACCTTCGAGCGGGTCCAGTGACAGCTCCATCAGCGTGGCAGGGCGATCCTGGGGTCGTCGGCGTTGCGCCGGAACAGCACCACGACGTGGCCGATCTGATGGATCTTTTCCGCCAGCGTACCGCCGGTGAGCACGTCGATCTGCGCCTGCCGCTCCTCCTTGTCGCCGCCGGAGAGTTTCACTTTCACCAGTTCGTGGATGTCCAGGGCCTGGCCCAGCTCCTTTACGACGGCTTCCGTGGCGCCCTTGTTGCCCAGCAGCACGACCGGGTTCAGGTCGTGGGCGAGGCTGCGCAGGTAGCGGGTCTGCGACGGGGTAAGCGGCATGGGTGGGGCCAGGTTCACGGTCGATGGACTGCACAGGGTATCATGGCGAGGCCCCCGCCTCATTCAGATTGTTTCCTTTCGATATGGCCCGCAGCAAGAGCAGCGCAGTCTGGCTGCGCGAACATTTCAACGACGAGTACGTCAAGAAAGCGCAGGCCGAAGGCTTGCGCTCGCGGGCGGTCTACAAGCTGGAGGAGCTGATCGAGCGCGACCGGTTGCTGAAACCGGGCATCAACGTGGTAGATCTCGGCGCGGCGCCGGGCAGCTGGTCGCAACTGGTGCGCAACCGGCTCGGCGACAGCGGCAAGGTGTTCGCGCTGGATATCCTGCCGATGCAGAGCATTGCCGGGGTGGACTTTCTGCAGGGCGATTTCCGCGAGGAGTCGGTGCTGCGCCAGCTGGAAGCCCGCCTGGAAGGGCACCGGCTGGATCTTGTACTGTGCGATCTGGCCCCCAATATGAGCGGTGTAGCGCTGGCCGATCAGATTCGCGCGATGGCCCTGGCCGAGTTGGCGCTGGATTTCAGCAGGCAGTGGCTCAAGCCAGGCGGCTCTCTCCTGATCAAGTTGTTCCAGGGAGTCGGTTTTGACGAATATTTGCGTTGCTTGCGTGCAGACTTCAGTCGCGTGACGATGCGCAAACCCAAGGCCTCGCGGGCTCGTTCGCGCGAGGTGTACGCACTGGCGACCGGGCGCAGGCCCGCCGCGGTACCACCGGCGAGTACGGTTCATGAATGAAACAGCAAAAAACGTGTTGCTCTGGGTGATCATCGCGGTGGTTCTGTTCACCGTGTTCGAGAGCTTCAATCCCCGCAGCAGCCATTCGTCCGATCTGGCCTACAGCGCGTTCGTGCAGAACGTGAAGAGCGGCAACGTCTCCAGTGCCACGATCAGTGCGGATCAGCCCGCCACGATCAGCGGCAAGCTGAAGGATGGCAGCGCGTTCCGTACCGTCGCGCCGATGCTCGGTTTCTCGACCAACGCCGTGGTCAAGCAGATGCAGGATCAGGGCGTGGAAGTGCGCCAGGATCCCTCCGAGGGCTTTTCGCTGATCGGCCTGCTGATCAGCTGGCTGCCGGTGCTGCTGATCGTCGGCGTGTTCATCTGGTTCATGCGCCAAATGCAGTCCGGTGGTGGCGGCCGCGGGGCGATGAGCTTCGGGCGTTCGCGCGCCAAGCTGCAGGGCGAGGATCAGATCAAGGTCAACTTCAACGACGTCGCCGGCTGCGACGAGGCGAAGGAGGAGGTCGGCGAGCTGGTCGAGTTCCTGCGCGACCCGGGCCGCTTCCAGAAGCTGGGCGGCAAGATCCCGCGCGGCGTGCTGATGGTGGGCCCGCCCGGCACCGGCAAGACGCTGCTGGCCAAGGCGATCGCCGGCGAGGCCAAGGTGCCGTTCTTCTCGATTTCCGGTTCCGACTTCGTCGAGATGTTCGTCGGCGTCGGTGCCAGCCGCGTGCGCGACATGTTCGAGCAGGCCAAGAAGCACGCGCCCTGCATCATCTTCATCGACGAGATCGACGCGGTCGGCCGCCATCGCGGCGCTGGGCTCGGCGGCGGGCATGACGAGCGCGAACAGACCCTCAACCAGTTGCTGGTCGAGATGGACGGCTTCGAAGGTACCGAAGGCGTCATCGTCATCGCCGCCACCAACCGGCCCGATGTGCTCGATCCGGCTTTGCTGCGGCCGGGCCGCTTCGATCGCCAGGTGGTGGTGGGCCTGCCCGACGTGCGCGGTCGCGAGCAGATCCTCAAGGTGCACATGCGCAAGGTGCCGATCGCCAGCGACGTCAACGCGATGACGATCGCGCGCGGCACGCCGGGCTTTTCCGGCGCGGATCTGGCCAACCTGGTCAACGAGGCCGCGCTGTTCGCTGCGCGCGAGAACGCCCGCGAGGTACGCATGGGCCACCTCGACAAGGCGCGCGACAAGATCCTGATGGGCAGCGAGCGCCGCTCGATGGCGATGAGCGAGGACGAGAAGAAGCTCACCGCCTACCACGAGGCCGGACATGCCATCGTCGGCCGGCTGGTGCCCGAGCACGACCCGGTCTACAAGGTCACCATCATTCCGCGCGGGCGGGCGCTGGGCGTCACCATGTACTTGCCCGAGGGTGACAAGTACAGCATCAATCGCGTGGCGATCGAGTCGCAGTTGTGCTCGCTTTACGGCGGGCGCGTGGCCGAGGAACTGATCTTCGGCGCGGACAAGGTCACCACCGGCGCCTCCAACGACATCGAGCGCGCCACCAAGATGGCACGCAACATGGCGACCAAATGGGGTCTTTCCGATGAACTCGGCCCGATCACCTACGGCGAGGACGAGGACGAGGTGTTCCTGGGCCGCTCGGTGACCCAGCACAAGAGCATCTCGAACGAGACCGCGAGCAAGATCGATGAGGTGGTGCGCGGCATCCTCGATCGCGCCTATGCGCGCAGCAAGGAGCTGCTGACCGCAAATCTGGACAAGCTGCACGCCATGGCCGATGCGCTGCTGCAGTACGAGACGATCGACGCGCACCAGATCGAAGACATCATGTCCGGGCGCGAACCCGGGCCACCGGCGGACTGGACCAAGAACTCGTCGGGCGGGTCGGTGCCGCCGCCTCCGCCGCCCAAGGGTGACGCGGGCGCGCCAGTGGGGAAGGTTGGTGATCCGGCTGCGCAGAATCGCGCAAGCCTGGACGGTTGAACCGGCTTGCCTTCGGCCGGATCGAGCAATGGATGGAGCGACCCGGCGTTGTCGTCGATGACGACTCGCCTTCGTGACAGGAATGCGCAACCGCTGCGGCGTGATGCATCGGGTGTGACGTGGGGGACGTCGAACGAAAGATGAAGATATTTTGCGAAAAGGGTTGACGCATGCGTGCGGAGTCTGAATAATTCTGCCTCTTGCTTCAGCGCCTCGATGCCTTGGCATCAACGCACGAAGCGGCAGGTTTTCAGTGCGCCCGTAGCTCAGTTGGATAGAGTACCTGGCTACGAACTAGGTGGTCGGGAGTTCGAATCTCTCCGGGCGCACCATTTTTATACGGTGAGACGGGGTGCTTGCACCCCGTTTCGTTTTCACCGCAGCGCGTGGTTCGCGGCGGCGGAAACGGTCAGTTCAAGTGGTATGGTGTGCTTCGTACGGATTGACTGGGCCAGGTGTCACCCGTAACATTTCAGGGCTTCGGTGGCGCGCGTCGTCGAGGACTCGAATTCGGGGTATAGCTCAGTCTGGTAGAGCGTTGCGTTTGGGACGCAAAAGTCGGGGGTTCGAATCCCTCTGCCCCGACCAGCAACATGTTCTACTGGTGATGACTGCGCTTGTAGCTCAACCGGATAGAGCATCGGCCTTCTAAGCCGAGGGTTGCAGGTTCGAATCCTGTCGGGCGCGCCAGTATCAAACGATGGTGGATGTAGCTCAGCTGGTTAGAGTCCCGGATTGTGATTCCGGTTGTCGTGGGTTCGAATCCCATCATCCACCCCAGTTTCACCCCGGTTTCCGGGCACATCCCAGTCCATGGGCCGTTAGCTCAGTTGGTAGAGCAGTTGACTCTTAATCAATTGGTCGAAGGTTCGAATCCTTCACGGCCCACCAATTAAAACAGGCACTTAGAGCAATCCAAGTGCCTGTTCTTTTGTCCATGCAAAAAGATGCCCGGAAAAATACCGCTGCCTGAGAGGGCGATCGGCGCGGCAGGTTGAGCAGTTGATCGGAGGGTCACTTGCCGCGCCGCCGCACTGGGTCGACCACCGGAATCTCATGGTCGTGCAGCGCGGTCATGGCGTCGGTCTTGTGGTCGCTGGCTTCCTTCTTCGTCACCTTGCCGCCGTCAGTGTCGGCGATGCCGCGGTGCTTGAGCCCGTGCACGTTGAACCGCTGCGCCGGTCGATCACCCCGTCGCGGATCGCCATGCACATGGATCGCTGCCGGGCGCTGTCCATGGTGCTGCGTTCCATTCTGGATCCCCGTTCGCGTCCTGTGTTACCAGCGCGTCGCCTTTCTCGATGACGATCAACGGCCGGTTCTGCGGTTTGCCTCGGCCTCGGCTGACGGGATATAGCCGATGGGTTCGAACCGTCGATGGTGGTTGAACGACGTCACCCATTCCTGCGTGGCAAGTTCCACGGCCTCCTTGGTTTTCCATGGTGCGCGGTGGTGGATCAGCTCTGCTTTGCGGAGGCCATTGATGGTCTCCGCGAGCGCGTTGTCGCAGCTGTCGCCCTTGCTTCCCACCGACGGCTCAATGCCGGCCTTGGCCAGGCGCTCGCTGTAGCGAATGGAGACGTATTGCGACCCGCGATCGCTATGGTGAATCAAGCGGCTGTCACGCTCCGGTTGACGTGCGTAAAGCGCCTGCTCCAAGGCGTCGAGCACAAAGTCCGTGCGCATTGAGCTGCTGACGCGCCAGCCGACGATGCGCCGGGCGAACACGTCAATGACGAAGGCTACGTAGAGCCAGCCCTGTCCGGTCGAGGCACAGATGAAATCCTAGACCCAGAGCTGATCCGGCCACCCGGCACGGAACTGCCAGTTGACATGGTTCCGTGGCTACGGTGCCTTGCGGTCGCTCACCGTCGTGCGCACCATCTTGCCGCGCACCACGCCGCGCAGGGTCTGCGGTACACAGCCGATCTTCGGTGCCATCGACTTCACGGGCCCACCATGATGGGTACTCTCCGCGGTGTTCCTGCACCAGGCGTATCGCGCGCTCGCGAACTTCTGGGGAAAACTTGGTGGACTTGTTCATGGCTCCCTTCTCTCGAGAGTTGGAGCCTCCTCAAATCCTGGGGCGATCATGTATGTTGGGCGCATTGGTGAGTTCCACGCGGACAGCCCTGGCCGGCCACCGCATAAGCCCCGGATTAGGCCGCATGCCATGACAACGGTGTCTCGAGGCAGGACGAAGACAATTGCCGAGAAGGCATTGAAGAGCGAGCCCCGCTTTCAAGGGGCGTCAGGGATTTGCGCGTGGGACGAAATTCCGCTCCGCAAACCGACGCAGTGTCCGTTGGCTGCGGATGCGGGCGTGGAGAATTGCTGGATTGCTTGCGCTCGTCAGCTGGCCATAGATAGGCCGAAAGCAAATTCCGTTGTCGCCGCAGGTTGTGCCGAAGACAAGTCGGCTGCCGATCTATTTGACGTACCACGTCTGTTCAACCGGGCACAGGCACAGTTGCAGCAATGGCTCGTCTCGTGTGATGCCGACGTGGTACCGGCCTACCAGACTGACCTCATCGCCTATGCAAATTACCCCCGCAATCCGGCGCTGTCGGTGCCGATGCCTGCCGCGGATGGCGAGTTGCCGCCGGGGCCTCATCTGATTGGCTACATCGGCGACGAATTGCGTTCGATCGCCATGTCTGAGGCCTTTCGCGATGCGACCCGGTGGTCGGCGCAGCTGCCTACGGCATGTCGGCCATGGTGCCTGCCATGATGCCGCTGGACGGAGTTCGGGTGCTCGACCTTTCGCGCATCCTGGCCGGCCCGTGGGCGACCCAGGTGCTGGCGGATTTCGGTGCCGACATCATCAAGGTCGAGCGTCCGCAAGGGGGCGACGACACACGGCGATGGGGCCCCCCCTGGCTGGCCGGGGACGATGGCGAAGTCACCGCGGAATCGGCGTATTACCTCGGGGCCAATCGTGGCAAGCGCTCCGTCGCGATTGACTTCACCAGCGAGCGCGGACAGGCCCTGATCCGCGAGTTGTGCCAACGCTGCGATGTTCTCGTTGAAAACTACAAGGTCGGCGGGCTGGCGAAATACGGACTCGACTACGCCAGCCTGAGAGCACTCAATCCCAAGTTGGTGTACTGCTCGATCACCGGGTTCGGCCAGACTGGTCCGTATGCGTCGCGCGCCGGCTACGACGCGGCGATCCAGGCGATGGGCGGCTTGATGAGCATCACCGGCGAGCCTGATGGCAAGCCGGGCGGGGTACCGCAGAAAGTCGGTGTCGCGGTCGCCGACCTGATGACCGGCATGTACGCGGTGTCGGCGATCCTGGCCGCACTGCGGCATGCCGAAAAGCATGGCGAAGGTCAGCATATCGACCTGGCCTTGTTCGACACCCAGGTAGCCTGGCTGGCCAACCAGGCGATGAACTATCTGGTCGGTGGAGTGGTGCCGAAGCGCCAGGGGACGGCGCATCCGAACATCGTGCCGTACCAGGTCATGCCCAGTTCGGACGGCTATTTCATGCTCGCGGTGGGCAACGACGGTCAGTTCGCCCGTTTCTGCGGCGTGCTCGGCGAACCGGCGCTGGCGACCGATCTGCGCTATGCGACCAATGCGTCCCGGGTGGCTCATCGCAATGACCTGGTGACGTATCTCGAGCACCGCCTGGCAACCCGCCCCAGCGCCGAATGGCTGGCCGCGCTGGAACAGGCGACTGTGCCGTGCGCGCCGGTCAACACGCTCGATCAAGTGTTTGAAGACCCGCAAATCAAGGCCCGCAACATGCAGATCGACTTGCCGCATCCGGCGGCCGGCCATGTGCCGGGCGTCGCCAATCCGGTGCGCTTTTCGGCCACGCCGGTGCGATACCAGCAAGCGGCACCGGAGCTGGGCAGGCACACGCGGGAGGTATTGCAGGAATTGCTTGGCCTTGATGCGGCCGAACTGGCTGGGCTTGATGCGGCAGGCGTCATAGCCATGTTTCGCGATGTCTCGTCCATCTGATTTACTGGCCCCGGGGTCAGTCAAGAGGCTCCTGCCCCGCGTGAGTACGCCTTGTTGTTCGGCTTGTTCCTGATGATGGCTGCGGCGACCGCCGCAGCCATCCCGCCAGCGTGGGACAGAATGTGACGGGCCGGACTTGTATAGTATTAATGATATATGTATAAGACATATTTACCACGATGTTCCCTTTTCGCGGCTGCGCGCAGTAGCCATTCGACAGGCTGTATTCATGGCATTGGATCCCTGCGACCTGTTTGACGTCCGCTCGCTGCTCAGCGACGAGGAGCGCATGGTACAGGACACCGTCGGCCGTTTCGTCGACGAGCGCGTGCTGCCGATCATCGGCGACTGCTTCGACCAGGCGCGCTTCCCGAAGGAACTGATCCCGGAGATCGCCGTGCTCGGCCTGCTCGGCGCGACGATTCCCGAGGAG
>Ga0070659_100003415_pt1 | contig 11318 bp, 14 predicted proteins | sample KBSC23metaG_FD_64666 | JGI IMG/M metagenome (GOLD analysis project Ga0070659, IMG submission 64666) | Corn rhizosphere microbial communities from Kellogg Biological Station, Michigan, USA - KBS C2-3 metaG | ecosystem: Host-associated > Plants > Roots > Rhizosphere > Soil ...
GGCAGGCTCAAGAAGACCGAGATCCTGATGATCCCGCAAGGACCCGACGAGGATCAGAAGACCGACGACGCGAGGGCAGACGCCTGATCAGCCAGACTGTAAGGGCTGCGCGTGGTCATTAGGAGCTTCGTCGCGATTGCGGCCGCGGTCCTCGTCGGAGCGCAGGTAGTACGAAACGCAGCGGTCCTCGGTTTGGCAGAGGCCCAACCGACCGAGGCGGCGCGCATGTGGAGCACGCATCCGACGACGAAAATTTCGGAAGCGATGACCGAAATCGGTCGTGCAGCCCGTGACCGCCGCCCAGTACCCGATGCCGTTTTTTCTTCGATGGCCGACGCAGCGGCAAAGGAGCCTCTTGCCTCCGAACCCTTCCTCGTTCGCGGCGTGCGAGCGGAACTCTCGGGTGACGGCGCGACGGCGCAACACGCCTTCGAGGCGGCTCAATGGCGCGACCCGCGCTCATTGCCCGCCGCATATTTCCTCGCCGACCGCTATTTTCGCCTCGGCGACGCGAGCAGAGGCTTGAGAGAGGTTGCGGCGCTGTCTCGCCTTTCCCCATCCGGTGCGGTGACCGTCGCTCCGTACATCGCGGCCTATGCAGCGAGCCCCGCCAATTGGCCTGAGCTGCGGCAGCTGTTCCGCGACAACCCTGACCTTGCTGGTGCGGCGCTCGCAGTGCTGGCACGGAATGCGTCAACGGCGCCGGCCGTCCTCGCGCTAGCGGACCAGCGGCAGAAGTTGACTAGCGCGCCCTGGCTGCAGTCACTGCTCAATACGCTGGCAGAGGCAGGCAAATACGCGCAGGCTCGCGAAATCTGGGCGAAAGCGGCCGGTGTTCAGGCTCGCGCGGGCGAGCTGCTGCATGATTCTGCATTCACCGACCGATCCTCGCCACCGCCGTTCAATTGGGCGCTGACATCTTCGACGGTTGGCCTCGCAGAGCGTCAGCCCGGCGGCCGGCTGCACGTCATCTTCTACGGCCAAGAGGATGGGTTCCTGGCGAGCCAGCTCCTGCTGCTGTCGCCGGGCGCATACCGCCTGTCGATGCAATTGCTCGGCGATCCGGCACGGGCACGTGCGCTCAGCTGGTCCGTCTGGTGCGACAAGGCTGGCAGTGCCCTGGCGTCTGCCACGGTGGATGCGGTCGCCGGGCGAGGCTTGCACTTCCAAGTGCCCATGGGATGCTCCGCGCAGTGGATCAGGCTCGCCGGGGCCTCTTCCGACATTCCGCAGCAGATCGATGTCACAATTGCGGCCCTGAAGCTCGAGAAAGCAGGTCCGGGTGCCTAGCGCCGCCCGCAGCGCGGTCGCGCCGCTCTATCTGTTCGCCTGCCTGCTCCTCGGTGGAAGTGCCCAGGGCATTTGGGGAAACATGCTTCTTCAGCTGGCCGGCGTCGCCATCATCGCCTGGGCAGCGGCCGCGCCGGCCGATGCGCCTCTGCCGCGTGCTGCGAAGGCGATCCTGCTGCTCGCGATCGTCGCCATTGCCGTTGTCGTCCTGCAGTCGGTGCCGCTTCCGCCGTCGTTCTGGGCGCACGGCGCGCGCGCGCGAATCGTCGAAGGGTACCAACTGCTCGATTTGCCCGTGCCGGCATTGCCCATCTCGCTGACGCCTTATGCCTCACTCAGCGCACTTCTCGGTCTTATCCCGCCGCTCGCGGTCTTCTGCTCGATCGTACGCCTCAACGCTTATCGCGTGAGCTGGCTCGCCGCGGCGCTGCTGTCCGGCGCAGTCGCAGGGATCATGCTCGGTGCGCTTCAGGTCGTAAGCGTCGGCCCGAATTCGCCCTGGTACCTTTATCCGGAAACGAATGTCGGTCTTGCAGTGGGCTTCTTCGCGAACGCGAACCACATGGCGGACCTGCTGCTTATTGCGATTCCGTTCGTCGCGGCGATCGCGGCGGCCGGGAAGAGCGGGAATATCCAACGCTATTCCGCGCTGCTGTCGGTGTTGGCAGGTATCGTCATGGTGCTCGTGGTGGGCATTGCGATGAATGGATCCCTCGCAGGCATCGGACTCGCTGTGCCCGTCGTGACCGCGAGCGTCCTGATCGTTCTGCCCGCGGCAAACCGCTGGCGGAGCTGGATCGCGGGGCTCGCAGCCCTGTTGGTGATCCTTTCTCTTGCCGGACTTGCGAACAGCTCGACCGGTGCGACCAGGATTGGCCAAAACCCGGGCGGCTCGGCTCAATCACGCGAACAGATCCTCACGACGACAGGCAAGGCGATCCGTGATTTCATGCCGCTCGGATCGGGCCTGGGCTCGTTTGCGAAGGTGTACCGGCTCTACGAGAGCCCGGATGCGGTGACGAACGAATACGTCATCCATGCCCACAACGATTATGTCGAGCTGGCGCTGGAGCTCGGCATCCCCGGAGTCATTCTGCTGCTGCTGTTCGTCGCTTGGTGGCTCATTCAATGCTTCGCAGTGTGGCGCAAGGGGGAGGGTGGTCTGTGGGCTCGCGCAGCCTCCATCGCGTCGGCCGTGGTCCTGGTGCACAGCCTGGTGGATTTCCCCCTGCGAACGGCGGCGATCAGCGCATGCTTCGCTATGTGCCTCGCCCTGATTGCGGACCGCCGCGCCCCGGTGAGGCAGGAAAAGTCGGATCTTCGCCCGACGCGGCATGTGGTCATCGGATAGGCTGAACTGGGCGCATGCTCCACGACCTCTGGAGAGCGCTTACTGGCGCAATGTCGTCCTGGCACCAAGGCAAGCTCTTTATCGAACATGCGCTGACGATCAGCCACAATTCGCTGCACATCTTTGTCGGCGTCCTGCTGTGGATCGCAGTCGGCCTGTTGATCCGGCGGCCGCTCGCATCCTGGCGTCCGTGGCTGTGGGTCTTCGCGCTGATCTTTTGGAACGAAACGGTCGATCTGTGGATCGAGCAATGGCCCGACCCCGGCCAGCAATATGGCGAGGGCGCCAAGGACGTGCTGCTGACGATGTTCATCCCAACGGTGATCATGTTCGCCGCTCGATTGCGGCCAGACCTTTTCCGAGGAAGCGGTACGAAGCGCCGCCGCTAACGCATCCGCCATGCCTGCCGTTTGACTTCCGAGAGCTTGTAGCTGAGGCCGGGGAGCAGCAGGAACTGGGTCCAGTGCATCGTGAGCGTGCCCCAGCGCGTCTCTGTCGGTTCACGCAACTCACCGGTCACCTGTCTGAGGGCAGCGCGATAGAGCCAAACCGTTGCATGATCGTTGCGCAACTCGTCTCTTAGCTCGGGTGCCTGTTGCAGCACGCCAAAGAGTTTGTCCGCAAGCAGCAGCGCCTGCCCCGCCGCGCGCCCGGCGCCCAATTCCTGGGAGCGACGGTAGAGGTGCCCGATGTCGTCAGCACTTCGGCGGTGCAAGAACCCGGCGAAATCCGAAATCCACTTGAGCCGAAACCAGGCGCTCGAGGCGCCGTGAACGGCGAGGTAGGCAAACAGTTCGTCGTCGGCCAGGGTGGGCAGCTGCGAACCGCCTGCCACCTCCACGCACTGCCTGGGCGATTGCACCCGGACACCCGGGATTAGACTCGGGTTGTCGGCGGTGCGCGTGTGCAGGTCTATTTGGAAAGACGGCGCTTTCGACCAAACGGACTCCTTCCATGTTCTGTGCCAGGCGTGCAGCACGCGATCTTCTGGAGATTCCCGCGGCGCGGCGAGACGGTACCCATTGCTGCGGAGCAACCTTGCCGCGCGATGCAGGTCGCTCGGATCGATCAACAGGTCGATGTCGATGGCGGACTTCAGCGCAGGTTTGCCGTAGGCGAGAACGCCGAGAGTCACACCTTTGAGGAAGAGCAGCGGGACGCTGGCCCGCTCAAATTCGCTGCTCAACTGGTTCGCTTCAACTGAGCTCGCGAGGTTCGACGCGGCAATCGCAACCGCATCTCGCGAAAGAGCATCCGTAACCTCGTTCGGAAGTTTGCCACATCGCGAGGGGAGCGCGTTCCACGCGAGGCCCTGTATGCGATGGAACCGTACCAGCTCGAGAAAGCGGTACCAGTCGGCCGCCGCACTCAAATCGACGTCGATCGGAGATCCGCCCGTGGCGAAACTCCGCCGGCAGCAGTCGAGCGCCAGCTTGAATTCGGATGAGATCAGCACGATCGAAGTCTAGTCCGCTGCCCAGGAAGGTTCATCGTCTCATGGCGAGTTACGTCCTTCGACGTAGTTGATGAAACGTGCCGTGAGCAAAGCAGCCGGTATGGCAAGTTGTGCGGTCAGGAGGGTTTCCGCGTCGGTTTCGGTTTGCTCAGGCAAGCTTTCCAAAGCGGCCCGGAGCCGCGGCACGTCGAACATCCGCCCGAAGCGCTCATCGTCCTCGATGCGCGCGAGCTCTGCCAGCCATTCTGGCCGCCGGCGACGGATTCGGAGCTGGCCGTCCGCATCCCACCAGCCATCGAGCGCATTGCGCCGCTGCTCTTCGGGCATGATCCCCTTCGCCATTTGTTTGGCCAGCCATCGTATTTCCCCATCGCGCAGGAACATTTTCGTGGGAAGACTGAGGCAGAATTCGACGAATGGTCGGTAGGCCGTCGGGTCTCGCAGCGCGATGCCGTACATCTGTTCGAGGCCTTGATAGAAGGGGCCGGGATCTCCGTTGCCGAAGAGCAGCTTCCGCGAGCGCGGGCGGTTCCACGGTTGGTAACGATCGGCGACAATTCCGGAGCGCTTCAGACGTTTATTGGCACCGGAATCACGACGATATTGCGCCGACAATGGCTGCGCCAGATCGAACAGGCGCGACTTCCGAAGCACGAGCCGGCGCAGCAAGCTCCAAAGTCCATTTGGAAGCAGGGCGGAAAGGCTGCGCGCAAGGAGCCTGCGAAGAATGGGCCCGGTATGAATTGGGGGGCGGGTAAGCGCGAGCCAAAGCTGATGCCATCTCCCCGTCAGCAAATATTCGACAAAGCCGCAGTCGCCCTTGTCGCTAAACGTTAAGTTGCCCCAATCGGCGAGGAGGAGAACATCGCAACGCGTCTTCACGGCCTCCGATAGGAGCCCATGATAGACATACGTGCCCGTTAGTCCGGTTGGATCTCCAACGAGGTGGAACAGCTCGTTCCAGCGATAATCATGCTCATAGCCTTCGTTCGCGGTGAAATGGGGATCGAGGCCGGGGTGCATCGCGGCAAAGGCGTCAACGAGGGAGCGTTCATCGCCCGTCATCCACCGCGGCACACGGCCGTCAAAACCGGCCTCCGGATGGAAGGTGAAGGTAGGAAGCTTTTGGCCGGGCGGCAAAGCCGCAAGCGCGCGGACCGCCACCTGAGGAGAGTCCAGTCCGCCGGACAGAGTTGAGCCCGGTGCGCTGAACCCGGCAAGACAGGCGCGAACCCCTTGGTCGAGAAGCTCGCCAGCTCGGGCAATTGCCTCGGTGTCGCTGATCTGGCTCAGCGGAATATCGAGCAGGTTATACCACTTGCGCAAAGTCCGAGATCGCGGGCGCTGGAGTTCGACGATCGAACCCGTCGGAACCTGCCTGATATTGTCATAAGGGGTCGCCTCTTCATCGATCAGGTTGCGAAGCGCGATGTCCGCGAGTCGGCTGTCGTTGAGCCGCGGTTCGACTCCCGCGGCAAACAAGGCCCGGGGAACGGAGGCTACCGCGGTCAGATGATTATCATGGAAGTAGTAGAGCGGGGGCCCCTGAAGCGGACTTCTCGAGAGACGCAGGCAAGAGCATCGAGAATCGAAGATCATAGCGCAATAGGAGCCGATGATCCGCCGCTCGGCATCGTCGTCCCACTTTTCGACTGCAAGTCCGTAGAGTCGGGCTAAATCGCGCGTGTTCGAGCCGAGTTCGTCGGCGATTTCCGCAGCATTGTCGAAATAGCCGTTAAAAAGAACGATGCGTTCACTGGCGAGAATGCTTGGGCGCCAAGCCCTAGTCAGTCCGGGGGTCGAGCGTAATGAACGGTAGGCAATGTGCAGGTCGTTGACCTGCGCGGTGGCCGGAGTACCGCCGATTCCCGCACAGAGAGAAGACCCGAGACGCGCGGCCAAGCCATCGCGATGACCCTGGCCGGGAAGACTTCGCAGCCAGGCAATCGCCAGCATGTGGCGTCAGAGGAAGCGGTCAGGAACTATGAGCGGATCTTCGAGCTCTCATGATCTGAGCTGTCCGCCGCCCGAAGCTTGGGTACCGGATCCGGCCGGCCCACGCACGTCCTTCAGGTCACCCAGACGCTTAATCTGGGGCTTGGTCCAAGCTTTCTTTGCCTGCGTCTTCTTCGTCATGCCTGTCCTTGGAGATAATCATGGCCGTCGTCGGTACGACGCTGCGAAAATTCCGCTCGATTCACTTGGACTATCAGTGCGACGCTTGTCCAGTGGTCTGCGCCGAAACGCGCTCTAGCGGGCATGACTGATGAACCGTCTCTTCGGAGGCGCAGCGGCGGCTGTCCGCCCGGCTGATCTGGTTAGGATTTCCCGCCTTGTGTACCGCTGCCGCTCGCGCCGTGGATGTCCTTGATCTTGCCGAGGCGCTTCACTTGGGGCTTGGTCCAGGCCTTTTGCTTGGTGGTTCGCGTGGTCATGCCTCGCTCCTGCAACCTGTTCCGGCACGCGGGTGTGGCCGGCGAGCCATCATCAATGCGCAATTACCAATGTGGTTGCAATAAGAAATTACCGAGGAAATGGCGGGCGTTAGCTCAATTCGGTCGGGGTCAAGCGCCGAGACGCAGCATTTCTATCCAAGGACCTGGCAGCTCGCCCAAGATAGTAGCGCCGTCGATTTCCACCCAGGCATGCAGCTTGTCCGGTGAGTCACGAAGACCTTGCGGGCGTGCGGCTATGACCACGACGTGCGGGATGTCCTTTCGCCGCAGCGTCCAGCTGAGCGCCATAGCCTGCGGGAGGCACCTGGTATGAAAAGGCAGCAAGTGCGCCGCTCGCTGGACATGCGCGGCAAGGCGTCGCGCCTCGCGAGAGGGCTCGCAAGGATTGCCTCGCGCCGTGATTCCCAGAGAATGGCGCCATCGTTCAAATGGAACCCAGCGGACGAGCAGGGTCGCCCAGCTGAGCAATATCATTGCCCGCGCAGTGCGCCGCCGAAGGCGCCAGGCCTCAGCGGACTGCAAGCAGGCCCATAGCTCGCAAGCAGCCTACGAATTCATGGACATCCGCCGCGATCTCGCTCTCGTCGGCGGAATACTCACTTGCAGCGGCGACAACGATCGCCTCTTCGTCTCGCGTACCGTCAATCAGCCGCCACAATTTCGTCGCCGTCCCGGAGAGCGAAAAGAATTCGCCGTTGTCCAACCGCATGATGACGATTTCCTGATCGATATCAGCCTCTGTGAAGCGATCCGTGAGTTTCGTGATCACGGTCATGCGACTGCCTTGATGTAATCAGCCACGGTCGCGACGCCCTCATCGAACCGCGCGGTGTCGCGCGGTCGGACGAACCGGGCCATTTCGATCTGGCGCGCAAGGCAGCTCAAATGTGCAAATTGGCTCGCTCGGTCGAAGTTTCTCGCGGCAGCAAACAGGTGGGCGGTATAGTGCTCGTCCCGCACCATGACGAACCGTTCGGCTCCTGAAATCGGCGAGATTTGCAGATCCCCGCCATCCTCAAGAAAGATTAACCGCGCAAGGGGCAGCACGGCCCCGACCTCTCCGGCCGGCGGGCGCGCGTAAAATTTGTCGAGCGAGCGCGAAACCCTTTCCTCTCGCGCCGTTCCGGTGACTTCGATTCCCTCGGGAGTCAGCTTTAGCCTTTTATGGCCCGGAAGGCAGACGATGGGACGGTCATCGGCGAGATTGAGTATCAGCGTGTCATCGCAAAACATGGCAAGGCCGCGATTACCAAGTCCGGCGATCAGGGTCGACTTGCCCGAGCCTGCGGGGCCGGTGAACGCGAACACCTGGCCGTTGTGGGCCACCGCTGAAGCATGGACGGGCAGCAATCCGTTCAGACTGGCGATCGCTGCATATACGCTGCCGTTAAGCCAGAGCGACTCTTCGCTCAGGTCTGCATCGGAGCCGCGCTCGACTGTCACTCCTCGACCCTGCCGATAGTGAAAATAATGATGCCCCTCGCCGCGCAGCAGGAATTGGTCGCCGTGGAGTTGCCAACTGCCCTCCCGGAGGTCCCCGCTGAAGAGAGAGTGGGGGACGCGGCCGAACGAGACGCGGGTCTCGCGCTCCATCAGCTCCTCGGCGGGCGTCTTGGCCATTGGAGAGGAAGTCGCCGAGACGAGGCAGCTTGGCAAGTGATGCCCGCGACCGATGGTGAGCCCTGCTGGATTCGAACCAGCGACCTACTGATTAAAAGTCAGTTGCTCTACCGACTGAGCTAAGGGCCCACTTCGGGTGGGCGGTTAGCCCCGCGGGCCGCCGCGGGCAAGCGCTGTGGCCACAGCCGCCTTGTTCACAGCTTCCAGTTCGGGCAGCACATCGGATCAAATGAGGTTGCAGGCGTTGATCAGGTCCAGGATCAAGGCCGCCCGAAAGCGCGGCGCGCTTTGGGCCCGATTATTGGACGTCGCCCGATTGCTGCCGACGGCGGAGGGCCGCTCAGTTCTCTGGACGCGGTTGGCGCACGGCCGGGAGATGCATCAAACCACGCCGGAAACCGCCGAGGAGCGCTATCCGGAACTGTTCGACTTGGTCGCGCGGCTGGCTCCGGCCGCCAAGCGGATTCTGTCCTTTGGCTGCTCGACAGGAGAGGAGCTGGCTGCGCTTCGGCGCCGCTTCCCGGCTGCGGAGATCGTCGGAGCCGAGATCAATTCGCGTTCGCGGCGGATCACCGCGCGGCGCATCGCCGGCGACCCGCTGACCACTGTCGTCCCACCCGACGCGATCGCAGGCTCGTTCGATCTTCTGCTCGCCCTGGCAGTGTTCCAGCGCGAGCCGCACAAGATCGCCGAGATGCAGACCCAGGACCTCTCGCTTTATTATCCATTCGAGCGCTTCGATGCGGCCGTCCGCGATCTCGCGGCACGGCTCCGGACTGGCGGGCTCCTGTGCGTCGACAACGCCCATTATCGGGTCGAGGACAGTTCGGCGGCCGCCGAGCTCGAGCCCATTCGTTCATCTCCAGTCATGACAGGCCTGATGTTCGGTCCCGACGGGCGACAGCTCCACGGCATAAGCGCGCAGACGATTTTTCGAAAACGCTAGTGCGGCGCCCGGCGGGCAAGACGGTAGGCGAGATGACGGACGCTTAGGCTGCAAACCCGCCAGCTGGGCGCGACGGCGGCGAGGGGGCCGAGGACGAAGCTGCGGCTGGCGAGCTGGGAATGGGGAATGGTGAGGCCGCGTGAACGAAATTTGCCGCCGCTCCATAGCACCAGGTCGAGGTCGAGCACGCGCGGCCCCCAGCGGCGGCCGCGGCGGCGGCCGAATTCGCGCTCGATCGTCTTCAGCTGCCGCAACATGTCAGGTGGATTGCGGTCGCTTTCGACAAGTGCGACTGCATTGGCGAAGTCGCGGCCGGCGCCGCCATGCGCGGCATTTAGGATGATCGGCGAGGCGTCGAACAGGTTGAAGTCCTGGTCAAGCCGGGCGATTGCCGCCTCGACCACCTGTGGCGGGCGACCGACGCGTCCGTGAGGGCGATTCGATCCGATCGCGATGGCGTAGAGGTGGGTCACGGCGCAGCCCTGTCATTGCGAGCGGAGTGAAGCAATCCACTGGCGCAGGTCTGGATTGCTTCGTCACTTCGTTCCTCGCAATGACGATCCAGGATGCTCCAACCCGCCGACCTGTCGCCGATTCCGGAGACCGAGGCGCCACGCGATTGCCCGCTGTGCCCGCGGCTGGTGCGCTTTCGCGAGGAGTGCCGTGCCGGGTTCCCGGACTGGTGGAACGCGCCGGTACCGGCGTTCGGCGACCGGGATGCCTGGCTCGCGATCGTAGGCCTCGCGCCCGGCAAACACGGCGCCAACCGCACTGGACGGCCGTTCACCGGCGATTTCGCGGGCGAGCTGCTCTACGAGACGCTGCTGAAATTCGGCCTCGCCGAGGGTCAATATCGCGCCGACCCGGCAGACAGGCTACGCCTCAAGGGCGCGATCATCCTCAACGCCGTCAAATGCCTGCCACCCGCCAACAAGCCGGAGCCGAGCGAGATCGCCACCTGCCGCAATTATTTCGAAGCGGCGCTGGCGGCGCTGCCGAAGGTGAGGGTGGTCCTCGCGTTAGGCCAGATCGCGCACGTCGCCGCGGCGCGAGCGCTCGGGCTCCCTCCTTCGTCAACGCGGTTCGGCCACGGCGCCGAGAAAGTTGCGTCAGACGGCCGCGTCCTGCTGTCGAGCTATCACTGCTCGCGCTATAACCAGAATACTGGTCGGCTGGATGCGGCGATGTTCGAGCACGTGTTTGAACGCGCGCTCATTTTGAACTCGGCTTCACTTCAATGATCGGCGGCGGCTGGATCTCTCGAAACTCACTCTTCATAGAGGAAATTCGATCCTTCTCGGGTATCGCGTCCAGGCACTTCAATTCTACTCGGTACATCTCGTTCCGAAACAGAATATCGTTATTTCGGAGGCGGACGAGCAGCTGACGCAGCTTCGACCAGCCTGGCGCGGGCTTTTCCAATTCCGCCCGAATTTCCGCGCTCAGCTTATGGCTCTGCGCCAGAATTGCATTCGTTCGTTGGAAATTGTCGATCACGCACTGCTGGTTGGGATCGTTCGCCCACGGAATGCCGGGGGACGCGTCGACGGAGGTGGCAAGACTCATTGTAACTGCCGCCAAATACACAGATCGCATCTTAAAGGCCCCGCTGACCATGTATGCCGCGGACTAGACGTCTTCGACTAATCGTCCGTAAAGTTCCGGCCTGCGGTCGCGGAAGAAGCCGAAGGCGGCGCGGTGCTTCTTGGCCTGAGCGAGGTCGAGCCTCGCCACGAGCACGCCCGTTTCCTCCGCTCCGAACTCCGCCAAAATGTCGCCGCGTTCGTCGCAGATGAAGCTATGGCCGTAGAAGCGCTGGCCGTCCTCGGTGCCGATGCGGTTGGCGGCGACCACGGGGACGACGTTCGACACCGCGTGGCCGATCATGGCGCGCCTCCATAGCCGCGATGTGTCGAGGTCCGGGTCATGCGGCTCGGTACCGATGGCTGTAGGGTAGAACAGAATCTCGGCGCCCATCAGCATCATCGCCCGCGCGGTCTCCGGGTACCATTGGTCCCAGCAGACGCCGACCCCAAGCGTGCTCAGGTGCGGTCCTTGCCAAACCTTGAAGCCAGTGTTGCCGGGGCGGAAGTAGAATTTCTCTTCGTAGCCAGGCCCGTCGGGGATGTGGCTCTTGCGATAGACGCCCGCCACCTTGCCGTCCGGGCCGACCATGGCGAGGCTGTTGTAGTGATGCGG
>Ga0070659_100003423_pt1 | contig 11307 bp, 11 predicted proteins | sample KBSC23metaG_FD_64666 | JGI IMG/M metagenome (GOLD analysis project Ga0070659, IMG submission 64666) | Corn rhizosphere microbial communities from Kellogg Biological Station, Michigan, USA - KBS C2-3 metaG | ecosystem: Host-associated > Plants > Roots > Rhizosphere > Soil ...
GTTCGCGCGGTCCGGCTTTGATGCCGCACTCGCGCAGCGCGCCACATGCGTCGTGGTAAGTTGCGAGTCCGTTGAAGGTCGCGCCGAGGTCCGTCACTTTCAGCACGTTGACCAGAAACTCCGTGAACTCGTACGTGTTCTTTTGCAATTGCTTGCATTGGTTGTGGTACTGGCTGTTGTCGAACAACTCGGTGTAAAAGTTGCGAACGAAACCCGTGCACGAGCCGCTCGGCGATACGACGTAACTGTAATCCGAAAAGTCGTTGATGAATTTAGCCGCCACGTCGCGCGCGTCGTTCCAGAAACCGGCGTTGAACGCGGGTTGACCGCAGCAGGTTTGGTTCGGGTTGTAGTTAACCTCGCAGCCGGCTTTCTCCAACACCTTCACCATGTTGAACCCCGTTTGGGGAAACATCTGGTCGATGAAGCAGGGAATGAAAAGATTGACTTTGACTTTTTTCTTCACGGGAGGGCTCGGCAAAAATAACCCTAAACCTCCACCGCGACGGGCTTGCGTTTGGTCGCGTGCCAACGCGTTTGAATGTGAATCAATCCCACCAAGCCGATTAAGAAAAACCCGCTCAAGGCAATGGTGGAGTTGCGCATCGAGCCGGTGATTTCTTCGATGAGCCCGTACACCGCGGTCCCCAACACGATCGACAGCTTTTCCATTACGTCGTAAAACGAAAAGAACGACGCGTGGTCTTCCGTCTCCGGTAACATTTTCGAATACGTGCTGCGCGACAACGACTGAATCCCACCCATCACCATCCCGACAAAGAACGCGATAACGTAAAAATCCATTTCGCCTCGAATGAAATAAGCGGCGACGCAAATGCCGATCCATATAATCACCGCGACGATGAGCGCACGAATGTTTCCAAACGCTTTTGAGAGAAACGCAAACAAGTACGCACCAGCAATAGCTACGATCTGGATGATCAACACCGTCATAATCAGCTTCGACGTTTCCAGTTTCAATTCCTTGGAGCCGAACAACTGCGCGAGGTACAACACGGTCTGGGTGGCGGTGCTGTAAAAGAAAAACGAGATCAGGAAGTACTGGAGCTTCGGCAATTGTCTGATCTCGTTGAACACTTTCCGAAGCTGTTTGTAACCGCCGAAAATGTTGCCGGCGTTGTTCTTCTTTTCGCCGAACGTATCCTTGGACTTTTCCAAACGTCGAAGCGCACGGAACGGGATCTGCGCGAACAAAGCCCACCAAACCCCGACCGTCACGAAAGAAATCCTTGCGCCGATGCCGGCGTCCGAGATGCCGAACAGCTCTGGCTTCTGGACCATCACCAAGTTCAACACCAACAACAACACGCTTCCGATATAACCCAACGCAAACCCGCGTGCGCTGACGTGATCCTGCTTTTCTTCCGGCGCCACTTCCGGCAAATACGCGTTGTAAAAAACCAAGGAACTCGTGAAGCCAACCGTTGCCAAACCGAACGCCAACAACCCCAGCGACGCGGTGCTAATCCCGTCGAACCAAAACATCGCGGCGCATGCCGCCGCACCGATGTAACACGACGCTTGCATGAACATCAACTTGTTCCGACGGTAATCCGCGATCGACGACAGCAACGGCGACAAACAAGCCGCGATCAAAAACGACGCCGACAGCACGTAAGAATACAACGCCGTGTTCACGTACTCGCGACCGAACAACATGATCGTGTTGCCGTGGTCGTTGGAGGTGACGTTTTGGTAGTAAATCGGGAAGACCGCCGTGGCGATGGTGAGCGAGTACACCGAGTTAGCCCAGTCGTACATTGCCCAACCGTTCATCAACTTCGGGTCGCCTTTTTTGAGGAATTTCATGTGGGAAAGGGATGGTGTTGTAAATGTATTTGAAAGTCGTAAGTAACGCGCGACGGCTATCCACCAAGGCGTTCGGGATGGATTGAAAAAAGAACTGTCAACATATGAGCGCGAACAGCCAAGTCGCGCGAACCACCGGCAACGGACTAATTTTACGAACCCCGATGTACCTCATTAAGATAAAAGGCAAAGTCAAAATCCCCGACTACGTGCAACTGCGCGACGACAAGTTCACCTTGCTCGCGTATTTCCGCGCGGACCGTCCGGAGAACGCGTTGCAAAAAGCGGGGCTCGCCGAGAAAGAAGAACGCATCAAAGAAATCATCGCGGCGCTGCCGTACGGAAAAATTCAAAAGCTCGAACCGTGACCGACCAAAAAATCATCGAACTCAAAAACGTGTCCGCGTACCAAGGCAAGATGCCGGTGTTGCACGACGTGACGTTCGACGTGAGCCGCGCAGAATTCATTTACCTCGTCGGAAAAACCGGCTCCGGCAAAACCAGCCTGTTGAAAGTACTGTACGGCGAAATCACGCCGACGTCGGGTCAAGCCGTCATCGCGGACTTCGATTTAGTGAAGATGAAGTTCAACCGGCTTCCTTATTTGCGTCGCAAACTCGGCATCGTGTTTCAGGATTTTCAATTGTTGCCGGACCGCAACGTCGACGAAAATTTGCGCTTCGTGTTGCGCGCCACGGGTTGGAGCGACAAGATGAAAATACAAGCGCGCATCGCCGAAGTGCTGACGCAGGTTGGCATTCAGGCAAAAGGTTACAAGATGCCGCACGAACTTTCCGGCGGCGAACAGCAACGCGTCGCGATCGCAAGAGCCTTGTTAAATCATCCCGAAGTCATTCTCGCCGACGAACCCACCGGCAATCTCGATCCCGAAACGTCCGACGAGATCATCCGCTTGTTGATGAAAATTTCCCGCGAGAGCGGAACGGCGGTGCTGGTGGCGTCTCACGACTTTTTGGTGATTCAGAAATATCCCGCGCGCACGTTGCGTTGCGAACATGGACGCATCACGTCGACGGCTGCTGCAACCACTGCATCAGCTTCTTAGCGTTCTGCCGGTTTGAGAATTCCTTTTGTAAGATCTCTTCGCGTTGCGCGATGTCATTCTGCGTAAACTCCGTTTGCATCAACGTCGGAATGATCTCCACCATTTTGTCCGCCGTCTCGGCGACGATGCACAAACGTTCGAGACCGGTGTTCTCCACCATCGGCGGATTGGCTAACACGAAACGACCGTTGAACAACGAGTGCAATAATTTTTGCTTGATGCCGGTGCTTTGAAACGTCGGCAACGCGTGGATGTGCGCGTCGCTCCACAAGCGTTTCATTTCGTCGAGAGTCGGGTTTTCGATAAGTTGGATGTTCGGTTGCTTCTCCACCATTTTCTTCAGCGTCGCCGACGGCGACGAACCGGCTATGACGAATTTTTGATCCGGCAATTTTGAAAACACCTTGCTCACAAGCCACGCCGCTGCTTGATTGTTTTCGTTCACGCTCAGGTTGCCGTGGTACAACACGAAGTCGCCTTTACCGGTCAATGACTTGACGTGTTCGTTCGGGTGAAAGCTTGGTAAGTACTCGACGTGTTTGTATTTGCCTTTGAGTTGGTCGTAATCCGCCGGAGAAATTGCGAGCACGTAATCCGCGTTGGCTAAAATCTTTTCGAAAAACTTTAGCTTGATGGCTTCGGTGTAGAAGTAAAATTTTCTCGCAAGTTTGCTTTCGCTAACGCCGAGGTCGTGGTAATAATCCGACTCGACATTGTGCATACGCACCAACTTCAACCGATTCTTTAAACGCTCGTCGGACAAGTAATAACACGTGTGCAAGCCCTCGAACAAAATCGGCGCGTCGTCTTTCACGAGGTTGTCGATCAACGCTTCGGAACGCCGCGTCTTGACGATGTACGGCGTCAAACTCGTGAAGTCCCGTACGCTGTGGTCACGATGATAGTAGTGAACTTCTTCGCAGATTTTATTAAGCTCCGTCGATTCGTTCCTGCCGTACTCGAAACAATGCAAATGAATTTTGACACCTTCTTCGTACAGCGCTTTGAGTTTGTAGTACACTTCCATCACGCCGCCGTAGTTCGGCGGGTACGGGATGTTGAACGAGATGACGTGCAGTCGCAACGCTTAGGGGAGGTTTCGATAAAAGTCCAACAGTTTCGTGCGTTCGTTTTCCCAACACAAGTCCGCTGCCGCCTTGATGCAATTTAGTTGTAATTCCGAATAACGGTCCGGCGACCGCAGCAAGTTATTCACCGCCGTGGCGATGGTTTCAGGCTTCATATCATCAAGCAAAACGGCGACGTTGTATTGCGCGTTGACGCGTTCGTATTCGGGAAAACGCATCGTCAATTGTGGCACACCGCATTGGATGTAGTCGAAAAACTTATTGGCAAGCGAGTAGCGATAATTCGCGCTAGAGTCATCAAGCAAATTCAATCCAAGCCACGCGGACTTCGTGTAGTGGTTCAATTCGTCAGGCGTTGCGTAACCGGTAAACTTGACTCTGTCATTGACATTCCGCCGTTGCGCTAATTGCTTTGCTTCTTCCAACAGATCACCATCGCCGGCAATCAAAATGTCAACGTCGTTTATGAATGTCATTGCTTCAATCGTTTGCTCCACGCCGCGTCCTGCGTTGACTGCTCCGCGATAAATGATTGTGTGTTTCAATGGAGTGCGTGTCACGCTGTGGCTCTCGAAGTGTGACGTCGATGCAGCTTCATCGTAGCCAGTCTTCGACAGGCTCAGACTGACAGGAGCTTTATTGCTTCTAAGCGGCAGGTTTCTAATGACTTTTGGCTTGTTGCCGTAACGTTTTGCAAATTCCTCTGCAACGCTTTCACTGACCGTATAGAAATATTTCACGCGCTTTACGATAAAGCTCTCTACTGCTTTCCAAAATTGCTGAACGCTTGGTCTATCAATGACTTCGGGCACTTCCGTGAACAACTCATGCGCATCGTAAACACATGTTCTTGCTTTTAAACGCGATACCGACCAACACGGCACAACCGTATCCAAGTCAATTCCGCATACAACGTCAAACGGCTTGGTGAGTAAATAAAAGAACAGCCGCAGATTCAACTCGACGTAAAACAATTTGCCTTTGTCAAACCATAAATTCAATCGTACTTGCTTGTAAGGCTGCGGTACTAAGGGCTTTGATGATTTGCGATTACGTCCGACCAACGTCACGTCGTAACCGGCTTGGTGAAGCGTTGTGCAAATGCGTTGCATGCGCTGGTCGTAATTCAGGTCGTTGGAGACGGTGAAAACGACGCGCTTTACTTTTTCCATTGCAACTTGTTAAGCTCTGTTTCCACCACCAAGCCCAAATCCATTAGCCAACGCGTCACGTGAATCAATTTGTCTTCCCGAATCTGTGGCAACGCGTCGACGAGCTGGTGGATGGAACGCGGCTGTTGTTTCAATACGTCCGACACGGTGCCGACATGCGTTTCGAATTCCGTGTCGTCCATTTCCAAGCGATGACGCTCCAGACACACGTCACAGATGCCGCAGCGCTCGACTTTCGTCTCGCCGAAATATTTGAGCAACAATTTGCTGCGGCACTCGGTGTTGGACGTCAGGTAGTGAACCATCGTTTCCATCCGCACGCGTTGTCCTTCTTTGCGTCGTTCCATCGCTTTCTCGTTCAGTTGCAAATGCTTCACGTCGCGGCGCGGTTGTGTGAACGTGAGTTGCGGTGAATCTTTTGCCGGTAAGTAGTCGATCACGTCGTGTCCATGCAGCTCTTTCAGCTTGGAAATAACGGAGCCGGTGTCGGTCTTGAGGAAACGCGCGATGTCGGTCTCGTGAATGGGAACATAGGAATCGAATATGCCGCCGTACATGCGCAGCAACGCTTTCACAAACGGTTCGTTCTGCGAATGCTTTACTTCGTAGCGGTACAACTCTTCGCGGTTCATCAACACCGTCGCTCGCGACGGAATGCGGACCGAGTCGGACAAAGTCAAGTAACCTTCCTGCTCCAACAGCTTCAGCGCGTTGTGCGTTTGAATCGGCATAAGGCTGAACGTCTTGCAAAGTTTTCCCAAATCAAAATCGTAACTCGCGCCTTGTCCAGAGCCTTCGGCGACTTCCAGAAAATTAGCGACGCTTTGGTACACGCGCTTGACTTCCGCTGGCGACGGGTACGACGCTTCAAACTTTTCGTGCATGCGCAGGATGTCGGCGTCTTCGTACAAACAAACCGCGAACGCTTTGCGTCCGTCGCGACCGGCTCTGCCGGCTTCCTGAAAATACGCTTCCGGCGAATCCGGCGGTTCGGTGTGTACGACAATTCTAACGTCTGGCTTGTCAATTCCCATTCCGAAGGCATTGGTGCACACGATGACGCGTTGCTTGTTCTCCAGCCATTCCTGTTGCCGCCGGTTGCGTTCGTCGACGGTCAAGCCGGCGTGATAAAACGACGCGCTGACTTTTTGTTGTTGCAGTTCCCACGCGAGTTCTTTAGTGCGCTTGCGCGTGCTGACGAATACGATGCCGGTGCCGTTTACTTTTCGAAACATCGACTCCAGCCGTTGCGATTTGTTTTCTTCTTTCAGCACCGAGTACGACAAATTCTTGCGCTCGAAGCTTTGCAAAAACGTCCGACCGTCTTTCCCGAATTTCATTTTCTCTTTGATGTCCAGCCGCACGGCTTCTGTCGCCGTTGCTGTCAAAGCCAGCACCGGTGCGTTGTTCAGCAGAGGACGGATGTCGGCGATTTTCAAATACGGCGGACGGAAGTCATAACCCCATTGCGAAATGCAATGCGCTTCGTCAACAGCCAACATGCTCACGTTGAAACGGACGATGCGGGCTAAGAACAATTCTGTTTGCAAACGCTCGGGTGACACGTAGAGAAATTTTGCCAGTCCTTTTTCAGCCGCGTCGAGCGTCTTGTCGATTTCGCGAAACGTCATGCCGCTGTAAATACTCAACGCCGGTATGCCGCGCTTTTCGAGTTGCGTCACTTGGTCTTTAATCAACGAGATGAGCGGCGACACCACGAGGCAAATGCCGTCGTGCACCAACGCTGGGACTTGGTAACACAACGATTTGCCGCCGCCGGTCGGCAACAGTGCCAACGTGTCCACGCCGTCGAGCACGGACTGGATGATGTCTTCCTGCAACGGACGGAACGAACCGTAACCCCAGTGTGCCTTGAGAATTTCGTGGATGGTCATCGGTTCGAACGCGTTGCCGGAACGTGCGCGGGGTCAACGGCAATTAACATTAATTTGCAAGTTAACATGAGTATCGAACGTTTCAACATTCGCGTTTACGGCTTGCTAATGGACGGCAACAAAGTGATGGTGTGCGACGAAGAACGCATGGGAAAACGGTTCACGAAATTCGGCGGTGGCGCGTTGGAATACGGCGAGGGTTTGCGCGACGCGCTGAAGCGTGAATGGAAAGAAGAAACCAACACGAACGTCGAAGTCACGGAGCACGTTTACACCACGGACTTTTTCCAGCAATCGGCGTTCGACAAGCGGCAACAGTTAATCTCCGTCTACTACAAAGTAAGATTGCTCGAACCTTTTAAAGCGACGATGTCCACCAAGGCGTTTGACATGATGAAAGAAAATCCCGAAGCCATTTCGTGGCGTTGGCTCGACTTGAACGAAAAAGCAGAAGACGAACTGACGTTCCCGATTGACAAGCTGGTGGTGAGAATGCTGTTGGAACAGCAGACGCGAACTAATCCATGATGTAGGGATAATCCTGCTGCATGTAATTGTCGGTGTACAACTCTGAAGGATCCGGATACGGTGAATTCTCCGCAAACTCAACGCAGGCGTCAATCTCCGCTTTGATTTTTTCGTTGATCGCTTCGATCTCTTGCTCTGTCGCGAACTTCTTGTCGTAAATCGTTTTGAGCGTTGTTTCAATCGGGTCTTTCAGCTTGTATTCTTCCAACTCCTCTTTCGTGCGGTACTTCTGCGGGTCGGACATCGAGTGACCTTTGTAACGGTAGGTTTGGATTTCGAGGAACGTAGGACCGTTGCCGGCACGCGCATGTTCCGCGGCTTTCGCAACGGCGTTGTACACGTCTTCGCAACGCATCCCGTCGACGGAAGAATTCGGCATGTCGTAAGCGTCGCCGAGGTGATGAATCGTGGTGAGGTTTGATGAACGCGCGACCGAGGTTCCCATCGCGTAGTAGTTGTTCTCGCAAATGAAAATCACCGGAAGGCTCCACAACATCGCGAGGTTAAAAATCTCATGCACCATGCCTTGGCGAACGGCGCCGTCGCCGAAAAAGCAAACCGCCACGTTACCCGTCTCGTTGTATTTCTCCGCAAACGCAAGCCCCGCGCCGGTTCCAATCTGTGCGCCGACAATGCCGTGACCGCCGAAGAAATAATTCTCCTTGTCGAAGAAGTGCATCGAACCGCCTTTGCCTTTCGAGCAACCCGTTGCCTTGCCGTACAATTCCGCCATCGCCGCGTCGCAGCTCATGCCGCGACCGATGGCGAGACCGTGGTCGCGGTACGCCGTGATCATCGGGTCTTGTTTGCGCAACGCCGTGATGACGCCGGCCGCAACCGCTTCCTGACCGATGTACAAATGACAGAAGCCGCGGATCTTTTGCATGCCGTAAAGTTGGCCGGCTTTCTCTTCGAAGCGGCGGATGCGCAACATCATCTCGTACCAACCGAGGTAGGTTTCTTTCGTGAACGGTTGTCCGTTCTGCGACGCCTTGGTGGGTTCTTTCTTCGCGGGTTCCTTGTTGGACTTTACTTGGGGCATGGGTCAGAAAATAGTCTGTAAAAATAGGCAAATAGCTGTTAGCCGCTGCTGTTGGCTGATAGCTTTTCTGCAATGGATGAGCGCGTTGCAACGACGTTGCTACCACATCAACACAACGACTTATTACCACCAAGGCGTTTGCTACGTTGGAATCAGTCGACGGAGTTCAGTACCATTTTTTCTTAACGAGATGTCCTCCAAAAATGATCAGGAAAATAGCGAAGGGAATATAGGTGTTCACGTAAGCCAACGGGATAGCGGCGAACAACGCGGTGATACCGATGATCGAGTACAGGGCTGATCCTTTGTTGTCGTTCCAGAAAGCGGGGTCGGTGAGGTTATTAAATCTGGCGAATAAATAGACGAGCATGAAAACGGCATTCATAACGAAGTACGCCGTGCCGAGCAACGCAACGGCAAACGCATCGTGGTAGTGCTTTCCGGCAAAAGCCGTGACGAACGGCGCGAACGAAAGCGAAAGAATGAACAGCATGTTCAGGATGATGAACTGCTTGGTGATGTTCGTGATGTTGACAAACAGCAAATGATAATCGATCCAGAAGCCGACGATCAACATAAACGAAGCGAAGTACGAAACGACGTACGGCGTAAGCGAACGGACCTGTTCGTAGGTTGAAACGTTTTCGCTTTTATCTTCCGGTATTCTTATTTCCAGCACGAGGATCGTCAGAAGTATCGCGAAGATGGCGTCGATGAACGTGTCGAAACGCTTCTTGTCGAATTGATAGCTTACCGGCATAAGGAAGGGATGAGGATACGTTGCGTTAAAAGTAATGGACGCGGCGTTTTGCGTTGACGACATCAAACCGTAAACTTGAACCTCAAAGTCATCCCGTCGTGCTTGTGCTTTCTTTCGATCCGTTCCCCACCCTTACCACCGACCGGTTCGTGCTCCGCAACGTGTCGCCGAACGATGTGAACGAAATGTTCGTGATGCGTTCCGATCCGCGCATCATCCCGCACCGATTGCCGTGTCAATCGAGCGATGAAGCGATGGCGTACATCCAAAAACTTCATGACGAACAAGCAATCGGCAAAAGCATCACATGGGTCATTCAACTCAAAGAAAATCCCAAACTGATCGGCACCGTTTGCTTTTGGAACATTCAGCCCGAATACGACCGCGCCGAGATCGGCTACGCGTTGCTCACGGATTACCACCGTCAGGGTATCATGACCGAAGTGCTGCCGCCGGTATTGAAGTACGGTTTTGAAACGATGAAGCTTCATTCCGTCGAAGGACACGTGGACCCGACGAACGCGGGCTCGGTGAAAGTGTTGGAACGCAACGGCTTTGTGCGCGAAGGTCACTTCAAGGAAAACTGCAAGTTCCCCGACGGTCGTTACCGCGACACGTACGTTTATTCGTTGCTCGCACAGAACAGGTGACACGCGTTGTCATTCCGATGTCGCGTTTCGCGGGAGGAATCTCATGCGCGTGAGCCCGTTGATGAATAGGTTCTTCGCAAGCTCAGAATGACAATGGAGACGGTGAGATTCCTCCGAACGAGACGTTCGAATCGGAATGACAAATACAGAGTGAGTCGAATCGCAGTGACAAAATATAAGACCTCGACGTCGGGTGACCTGTGCAAAAAATTAAGTCGCGCAAAACCCTTCGTATAGTATCGTTATGGTAACTTTGAAACAGCCTTAGAATCAGCCGTTTCGGGCTTGCCTCACCGTTCATTCCGCTTCAATCCGTTTCATGGGAAAAATCATCGCCATCGCCAATCAGAAAGGCGGCGTGGGTAAAACCACCACCGCCATCAACCTCGCCGCGTCGTTCGCGGTGCTGGAATACAAAACCCTCGTCATCGACGCGGACCCGCAAGCCAACGCCACGTCCGGCTTGGGTCTGGACCCGAAAGCCAACAACCCGAGCATCTACGAATGTCTGATCAACCAGATCGCCGTTAAAGATGCCATCGTCCCGACGGAAGTACCGAACCTCGACATCATTCCGGCACACCTCGACTTGGTGGGTGCCGAAATCGAGTTGATCAACCACCCGAACCGCGAGCGAATTATGAAAGGCGTGTTGGACACGATTCGGGACGAGTACCAGTTCATCATCATCGATTGCTCGCCGTCGCTCGGTTTGATCACGGTCAACGCGTTGACGGCGTCTGACTCCGTTTTGATTCCGGTGCAGTGCGAATATTTTGCGTTGGAAGGTTTGGGCAAGTTGCTGAACACGATTAAGATTGTGCAAAGCCGTTTGAACAACGCGTTGGAGATCGAAGGAATTCTTTTGACGATGTACGACACGCGTTTGCGTTTGAGCAACCAAGTGGTTGAAGAAGTGAAACGACATTTCCAAGACCTCGCGTTCGACACCATCATCCACCGCAACACCCGCCTCGGCGAAGCGCCGAGCGTCGGCAAGTCCGTGATTATGTACGACGCGGATTCGAAAGGTGCGATCAATTACCTCAACCTCGCTCGCGAGATTCTCCAAAAGAACGAGTTCACCAAAATACCGAACTCCGAAAAAATTCTGAACCTCGAAGAGAATGAGTAACAAGAAAGACGGCATCGGCAAAGGCATCCGCGCGTTGCTCGAAGGGATGGATTCCACGCCGTCGCCGCGACCGGAAGCTGCCGCCGCGGCGCCGCTCGGCATGGTCTCGAAGATTCCGCTCGACGCCATCGAAGTGAACCC
>Ga0070659_100003428_pt1 | contig 11295 bp, 12 predicted proteins | sample KBSC23metaG_FD_64666 | JGI IMG/M metagenome (GOLD analysis project Ga0070659, IMG submission 64666) | Corn rhizosphere microbial communities from Kellogg Biological Station, Michigan, USA - KBS C2-3 metaG | ecosystem: Host-associated > Plants > Roots > Rhizosphere > Soil ...
CTGCCCGCAGGTGTCGCAGATCAGGAAGATGCAGTCGTGCAGGCAGTCGGGATGCTGGTTGGCGACATAGGCGTTCGAGCTTTCGACCCGCCGCGCCAGATTGGCGCCGACGAACAGGTCGAGGATTCGGTACACGCTGTTCGCGGCAACCCGCCTGTCCTGCGCCTTGGATACCGCTTCGGCTATGTCGTAGGCGCTCGCCGGCCGATCGAAGGATGCCAGCGCGTTGAACACCGCCGCCCGCATGTCGGTCCACTGCTCGCCCTTGCTCTCGAGGCGCGAGCGCGCCGCACTCTTGAGCGACTCTCCCTCGTGGAGCTGATGATCGTGACCCGCCATCGATGTGAAACATAAGCGCGCGCAGGCAAGGCAGCAAGGATCGGTGTGATTGGTGAAATCCGCCAACCCTCGGTTGCCAATCCCGTATCGATCCCCATCTAACCCTCAGCGAAATTCCCTAAACCTCTGACATACAAGCGCTTCCGCAATGTGGCACGGCGCTTGCTTGATTAATGGCGACGAAAGACAGGAGTTCGAAATGCAAGAGACCGCCACCGCTCAAGTCGCCGCCGAGCCCGCTTCCAAGGCCACCCCGTTGCCTCTGCGCGGCGACACCTTCCTCGGCGTGTGTGAGGCCTTGGGTCAGGATACCCGGATCCCTGCGGACCTGTTCCGCATCGCTTTCGCCGCGCTCTTGTTCTGGAGCATGGGGCTGGCGCTCGCCGTCTATCTCGGCCTTGGCGCAGTCATCGCCCTGTCGCGCTGGCTCTTCCCGACCACCAAAGCCGTCGCTTCACCGGCTTCCCAGGAAGCGGTCGAGCAGGAGGCCGAAGAGCCCCTGTCGCTGGCCGCCTAAAGTCACCGAAAACCTAATCTCATTTAAACCTCGTCTTTACGCCCTTGCGTTACGACCGGTGCTTAGTGCCGGTCGCAACACGGCAAGGAAGGATGTGAATGGCGATAAATCGGTTCGTCGACCGTAAAGCGGTCAGCGCCGCCGAGGCTCATCTTGTCCGCGTTGCCGATTCGGGCAGCGCGCGGCATCCGCATCTTGCCGCGCTCGTCGAGGGATCGGGGCGCCACGCTGCCCGGGACCTTACCGACGCCGTCCACCTCCTCTGCAAGGTCCACGGCAATCATCCGGGGCTGATCGAACAGGCGCTTGCGCTTTCGCCGAGCGGCGCCGCACAGCAGTGGCTCGGCCGGGCCGCCGACGGGTTCGAGCGCGAGCGGCTCTACCTGGTGCGTTTGACTGCTGCAGTCGGCCCGCTCCCCAGCACCCCGGGGGCGGCTGAAACCGAAGCCACGCTGCTCACCCAGCGCCACGCGATCGAGATTCTGGCCAAGTCGGAGCGGCACGGTTGCGCCCTGGGCGCGGCGACGGCGCTGGTGGGCGACTGGTGGCCAATCCGCCGCATTCTGGATCGCGCAGCCGCGCGCATCGGGATCGAATCCCCCGCACCGTCGCTTCCGGACGAGGCTTCGGTCATCGAGGTGATCGAAACAGCCTGCAACACCCCGGCAAGCGAGCGCGCCCTCGGCTTTGGAAGCGAACAAATGCTGCTCCAGCACAGTGGGCTGTTCGACCTCCTCCAGGCCAGGGCGGAAGCGCGCGGAGACTATTGACTGGTTTAACTAGATTTCCGCTTTCGACCCCTTACAAACATTAGCACCCTGATCTGATTGCAGCCCGCCATCAGGCGAGTTAGTTTGGCTAATGGAGTGGGCGACCACCATTTTTCCGTTTGAGAACCGCACGGAGCCATCAGACTACGTCGAACGGATTTGGCGGACCCGGGCGGTGCCCCAAAAGACGATGATTTCGGTGGCTGTTCCACGCTGGCAAATTGTGGTCGTCAAACAGTCACACGGCGCCACGAGCGTGATTGTCCGCGGACCTGAGACAAAGGCCAGTATCGTCGAGATACCTCAGGATGCGGAGTTTCTTGGGATAGAATTCAAGCTCGGCACATTCATCCCGGCGTTGGCAGCTGAGACGCTGGTCGATATCGGCAGGGAGCTAAAGCCCGTTTCCAAGACGAGGATCAATCTAGCCGGGTCCAACTGGGAAATTCCAAGTTTCGAAAACGCCGCCGATTTCGTGTCGCATCTTGTCAAGGATGGCGCACTGGTTCGCGATTCCGTGGTGGAGCAGACATTGCTTCGCAAAGATGTCGGTATCACTGAAAGATCCGTGCAACGCCGGTTCTTGCACGCGACAGGCTTGACCTATGCCACGGTTCGCCAGATCGAGCGCGCCAAGCGGACGGCTGCGTTGCTGAGCGCGGGTACATCGATTCTCGACGCCGTCGAGATCGCCGGTTATTCCGATCAGGCGCACATGACGCGGTCGCTTCAGCGGTTTCTGTGCAAGACGCCGGGCCGACTGATCTCGGGCAAGCCGTAGAAGTGTCGTTTTCTTTCAAGACCGAGACGTTCGCGGATTCTAGCCTTCCTTCATCAACAAAACAGTTTGACGGAGGTAGCCATGCGGAAGATCATCAATTCGACCTATATGACGCTTGATGGGGCTGTTGAGGACCCGCACCTCTGGCCCAGTCTCGGCGATGCGGCGAAGGATGTCAGCTTCGACATCCAAATGGAATTGCTCGACGCCTGCGACGTCATCCTCATGGGGCGCCGCACCTATGAGAGCTTCGCCGGGGCATGGCCAAGCCGGTCCGGCGACCGGATGTCCGACTCTATCAACGCAATGCGAAAGGAGGTCGTCTCAACCACGCTCCGCGATCCGAGTTGGAACAACACGCACGTCATTGACGGCGACGCGGTCGAGACAATTCGGGCGCTCAAGAGTCAGCCGGGCAAGGACATTGTGCAATACGGGCTCGGGCAACTGTCCTTCACAATGCTCGAACACGGATTGTTAGACGAGGTCCGGCTTTGGGTGCATCCAATTATCCTCGGAAAGAATGGTCCGCGAACTCCACATTTCCTCGACTGCCCACCTGCGCAGTTTGAGCTGGAAAATTCACGAGCGCTGCCGAGCGGCACCGTCATTTTGAACTACAAGTGCCCGAACCGAGCGTGAGCTGGCGCGACGTTGATCGGCAGCAACAAAGCGGAGAGTCACGTGAGCCCAGACGCACTCCCGATGAGCAGCCGCGGCTGTTCCCGCTAATCACTCGTCGCGGTAGGCGAGCTCGAAATTGCCCCAGCGGCGGCCGTTGACGAACAGCGGAACGAACACGTTCTTCACCGGGATGACCTTGTCGCCAAGTTCCATCCGATAGGTGGCAAGCATCGCCGGCTTGGTGCTGGCAATCGCCGCCTGCGTGGTGTCGTCCATGAACATGCGCTTGTTGCGGCAATGTTCGTCGTTCCACACCGGGTCCGGCCCCGGGGCGTGGCTCCGCTCGCTGAGGTGTGTTGGCAGATAGCCGTTCACGTCGGTAATCGCCGAACCAATGATCCTCGGATCGCTGCCCTTGGTGCGATCGAGCAGAGGGCGGATATGCTTGTCCGCGAACGGGCAGAAATCGCTTTCATACTGAGCGGGATTGCTGCCTTCGATCAGCCGGTAATTGTGATCGAAAATCTGGTCGTGGGTGACTTCGCCCTCGGCGACGCCACGCTCCATTTCCGCCTGGATCTTGCTCGCCGTCTCTTGTGCGGCGGAAATGAAAGGAGAGTCGTCGATCTCCGCTCCCGAATTGGCGAGCGTATCCAGCATCGTGTTGGCCAGGCTCTCGAGATGCTTCAGCCGCTCGTTGGCGGAGACCAGCTCCGCGCCATTGTCGCGGGCGTCGCCGGAGAAGTTGGTCAGGCCCGCCTTCACCCGGTCGACGCTCGCCTGGATCATGCTGGTGGAATGGGCGATGCCTTCGGTCTGGCGGTCGACCATGCCGACGATCTCGCTCACCTCGCGAACGGTGTCGCCGATCTGGCCGAAGCCCTTCTGGGCCTCGCGGCTGCGTTCCACGCCGGTCTTGATTTCGCTGGTGACTGCACTTGCTTCGCGGGTGAGCTCGCCGATCGTCGCTCCGATCTGGCTGGTCGCCGCCCGGGTGTCGTGAGCCAGCTTCTTCACTTCGGCCGCGACGACCGCAAAGCTGCGTCCCGCATCGCCAGCGCGCGCTGCCTCGATGGTCGCGTTGAGCGCGAGCATGTTGGTCTTGCGGGCAATCCCTTCGATCGTCGAGGATACGGACTGCACCTGGTTCATCGCGGATGCGAACCCCGCCATGCGCTCGCCGAGCTGGACGACAAGCTCGGTCAGTCCCTTGAAGCCCTCGATGGTGCCTTCGATCGCCTCGCGGCCGGCCTCGAGCTTTGCCTTCGCCTGCTCCGACAGAAGCCGCGCTTCGTCGGTCGAATCGCTGACCCGCGCCTGATCGGCGAGGAGACGCGTCGTCACCTCCTCCAGCTGGTCGAGCACTTTCAGGTGATCGTTGATTCGGCCCGCGACGCCGGACACATAACCAGCGACATCGCTGCACTCGATCGAGAGCATTCCGCAGTCACGCGCAACGGCGCGGATTGCATCTTCGGTAACCTGCTGGATCCCCTGTGTGGCCATTGCCCAAGCCGCTCCAATTGACGTTCGAGCGATGGATTAGCGGCCAACCTCCTACTTCTTCGTTAACTATCCACTCCTACAAATGCTTATCAGCGGCTACGGATTGGGCGATGAATCTCCCCGTCCAAAGCCACAGCCGCTTCTACCGAGTCCGCCGTCGGCTCGAAGAGATGGCGGTGGCGCCGGGCTGGCGGGGCGCTCTCCTCGAATTCGCAATCTTCGTGTTCAAGCAGGGCTGGGCCTGCCTGTTCGGAGCGCTGATGCTGGGGGCGCTGCTCGCCACCCATTATTTCTGGCCGGCGGATGCGCCGATCCGTCGCTACGATGCGCTGACCCTCTATGCCCTCGCGATCCAGGCGGCGATGCTTGCGTTCCGCCTGGAAACCTTCCGGGAAGCGATCGTCATTTTCGTCTTCCATGCCGTCGGAACGGTGATGGAGCTGTTCAAGACCTCGGTCGGATCGTGGATCTATCCCGAGCCGTCGCTCCTTCACATCGGCCATGTGCCGCTCTTCTCCGGCTTCATGTACGCATCCGTCGGCAGCTACATCGCGCGGGTCTGGCGCGGCTTCGATTTCCGCTTCAGCGATTATCCGCGGCGCTGGCAAACGGCGGCTTTAGCGGCTGGAATTTACGTCAACTTCTTCGCCCATCACTGGATCATCGACCTGCGCTGGGCTTTGTTCGCTGTGACTGTCTGGATCTTCTGGCGCACGAAAGTCTGGTTCCGGCCGGTTTCAACCTATCGTTCGATGCCCTTGCTTCTGGGCTTCTTTCTCGTCGCTCTGTTCATCTGGTTTGCGGAGAATATCGGCACCTTCGCCCAGGCCTGGGCTTACCCGAACCAGATGAACGGGTGGCACCTCGTCACCCCGGCCAAGCTCGGCAGCTGGTATCTCCTGATGATCATCTCGTTCGTTCTGGTGTCGCTGGTCGCGCCGGTACGGAAGCCCGAGTTCAATAGAGAAGGAACGGCGCCCGCTCCTCTTCCCACGCCTCTTCGTCAGGGCGGGTAATCGCGTCGAGATCCCCCGCAGTCGAAGCGGCATCGTCCACCCACTCGCGCAACAACGGCGATCCGTTGATCACATCGATCGGCAGCTTGCCGAACTCATATTCGTAGGGGAAATCGCGCCACAGATCGTAATCCGGGTAGAGCCGCCGGATCGCCTTGAACGCCAGCGCCTGCAGCCGCCACGGCTTGAATGCCTGATGATCGTAAAACTTGCCTTCGGCGTGGATGTGAACCCCGTTGCAGAGCTTCCCGACATGCTTGTGGAACGTCGGTTCGAAGTGGATTTCACGAAGCTTGCAGCCGGCGAGCCAGTCGGGCGCGAACCGCTCCATCTCCGCGATCACCTTCGCCGGATCGATGTCCGGCGCCCCGAATAGCTCCAGCGGGCGCGTCGTCCCCCTTCCCTCGCTCAGCGTCGCACCTTCGAGCATGACCGTTCCTGCGTAACAACGGGCCATGTTGAGGTTCGCGGCATTCGGGCTGGGGTTGATCCAGATGCGGTCCGCGGGCCAGCCGAAACCGGGCCCCTCGTCCGGCCGCCATCCCTCCATCTCGATCACCCGGTAATCGACGTCGAGATTGAAATGCTCGACGAACCAGCGTCCGAGCTCGCCGAGAGTGAGGCCGTGCCGCATGGGGATCGGTCCCGCGCCGACGAAGCTTTCCCAGCCGCGGCGGAGCTTCAGTCCCTCCACCGGGCGTCCGGCAGGGTTCGGCCGGTCCAACACCCAGACGCTCTTTCCGTTCTCCGCAGCGGCTTCGAGCACATAAAGAAGCGTTGTGATGAACGTGTAGATTCGGCAGCCAAGATCCTGAAGATCAAAGAGTATCGTATCAAAGGTGGACAGCATCTGCCCTGTCGGGCGGCGGACTTCGCCGTACAGGCTGAACACCGGGATCTGCAGCTCGGGATCGGTGAAATCCTCCGACTCCACCATATTGTCCTGCTTGTCTCCGCGGAGCCCGTGCTGCGGCCCGAATGCTGCGGTCAGGTTCACGCCCGCTGCCGCGAGCGCATCGAGGCTGTGGGTGAGATCGGCCGTGACCGACGCCGGGTGGGCGAGCAATGCGACCCGCCGGCCTTCCAGCGGCTTGCGAAGCTCCGGCTTGGCAATCAGCCGGTCGATTCCGAACAATGTCACCGAACCGCCGCTTGATAGCGGGCGAGGAGCTGCGGATCGTCCATGGATCCGTGATGATGAACCTGGCGCCAGCGACCCCCAGAATCGCGCCGGAACAGCCGGCTGGTACGGATCGCAAGCTCCAGTTCGGTATCGCCGCGCTTCAGCGTTCCCCGCTCGCGGCCCACCGCCCAGAAGACGTCACCCGTCTGGTGCAAGGTGTAATCGAAGAATTCGACGCGGACGGTCGCTTCGCCGGAGAAGATCCGCTCATAAACCGGGCCGATTTCGCTCCAGCTGCGCTTGATGCCGCCCAGCGGATTATCCATCGCGGCTTCTTCCGATTGGTCCCAATTCTGGTGCATGAGCGTTAGATCGCGTCGGTTGAAAGCGCGATAAAATTCATTGAGCGCTCCGATGGGAGTTGAAGCATCTTCGGGCAAAGTTCCATCGATCGGCTTTTCGGCCACCAAGCTCATTGGACACTCCTGAATACCGGATGCGAGTTAGGTCAATCGGCCGATGAAACAAGCCGGATCGTGAAAATCAGGCTTCTCGGAGTTCGGATGCACGATTGCCCAATAAGACTTGGTGCCGTCCCTTTCCTCAATCACCGCGCTCAAACCGAGGTGCCAGTTAATCTCGGCGTCGACTGCAATCGTCGCGCCGAGCGCCCACCACGTGAAATTGTCCTCGGTGCGGATGTACGGCGGCGAATCGACTTCGGCCGGAGCCATGCTTTCCCGATATTTCGCAAAGTCATATGCCGCCCAGTTGCCGGACGGTGCGAAATTCCATTCGCGGTAGTTCTCCTGCCCTTCGGGACGGAGAAAAACCTCGAAACAGGTGGTTCGCCATAGCTCGTCCGCCCGCTCCGGCTCCTCCGCCTCGGGAATGGCGAAATGGTTCATCGGCGCGCCGACCCCGAACCAGATGTTGGTTGTCGCGACGGAGGCGAGCACGCTCGGATGCTCGACATTTGCCCACACTTTCAGCCCCGGATCGGCGGGAGGCGTCGTCGGGTGCGGAACGAGATTGAGCTGCACGAGACCTTTTACCGCCATTTCGGTGGAAGCGTGAATCCGTATTGCCCCTGTCAGACCCGCGCGCAACTTCGGCGAACATGATTTTTATATTTGAATTACTCCTACTAATGAATAAGCGCACGCGATGCCGAATCGTCTTGTTCGGGCCCTGACTGGCCTTGCTACCGCTGCCGCGCTTTCCCTCACTCCGGTCGCAGCCGCCGCCGCTCACGCCCAACCTGCGCCCGCTGAGGATGCGTCGAAGCCCGTGTCCGGCCTCACCGCCTGGGACGCTGTGCCGCTCATGGGCATGGGCGTGAACATCGGAAATACTCTGGAGAATACCGCGGCCTGGGAAACCGGCTGGGGCAATCCTCCGGTCACCAAGGAGTTCATCGACAGCCTTGCTGCGCACGGGTTCAAGACCGTTCGGGTTCCGGTCGCCTGGGACACCTATGCGCATGACGGGAAAATCGATCCCGACAAGATGAAGCGGGTGGCTCAGGTCGCGGACTGGATCACGTCGGACGGAATGTTCTGCGTGATCAACATCCACTGGGACGGCGGGTGGATCGATTCCGACAACAAGAAGAAGTTCGCGAAGACCTATCGCACATTCAGCCCGGAGGCTGAGCAGAAGTTCCAGAGCTATTGGACCCAGATCGCCACCTACTTTCGCGATCGCGACCAGCACCTGATCTTCGAGGGGCTGAACGAGGAATCGAACTTCGGCGATCCGCCTGACAAGAAGGCCTATGCCACCCTGGGGCACGTCAACCAGCTGTTCGTCGACACGGTCCGCGCAACCGGCGGCAACAACGCCAGGCGGCTGCTGATCATCGCCGGCTACACGACCGACATTGCCAAGACCGCGACCGACAAGTTCATCATCCCGCACGACACGGTGCCGCACGACCTCCTCCTCTCCATCCATTATTACACCCCCTGGCCCTTCGCCGGCATGGATCGCGACGAGAGGTGGGGGAAGATGCGGATGACTTGGGGCACCAAGGAGGACCTTGCGGAACTTCGAAGCAACTTCGACAAGTTGGAAGCCTATTCGAAGGCCAAAGACATCCCGGTCTTCGTCGGCGAATTCGGGGTGACGAGCTCGAAAGACCCGCGCTCGCGGGCGAAGTGGATGCTGGACGTGGCGCTGACCGCGCATTCAAGGGACATGGTGCCGGTCCTGTGGGACATCGGCCAGGACGTTTCCCGAAAACCGCCGTTCGCCCTAAGCCCGGCGCTGTCATTCGTTCTCCAGCAGCTTCAGGCCTTCGACAAGGATGACGCTTCAGCTGATCGCCAGTAGCGGGCCTGTGAGTAAGCGCTAGCGCCACCCCGCTTCTCTCAATGACGCCGCGAAGCTTCGGCTGACCGGTGCGGTTAGTCCGCCGGCAAGCCGTGCCTCGCCGCTTCTACGTTGCCAGCGCACCTCCTCGATTGCGTCGCCAGCAGCCCACCAGCTGCGATGGAGCTGATGCCCGTGCACTTGGGCGAGCTCTTGCAGCGCATCCGAGAAGCGCATCGTCAGCAACTCCGAGCCCTGATCTGTGTGGATTCGCACATAATGGTCCTCCGCCTCGATCGCGATCAGCCGAGCGCCGCGCCGTTTGGCTGAGAGCCGCATCCGGAATGCGCGCTCCGCCTCAGGGAGAGGCGGCATCACGACCGTTCGGGTTTCGATCGCCCGACGCCAGAGAAGCGCACGCATGGCCATCACCAGAAAGGCAATCACGAACACTTGCCAGCCGAGGGTCAACAGGCCCCTTGGCCCTACCTTCTGCCCCAGCATCCCGGCGTTCAGAGTCCAGACGAACAGGGTGACCGGCGGAGTCATCAGAATGGCGACCCCGAGCACAGCTCGCCAGAACCCGCGAATCCGTTTCCTGATGGCGAAGTCGATCAGGATGCCAATCGCGCCGCCGCCAATGATTGCCAGCAGCCAATAAATCGTGCGCCGCAGCGGCGGTACGTCGACCGATCGGTAGGGCCCGAGGACCGCCATCAGCAGTCCGATTGCAACAAGCAGCAACAGTTCAATCGCGATTCGGTGCCATTGCAGCGAACGCACCATTCGCGAAGCAGATGCACCGTTCACGCGATAGGGACTATCCGCGGGCCGTTGAGCGGGCAAGCAGCGTGCGACGCATCAGCTGGAGACCGCAATGACCCGCACGCTTCGACCTCTCTTTTCGACCGGCGGCAGCGCGCTCGCTGCTCTGCTCAGCATCGGCATTGCGCTCTATTCCTATCGCTATTTGACGGGCGGCCCGATGCGGAGCGCCGCAGTGCTGGCGAATGCCTTCGCCACTCCTTTCCTAGTCCTTCACGTTTCCGGGGCCGCAACCGCCCTGCTGGTCGGTCCGTTCCAATTCATCGCCCGATTTCGTAACCGCCGCTCCGGCCTGCACCGCGTCGTTGGTCGAATCTATGTCGCCGGCTGCCTGGTCGGCGCGGCCGGCGGCTTTCCGCTCGCATTGGGATCGACCGCCGGACCGATTGCGAGCGGTGGCTTCGGGACGCTCTCTGTCTGTTGGTTCACAGCAACGCTGCTCGGCTGGCGATATGCCAGACAGCGCCGCTTCGCCGAGCATCGGGTATGGATGCTTCGTTCGTGGGCGATGACGTTTGCGGCAGTCACCCTCCGGCTCGCCCTGCCACTGCCGCCGCTGCTTGGCGTGGATTTCCTTGACGGTTATCGCGCCATTTCCTGGCTGTGCTGGATCGCCAATCTCGCCATTCTCGAACTCTATCTGCGCTGGCCGTCACGCAGGGAGATGGCCCGCTTGCGACCGGCCCATGTCGCCGCTTGATGACCTCGGCGCAAACTATGCTAAGCGCGCCGCATCATGGCCGACTACGCATCAAATTTGCTCCGCCTGCTCCACGAGCGAGGCTATATCCACCAGGTCACCGACCCTGCGGCTCTGGACTCGCTCGCGCAAAAAGGTCCCGTCACCGGCTATATCGGTTTCGACGCCACCGCCTCCTCGCTGCACGTCGGCAATCTCGTTTCGATCATGCTCCTGCGCCGGCTTCAGCAGGCGGGGCACAAGCCGATCGTGGTGATGGGCGGGGGTACGACCAAGATCGGAGATCCCTCGGGCAAGGACACCAGCCGCAAGCTTCTGGACCAGGAGACGATCGCCGCCAACATCGCCTCAATCCGAAGGAATTTCGAGCCGTTCCTGACCTTCGGCGACGGCCCGACCGATGCTGTCATGGTCAACAATGCCGATTGGCTCGACAGCCTCGAATATATCCCCTTCCTTCGCGACGTCGGCCCGCATTTCACGATCAACAGGATGCTGACCTTCGACAGCGTTCGGCTGCGGCTCGACCGCGAGCAGCCGCTGACGTTCCTCGAATTCAACTACATGATCCTTCAGGCCTATGATTTCCTCGAACTGTCGCGGCGCGTCGGCTGCCGGCTCCAGCTCGGCGGGTCGGACCAGTGGGGCAATATCGTCAACGGAATCGAGCTCGCGCGCCGCATCGACGGCACCGAGCTGTTCGGGGTCACGACGCCGCTCATCACCACCGCCGACGGCGCCAAGATGGGCAAGACCGCGGCGGGCGCGGTGTGGCTCAGCG
>Ga0070659_100003429_pt1 | contig 11291 bp, 8 predicted proteins | sample KBSC23metaG_FD_64666 | JGI IMG/M metagenome (GOLD analysis project Ga0070659, IMG submission 64666) | Corn rhizosphere microbial communities from Kellogg Biological Station, Michigan, USA - KBS C2-3 metaG | ecosystem: Host-associated > Plants > Roots > Rhizosphere > Soil ...
AGCATTTGGATATCGATGCAGAATTTCTATTAAACATCACCCGCTATTTTTTTCAGGATAATTTTTAAGTAGCTGGCTTTAGAATAAATATGAAACTTCCGTTGCGTCGCACACTTTCTCTGAAGTAATTCTTTTCAGCAAGCGAAGTAGATGTTAATACAAAAAAAAAATTCTTATTTAAAATAAATCTGGATTACCATAAGAGAGTTTTGATCAAATCACAGAGAACACAAAGTTCATTTCACAGAGGACAGAGTACAGTGAAATCCGTGACTTAATCTGTGTTATCTGCGGTTAATAATCTTCTTTAATAATTAGCCTGATTGAATTTTATTAAAATCAATCAGATCAATCACGTTAAAATCCTGGTTCAGACAATCCATCAAATCATTCAAAATCCACATTCACACCTTACATTTGCGCCCAAATTAAAAGTCAGCATGAGCAACAGAACATTTACGATGATCAAACCTGATGCAACAAGTAAAGGTCATTCAGGTGCAATTTTGGACATGATCTTAAAAGCAGGATTTTCCATCAAGGCAATGAAATGGACAAGACTTACCAAAGAACAAGCCGGAGAATTTTATGCCATTCATAAAGCAAGACCATTTTATGGAGAGCTTGTTGAATTCATGAGCAGCGGCGCTATTATCGCAGCGATTCTTGAAAAAGAAAACGCAGTTGCTGATTTCCGAAAACTGATTGGCGCTACCGATCCTGCAAAAGCTGATGAAGGAACCGTAAGAAAATTATACGCATCTTCTGTTGGTGAAAATGCAGTGCATGGCAGTGACAGCGATGAAAATGCAATTATAGAAAGTGATTTCTTCTTCTCGAAGCTGGAGAGATTTTAGAAGAAGGTGGAAGGTATAAGGCGTAAGGCATAAGGTAGCCGCACATCCTACCCTACACCTTACACCTTCTACCTTATACCGTTCAGCGCTTGATTGTTCTGCTCGCCATTAGGGATTTTATTTTCAAGTGGACGTATGTTGTAACCTTTTTGTTTCAAAAGATTCAGTAATCCATCTTTTCCGCCGAGATGCCCCGCTCCTACTGCAATTAATATTGATTTATCTTTTGTAATGTCAGGAAATTTTTCTACCCAATTTTTATTACGATCATTGATCATTACATCCTGTATCTGTGAAGTTGTTCCGCCTTCTGTTTTCAAACTGAACTCAAGTAATTTATCAAGGTCTTGTTCTTTATACAATTCGATCATTTCATCAGTTTCTGTTTCCGTGTTTTGCACGCTGTCGATACTATACAACAATTCTTTTGCTTGTGAAGAGTAAGGAATTTTATCAAGCACCGAAGCCTGGAAAGCAGCAGTTTCAAGTCCTTTTATTTCTTTATGATATTGATGTGCAAACTTCATAATATTTAATTCAATTCCATCAGCGGATTGACAAGGAAGTATTGCCTGGTACACCAATGCAGAAACAAGCATCGGTTGCATTTTATTCAGCATCTGTAATTCCATTCCCATTCCATGATGATCAAAAAATCTTTTTATGCGTTCATATTCTTCGCTGCTGTAAAGATCAGTAAGCGAGGTATCATTTTTCATAGCGCCTTCTTTCAATCCGTTCAACAATTCACTTATATCATCCATGTCAATTTCAAAATAAATTTCATCCGCATTCTTCACTATCTTTTGAAGGTTATCACTCAACCCTGCATCACTTGCACAAAGCAAATGCATCGTGCCATAAACATAAACAGGTTTTGCAAGATGATTACCCGTTACTTCCCACAAAAGACTTTTATTATTCATCGCAGTAGTGAATTGGCTTTTTGATTCGCATGAAATAATTCCGGTCAGGGTCAGCAACAATGAAGTGTATTTAAAAATTTTACTTCTCATAAAATCAAACCTAAAGTTTATTTTAAAGCAACAAATAAGCCAATACAAATTTAACTTTTAAAATTTTTTATTCGTGCAGAAGTTAAGAAATGTGAAAAGGATCGAAACAGGATAAAGGTTGATAAAATTGCTATTTCTGAATTTTATTTAATCGAAAATTTACAGTAAGAAGAAAATATCTTGACAACGCGCTTGTTTTTATATTCTGTATAAAATTGTCGCCGTATATCTGCGTTACATTCACTGTTTTATTAAGCAGATTAAATGCTTTTAGCGTAAGCCATACATTTTTTTCAGGATTTAAATATTCGGTAATGTTCACGTTCAGTATGTGCAGCGAACTATTGAAGTTTGTTGAATTTACAGTTGATATCCTGTAATCATCATCAATGTTTATTTCGGTATTTTTTCCGGGTTTTACTGTGATGACCGGATTAATGCCTGCATAATACAAGGCATTATCAAGCGCTGATTGCAAAGAATATTTATTATTCTGTTTAGTCATACTGACATCTGCATGAAAATTAAGCCATTGACGTGTGTCGTAAGTTATTCCCAGGGCAATGCTCGTATAATTATTGAAATGCGTATTTTTTTCTCCATTCAATAAATTATTAATTCTAAATCCACCATCACTAAAATTTATATTCCATTTTACTTTGTCATCTCCAATGTACAGAGGCTCAAAATAAGAGAACCATATATTCCAGTTGCGAGCGCCATTCGTATTCACAGGCGTAACAATTTGTTTTCCCGTTGAATTATCATAATAAACACTCGTACCTATATTATTTGAAATGCCTGAAATACTTGCGCTGGAATTAATGCCTCTTTCTTTTTTATTGTTGTAATATTTGAAATTATATTTAAGCAAATGAACCACCGCATACTTTAACCCCGCGTTTCCTAATCTTACATACATTGAATTTGTATTATCAATCACGGGTTGCAGTTGGTAAGGCTGAGGCGACTGTATGAATGAACTATAATAAATATTTAAGCGTTTCCCTTTTCCTGCAGAATAAAAACTCAGGTTAGGTAGAAATCCTCTGAAACTTTGTTGAGATATTATGTCTTTTTCCAACGAATGACTTTCTGTAACTGATTGTTTCCACCGCATACCTGCACCAAAACCAATTTTTTTTGAAGTATAATTATAATTTATCGCAACCGCATTGCTGTTGGTATTGTTTGTAAAATGATAGCTAAACGAATCATTGAACAAATTGTACTGCTCACTTTGTTCATTGAAGTCATACACTTCTTCCGGCATATTGTTTTTATCAGAATTATAAATATAACTCAGGTTAAGCATTTGATGAGATGTAAGCGGCTCACTATAGCTTATGGTTGTACCCATATTTACATTTCTGTTGTCATTAAGCTGCAGTTGTTTTAACTGCGACGATGTATCTGCATGGAAAAAGAAATTGTTGAAATTATTATAAAGAGCAACTGTGCCGTTATTTAAAAAATTTGAAAAGTGTATAAAAAGATTTCTTCCCGAATTACTTAATCGCCGGTTATAACTTATTTGTCCGTTTATTGAAGATATTTTCGACAACCCGTTATTTTCGTTAATGCCTTCGCTTATTTTATATGTATCAAATGTTGTAGTGCTAAAATCGGAAACAAAATGGTAATTATTGTTGATGTAGTTTACCGATTCATTAACCCGAAGAACGGAAAAACTATCAGGTTTATACTCGAAATACAAGCCACTATAAATGTTCTTTGAAAGATTGTTGTTTTTATTATCGGCAACATAATTAGTAGCAGAATCAGGAAGAAAAATTTGCCTGTTGAGTATTTGTTGCACGATGTTTTTATTTTCATTATAAGCTGTCCATGCACTGAAATCAAAATTGTTCCTGATCTTGTTTGCATAACTGATCTTTACCTGCCTGTTTTCAGCATTGCTGAAGTTGTTGTTATTCGTACTGCTTCCATCATAACTGCCGGTGTTATTCAATCCGGCTATTGCAGAAAGTTTTTCATCATCATTAAAAAGGTTGGCATTCGCTTTCGCTTCATAACGATTGCTTGCACCATAACCAATATAATCTTTTCCAAAGACTCCCTTTTTACTATTCTTCTTTAATGTGATATTGATAATTCTTTCAAAGGAGCCATCATCTACCTTTGTTTCTAATGCCTGGTCGCTTTTCTTATCAATGATCTCTATTTTATCGATCACATCAGCAGGGAAATTTTGTGTAACTGCTTTTAGATCGTTGCCAAAAAATGGTTTTCCATCTACATATATTTGAGTAACCACTTCTCCCATTGCTTTTATAGTTCCATTTTTATTTACTTCAACGCCCGGTATTTTTTTAAAAATGTCTTCAACCGTTGCATTCTTTTCAGTTTTAAATGCAGAAGCAACAAATTCTATTGTATCAGTCTTTATTATAACAACCGGTTTTTTTGCCGTTACTACCACCGATTGAAGTTCCTGGTAAAGTGGTTGCATGAAAATAGTATCACAGAAATTTTTATTTTTTGAAACAGAAACATTTCTGGTTGTGCCTGAATAACCAATTGCATCTGCTTTCAATATATAAGTACCGGCAAAAATATTTTTGAATGAAAAATTGCCTGTGCTATCTGTCAATCTAAATGCTATAGGCTGTAAATTTTTATCGAGCAATTGAATGTTTGCCTGTGCGATTGCATTTGAGTCAGATGAAAAAATTTTACCACTTATTTTTTCTTTTTGTGCGTGTGCAACAAAACTTATCGCAAGAAATAAGATGAAAAGCAGGTTTATTTGGGTTGAACTCTTCATTGGTATTGGAACAATCTAAGCAAAACTAAATGTTCGTGTGACGATCAATACATTGCACAGGTTTTTTTAATGGCTTTTGAATTGGGTTTTAATCACTCAAGAGGGTAACTATATTTCACTCCCGTTTTGATTTACGCAACCTCACACAAAAAATACTTTTACCTTTACAAAAAATACCAAAACACTCGCCGGGAAATTTCAACTGAATATTTTTTACACACCGACAGGCACTCGCTCCTCATCGAAAAGTTTCAAAAATTTAAAAACAAAATTTATGAAAGAATTCATGCTGCTTATTCGCAATGAAAGCGATAGCAAATCTGGTTTTTCATCAGAAAAAAATCAGGAGTTTTTAAAGTCATGCGAGCACTACATTGATAACCTTATGAAACAAGGCAAATTAAAATCAGCACAACCATTGGTGCGGGAAGGGAAAATGATTTCGGGTTCCAAAGGCTTATGGAAAGAAACAACGTTCACTGAATCAAAAGAAGTGATCGTTGGTTATTATCATATTCTTGCAAATGATCTTGAAGATGCAATTGAAATTGCAAAAGGCAATCCTGAATTTGAGTACACATCCACCGCCCGTATTGAAGTACGTCCAATCAAAATGAAAGAAGAAACAACAGGTTTTGTTTATCCTGAAAAGCATGCGGTTTCATAAAAGTCAGGTGATTATTTTTTTGATTTATAAAACACAAGCCGGAATAAAATATCCCGGCCTGTGCGTGGTTTTCATTTGTCAGCTTAAAGTTTCTTTCTCCTTTTTCTTCGAGGGATCAATTATATTAATGCCAATGTTTTCCTGCACTTCCTCTTCTTCTTCTGTTTCTACAGCGACAGGCATTCCCTCGGCTTCAGCAAGACGAGTTTTTGTAAGTTCATTACCCAGCATCTGCAATTCGCGAACACCATTGAAAACTTTGCTCCATGCGGCTTCCGCTTTCTCTCTGTATTTAGGTCCCCATGGATCTACAGGAACCGGTCCATTCGGACCTAATACCCACAAAGGTCCATCTGCAAGACTGCCAATTAAGAAGTTCACCAGCATTTCATTGAATTCCCACGGCAACTTCAACCTCCAAACATTTACCGGATAAGGAGCTGAGGAAATACCATTCGCCACAACATAAATTTCCGCATCACCCAACTCAATATTATAGGGAACATGAAATGTTGTTGATTGAATTGATGTACCTGTTGCAACTCCCATTGTACTATGATCAAAAGTGCGGCAATAAAATATGTGACCTGTTGTTTTATTTCTTATGCGTATCAAAGGATAATTTGTTGCAGAAGCAGCATCATCACCGTAGCCAACGGCTTGTGATAAACCATTTATTTGTTGTCCCTGCAAAGTGTAAGTGCCACCTGCACGCAGATAAGAAGCAACGGAAGTGATATGTGGTCTCCATGCATCTTCAATATATGAGCAATAACTGTAAGCATAAATTTCATTGCTTGCAGATGCATACAAAATATTTCCGGTTGGTGTAAGCATCATACGTCCCTGGTATGGTTCCTTTGAATTGTTTGGCGGATCTGCAATGCGATAGATAGATGTGCCATCGAATTCAAAGAAGTATGTTGGCGTGAGATAATCAAGTCTTACTCCATCAACAGGGCCGCCACTTATTAATACTCTTCCGTTCGTCATTAAACATGAAGGAGAATCTTTACAGCCAATTGTTTGACCATTTACTTGCGGAATATCGGGACCTGTAGTCCATGACCCCGGATCAGTTGGATTTACAGGCGGCGTATAGATCGCAGTTTTTCCTGTCGCGCCAATAAACAAAGCCCTTCCATCATTCAATGCAATTGCTGCACCGATTTCACTTGAAGCAATTTCGATAAGATTCACAGGAGTAGTTCCCGCACTTACCCAGGTGTTTGTTGATGGAATATATTTTTCTGCCTGCTGCATACTGTTGCAACGAACTGTAAGCACAGAGCCATCTGCGAGCAGTACCCAACTTTCTTCTGATGAACTTGTTCCTTTGTTCGGACCTGCTGTCCATGTGTTTGTTAACGGATCAAAAATTGCGGTGCGAGTATCATCTAAGTTGCCCATCAATATTCTTCCATCAGCAAGCACACAACATGCGGCATCTCCTACCCTGCCCCATCCTGCGGGTGCTGATATCGAAGTCCATGTATCGCGTACCGGATCATAAATTTCGGTTGCATTTGTTTCAGAACCTGCATTAGAATATTCGCCGCCTGAAACCAGCACTCTTCCATCAGCAAGCACCGCTGATGCGTAATATAATCTTGTTGAGTTCATGGGTGCAACATCAAGCCAGGTCCCGTTTATATAACTTCCGTTCATATCGGGCACCAATCTTTTCCATGTTACTCCACCAGAATTTTGACACATAACAGAACCATCAGTTAATAACAACATGGTGCTTGCATTAATGCCGGGGTTGTTGGCAAGTTTCACCCAATGACCGGGCAACCATAAGCAGATGTACTTTAAAAAATCAATCCATTTAATCGTGTATTGAATGCGGTTAAAAACTGTATCTATTACTCTATTCAATTCGTTAACAGAATATTCAGGCAAGTGTCTTTGCAATTCCTCAACGATGCGTGGTTTATGCTCGGCCAGTTGCTTCGCATGGAAATATTCACTGATCGTGTTTTCCAAATGAGCAGCCAGCGACATACGGGTTTCATGTGTTTTCATAAACAATTTTTTTTGTGATTAATTTATTATTGAGAAAAATGTGATTTCATAGAATCAGTAATTGAATGATTGGTAAAAATATCTCTAAGGTGCAAGTTGAAAAAGGTGATTTCTCACATCAGAAGTATGGACTTTTCACAGCAAAAAATTAATTTTTATAATTTCTGCAATCATTATTTATAAGAATTTTTTGTGCCGGTCATTTGAACAAATATTAAGCTTTTGTTGCGTCGCACTCTTGTACGTTCTGTAATTCTGTTGACCAAAAACCTGTGAGGTTTTCAAAACCTCACAGGTTTATTTGCAAATGGTTTAATCAGCAACATGTATTTAACAGAAGGACGGATAACCGATTTTAAATTAAGCAGCGAGTCAAATTGTAGCAAGGATATTTCCAATCATTATTTGGTGATATAAATATAAGTACGATTTCAGGCAAACACATCACTCAAAATGAAAAATAATTGTAAACATTTTTGTCGTTATTATTTTGATGTGAATGATCTTTAAAATTTAAATTCCAGGTGGGAACATTTAGCAACTCAATGTTTAAAGCGGTTTTCAGATGTTATAAAGAAGGTTTTGAAGTATGATTATTTATTGACAAGGCAAGATTTACATTCTCATTGCGACCATTTCGTCGGCGTTCTATCCCAACGATGCTTTTTCAATTTCTCCAGCAAATCCTTTTGTAAACCTTTTCCATCTGAGGCGGCAACGTTTGATTCAACATGTTTCACCTTTCGCATACCGGGAATAATTGTACCAACATCAGGATTTGATAAAATAAATCTCAGTGCCATTTCGGGCATAGTCATTTCTTTTGGTATCAATGACTTTAACGCATTTGCATGATCAACACTTGTTTTAAGATTTTCGGGAACAAAATAAGTAGAGCGCCAATCATCTTTTGGAAAAGTTGTATCATAAGTTAATGTGCCCGTAAGCGTACCTTCATCAAATGGTACACGTGCAATGATACCAATATCAAGTTTTTTGCAAACAGGAAATAAATTGTCTTCAGGATTTTGATCAAAGATGTTGTAAATAACCTGTACTGCCGAAAACAAATTTGTCTGCAAACTTTTCAATGAATTATCCGGCTCCCATCTATTTACCGAAATTCCCCAATGCTGCACTTTTCCTTCACGAGTTAATTTTTCAACTGCAGATTTCCAGTCATCATTATCCGCCCATGCATCTTCCCAAACATGAAACTGCAACAGGTCAATCGAATCTACATTTAAATTTTTCAAACTTTTTTCCGCGTACTCAATAATATGAGTTGCAGGAAAAACTTCTTCAAGTTTATATTCCGGCTTCGAAGGCCATTTGAAATTCTTAGGTGGAATTTTTGTGGCTGCATACAATTTTTTATCAGGATAAGCTTTTATCAGCTTTCCAAGAATTTGTTCTGAACGACCTGCACCATAACCCCATGCAGTGTCAAAAAAATTACAGCCAAGCTCAACCGCCTTGTGTAAAGATGCTTCCACTTCTTTATCATCAGAACCGGTCCAGCCTGCAAGTCCCCACATACCATATCCAATTTCAGAAACCTGCCAATTTGTTCTACCAAATTTTCTGTATTGCATAATTTTAAAATTTTTCGATTCTTTTATTCAACCATTCAACCACTTACCATTGACCACTCACCGTTCACCCTCTCACCTCTTTTATTATTTTCAAAAGCTCCGTTGCTCTTGCAAACACTTCATCATAAGCTTTATTTTGCAAAATTTCTTTGCTCACCAGTTTACTTCCCATACCCACTGCAGCAACGCCGGACTTAAACCATGCAGAAAGATTTTCTTTACTGATCTCTACACCGCCTGTTGGTATAAATGCTTGCGTCGGAAAAACTTCTTTCACTGCACTGATAAAACCAGGACCTAAAACATTTGCAGGAAAAATTTTTATCAAAGCCGCATGGCTTCGTTCTGCAATATGAATTTCAGAAGGTGTCATGCAACCTGGAATCCATAATTTATTTTGTCCGAGTGCAAGTTGACCTACACCTTCCAAAAGATTTGGTGCAACAAAAAAATCTGCACCTGCATTTTCAAATGCCACAGCGTCCTTTACAGTTTTTATTGTGCCTGCACCGAAGAACATATCGGGGAGTTCATTGGCAACCTGTTTTCTTACTTCTCTGTAAACTTCTAGTGCACCTTCTGCACGATTGGTAAATTCCATTACCCGAATGCCGGCTTTGTAAAGCGATCTTATCACCTGCATCGATACGTCCACATCATTATAATAAAATAAAGGGAGTGCGCCTTGCTCTAAAATGGCATGTAAGCATTCATCTTTTGTTTTCTCGGTCTGCAATGCATTTTTTGACATCATCAACTGTTTTTGTTGTTATATCTGATTCGACAAACAATTTTGTAAAAGCCGCGGCGGCGGCGAATTCCAGCGTTTCTTGTAATGAATATCCGTTGAAGAAACTGTAGATCAAGCCAGCCATAAAGCAATCACCACTGCCTACTTTATCAACTATTTTTTCTGCAAAATATTCTTTTGAAATCAACAACTTTTCCGCATGCAAAGTTGCATAATAATTTATTCCTTTTTCACCATGATCAAAACGAAACGTATTGGCAACAACTTTTACCTTAGGAAATTGCTCTTTTATTTTTTTGCTTGTTACTTCTGCTTGTTTCAAATAAATTTCTTTGGTGCATTGCTGATTTATTTTCTCACTTAATTCAATGCCTAACATTTTTTCTGCCGACCAAATGTTGCCCATTACTATATCGCAGTATTGAACGAGTTGCGGAATTACATCTGTTGGATTTTTATCCTGCCAAAGTTTTGCGCGATAATTCAAATCAACAGAGGTAGTAATATTTTTCTTTGAAGCAACTTCAAATGCTTCTTTACACACTTCAACAAGACTATCAGAAAGTGCAGGAGTGATGGCGCTTACATGCAACCATGATATGTTTTGTAAAATATTTTCCCAATCAATCGTGTTGGGTTGAAGTTGTGAGACTGAAGAATTTTTTCTGTCATAGATAACGCTTACATTTTTTACATCTGCTCCTTTTGGTAAATAGTAAATGCCCATTCTTTCACCTTGCAAAAGAATATGTGACGTGTTAACATTTTTTGATTTAAAATATTCTAATAATTCTTTTGATAAAAAATTATCGGGCAAAGCTGTCAGATAGGAAACAGGAATTCCCCAAAGCGCCAAATCCGTTGCAGCGTTGGCTTCGGCACCCGCAACATAAACGGAGATATTATTTTGTTTGAGCCATGCGCTGCTTATATCGGGACATAAACGAAGAAGCAATTCACCGAAGCATAATACTTTTTTTGTTTCGTCTCTGAATAATATATTTTCTGTTTGATTCATAATTTTTTTCGAACCACATAGGCACATAGGATACTTAAGTGACACATAGAATTTTGTCTATGTGATTCTATGTTTCTATATGCCTATGTGGTAAAACATTTTCTTACATCATTAAGAATTTTTATTTACTCATCGCTTCTGCTCAATTTATATTCTGCAGATGAACGGAATGCGACGCAACTAAGATGCCATGAAAAACAAAAGCTCGTACCAAAATTATTCGCTCACCAATTCATACACTTTTCCTTTTTCTGTTTTGAAAGAAAGCACAAATCCATACGATGATTTTTTTGATTGGATGTTTGTTCCTTTCAGCATAACAGGTTCGCTTGTTCTAACGCTGCATTCATTGCCGAGTAAAGAAATAATTTTTGCATTTACTATTTCATTATTCTTCCATTCAATGGTTACTTCAAAACCGTTGCGTGCCCGCAAACCCTTTACAGTACCATTTTTCCACGCATGCGGCAGCGCTGGCAACAAATGCAATTCGTTGTTCTGACTTTGCAACAACATTTCCGCAACACCCGCAGCTCCGCCGAAATTTCCATCGATCTGGAACGGAGGATGC
>Ga0070659_100003435_pt1 | contig 11281 bp, 10 predicted proteins | sample KBSC23metaG_FD_64666 | JGI IMG/M metagenome (GOLD analysis project Ga0070659, IMG submission 64666) | Corn rhizosphere microbial communities from Kellogg Biological Station, Michigan, USA - KBS C2-3 metaG | ecosystem: Host-associated > Plants > Roots > Rhizosphere > Soil ...
GCTACCCAACAAAGAATTCCACTAAAACCTGGCATCGTGAACACGAACAGTGCCATGATCTACGGGCTGGCTATGTTCGTTCGAGGCCGAGGAATTCGGCAAAGCAGAAGAAGACGGCCGTCGATCATGATTTGAGCCATGACCGTTGTGCTGCTGTGACCTTGAGAGCGTTGGAGTATCCAAGTCGCGGGGAGCAGGTCAGCGGAACGCTCGCAGCCTGGATTGAAGAGCGGCACCCCGGCATCGGAAAGCGCATTGTCGGCAGAGCAGTTGGTGGCGTTCCGAAATCCTAGGAGGTAAAGCGGACGGCAGTCATCGAACTGTGCACCAGGGAGCAAAGCGCGCGCGTGGTTGCCAACAAAACAGGCGTGAGCAGGCCGACACTTTACAACTGGAAGAACCAGTTACTCGGTCGGGAGGTTCCAGCATCCATGAAACGCCAAAGGAAGCCAGCACCGGAACATGAGCGTTCGGAACTGGAGCAGCAGGTCGAATCGCTTCGACGCGACATCCGGCAGTTGCAACTCGAGCACAACATCCTGAAGAAGGCGAACGAACTGATAAAAAAGGAATGGGCGTCGATCCGCAACTCCTGAGCAACCGGGAGAAGACGATGCTGGTTGAAGCCCTGAAACAAGCCTAAGCGTTGCCAGAGCTGTTAGCCATTGTGGGGCTTGCTCGCAGTTCCTACTTCTATCACCGTGCACGCCTGCTCGTCGCTGACAAGTATGCTGGCGCGCGTCGCGTCATCGCAGGCATCTTCGAGTTCAATCACCGTTGCTACGGCTATCGTCGGATACGCGCGGCTCTGGGCAGGCAGCAGGTCGTCATCTCGGAGAAGGTAGTGCGACTGCGATGTTTGATGAGACAGGAAGGGCTGACCGCCGCCACGACCAGACGACGTCGCTACCGCTCCTACCGTGGAGAAATAAGCCCTGCACCAGAGAACCTCATCGACCGCAACTTCCGGGCAGCAGCCCCGAATGAAAAGTGGCTTACCGACATTACCGAATTCCAGATACCAGCCGGCAAGGTGTATCTGTCGCCGTTGATCGACTGCTTCGACGGTCTTGTTGTGAGCTGGACAATCGGCACGCGGCCAGATGCCGAACTTGTGAATACCGGGCATCGAGACGGTGGCCAGCAACAATAAACGCCCTGTGGTCCCTTCGGATCGCGGTGCGCACTATCGTTGGCCAGGATGGCATCTCACGGATGCGCGATGCCAAGCTCATCCGCTCGATGTCACGCAAAGGATGCTCTCCCGATAATGCGGCCTGCGAAGGCTTCTTTGGGCGGCTCAAGACCGAGCTGTTCTATCCTCGTGACTGGCGGGCTACGACCGTTGATCAATTTATCGAGGTACTTGACTCTTACATCCGCTGGTACAACGTAAAGCGGATCAAGGTCTCACTCGGCTCGCTCAGCCCGAGCGAGTACCGGGAGAGCCTCGGAATTGCGGCATAAACTAGTCCAAGTTTTTAGCCGCACCCCCACTGGCTCAGATTTCAAATGCGTTTGACAACTCGCCAGGCTCAGCTCACCTCCACCCACTTAACGAAGATCGGCTAGCGTTCGCTTCTCAGTCTACGAGACTCGAGATCAATCGTCGTGTCTATGATTTCTAGTTTTTAAAATTGTCTTGAGCCGAGGGAGGCAAAAAATGGAATCTATTAAAAATATTTTTGTGAGCCTATGCAGCATCGGTTCAGCAAGAATAGTGCCAGTATGAAGGATGTCAGTCTGATTCTTTACAGAGGGGAAGTGTTCTACTTAAATGAGTCCCTAATCGACTAAAAACGGGCCATTCCCCATGAGCCACTTCCTAGATCGGATTCGTCACTTTTTTGTTGAGCGACCGCAGTTCTCGGCCGGGCATGGGGCTGTAACGGACGAGGATCGAACGTGGGAGGAGGGCTATCGACGCCGCTGGCAACACGACAAAGTCGTTCGTTCGACACACGGCGTCAATTGCACCGGCTCCTGCTCGTGGAAGATCTACGTTAAGGGCGGAATTGTTACCTGGGAGACGCAACAGACCGACTACCCACGCACGCGTCCTGACATGCCGAACCATGAGCCTCGCGGATGTTCAAGAGGGGCGTCATATTCTTGGTATCTATACAGCGCCAACCGTCTCAAGTACCCGATGATCCGGGGCGTGCTTGCCCGTCGGTGGCGTGAACTTCGTAAGACGTTGGCCCCGGTTGAGGCTTGGCGCGCGATTGTCGAAGATGGCGCGGCAAGACAGGAGTACCAGAGCCGGCGTGGCCTGGGTGGCTTTGTGCGTGCCTCATCGTGGGATGAAGTCAACGAAATGGTCGCGGCGGCAAACGTATATACCGTTTCTCGCTATGGGCCAGACAGAATCGCAGGATTTTCACCTATTCCAGCGATGTCGATGGTCTCTTATGCAGCGGGTGCGCGGTATTTGTCGCTGATTGGGGGCGTCTGTCTTAGCTTTTACGATTGGTACTGCGACTTACCGCCAGCCTCTCCCCAAACATGGGGCGAGCAGACTGACGTCCCAGAGTCGGCAGACTGGTACAACGCGACATTTATCATGATGTGGGGCTCCAACGTTCCACAAACACGTACCCCCGACGCTCATTTCCTTGTCGAAGCGCGCTACAAGGGCACGAAGGTCGTTTCGGTCTTTCCTGATTACTCGGAGGGTGCCAAGTTTGGCGACCTGTGGTTGCACCCGAAGCAAGGCACTGACGCGGCACTGGCGCTGGCGATGGGACACGTCATCCTCAAAGAGTTTCACCTATCAGGCAAGAGCACCTACTTCCAAGACTACTGCCGGCAGTACACCGACATGCCGTGTCTGGTTCGACTAGTCAAACATGAGGGCGGCTATATTCCCGAGCGTTTGGTCCGGGCTTCGGATTTCAGTGACGCCCTGGGGCAATCATCCCAGGCTGAATGGAAAACCGTTGTCATCAACGAGCTCGACGCAGAGTCTGAGGAGTATGTGGTTCCAGTTGGAAGCATTGGGTTTCGTTGGGCACCGGAGGGCGAGAAAGGGAAGTGGAATCTGCGTGAGGAAACGGCCAATGGGGAGACGCTGAAGCCACGCCTGTCGCTCGCTTCGACTTCCAAGCCCGCCGACGTCGTGGATGTGCTGTTTCCCTACTTCGGGAATCAATCGCACGCCCATTTCACGCATACGTCCCATGAATCGGTACTGAGCCGCAAGATCGGCGTTCGGCGCATTCCCACCGGCGATGGCGAGATGCTCGTGGCCACGGTCTACGACTTGTTTATCGCCAACTACGGGCTCGATCAGGGGCTGGGAGGGGACGACGTCGCCGCGAGCTACGACGAGAACATGCCCTACACGCCTGCATGGCAAGAGGCGATCACGGGTGTGCGTCGAGCAGACGTGATCAACGTTGCCCGTCAGTTCGCAGACAACGCGGACAAAACACAGGGCAAGTCCATGGTGATCATTGGTGCTGGTATCAACCATTGGTACCACATGGACATGTCGTATCGCGCAATCATCAACCTGCTGATCATGTGCGGCTGTATCGGTAAGCCTGGTGGTGGATGGTCACACTACGTCGGGCAGGAGAAGCTGCGCCCGCAGACAGGCTGGACGCCATTGGCTTTTGCGCTGGATTGGAGTCGACCGCCACGGCAAATGAACGCCACATCGTACTTCTATGCGCATACCGATCAATGGCGTTACGATCCGATGGACCCATCGTCATTGCTCTCACCGTTGGCGGATGCGACGAAGTTTCGGGGTGCACCGATTGACTACAACGTGCGTGCGGAACGCATGGGCTGGCTGCCTTCGGCGCCACAGCTTAAACAAAACCCGCTGCGTGTTGGCGCCGAGCTCAAGGCAAGTCCGGATGTCGCGAAGGAATTCGCGCAAAGGCTATCCTCCGGTGAACTGGATATGGCTTGCGAAGACCCCGATGCGCCGGAGAATTTTCCGCGCAACATGTTCGTTTGGCGCTCGAACCTACTCGGCTCGTCTGCTAAGGGCCATGAGTACTTCCTCAAACATCTCTTGGGCACCGTTCATGGTGTTCAGGGGGAAGATCTCGGTGCGACAGGCGGCTCTCGCCCAGAGCAAGTGAAATGGCACGAGCCGGCGCCATGCGGCAAGCTCGATTTGCTGGTCACACTGGATTTCCGAATGTCGACCACGTGCATGTACTCCGACATCGTTCTGCCGACCGCTACGTGGTACGAGAAGGACGACTTGAACACATCGGACATGCATCCGTTCATTCATCCGTTATCGGCTGCGGTGGATCCGGCGTGGCAATCGAGAAGCGACTGGGACATTTTCAAGGGGATCGCTCGACGCTTTTCAGAATTGTGCGATGGCTATCTGGGAAGGGAACATGACGTGGTGCTTGCCCCGATCGCGCACGATACACCGGGTGAGCTCGCGCAAGCGTTTGAAGTGCAGGAATGGAAAGAGGGCGAGTGTGATCCGGTGCCCGGAAGAACGATGCCTTCGGTCGTGCTGGTTGAGCGCGACTACCCGAGCACCTACTATCGGTTCACGTCGCTTGGCCCTCTGATGGATCGCATCGGCAACGGGGGCAAGGGCATTGCCTGGAATACCGAGCACGAAGTCAAGTTATTGGGGCAGCTGAACTACCGCGTGAGCGAAGATATTCCTACGCATGGACGCCCGCGTATCGAGTCTGCTCTTGATGCAGCCGAAGTGATCCTGGCGCTTGCTCCGGAGACCAATGGCGAGGTCGCTATCAAAGCATGGCAAGCGTTGTCGAAGGTGACCGGCATTGACCATACCCATCTGGCAGCGGCGCGGGCGGATGAGAAAATCCGCTTTCGCGATATTCAGGCTCAGCCCCGGAAGATCATCTCCTCTCCTACATGGAGCGGAATCGAGTCAGAAGAGGTCTCGTATAACGCTGGCTACGTGAACGTTAATGAGCGCGTGCCCTGGCGGACATTGAGCGGCCGTCAACAGCTTTATCAGGACCACCCGTGGATGCGCGCATTCGGTGAGGCGCTGTGCGTCTACAAACCGCCCATCGACACGGGCAGCTACACGAAGATGGTTGGCCAGAGATCCAATGGCAATCCTGAGCGTGTTCTGAATTTCATTACTCCACATCAGAAGTGGGGCATACATAGCACGTACACCGACAATCTTCTGATGTTGACCCTCTCCCGGGGTGGGCCGATTGTCTGGATGTCAGAGGACGATGCCCGTGCAATTGGTGCCGAGGATAACGACTGGATCGAGTGCTACAACGCCAACGGCGCATTGTGCGCACGCGCCGTGGTGAGCCAGCGCGTCCCGGCCGGTATGGTCATGATGTATCACGCGCAGGAAAAAATCGTGAACACGCCAGGCTCGGAAATTACGGGCACGCGCGGAGGCATCCACAATTCCGTGACCCGCGTTGCACTTAAGCCCACGCACATGATTGGCGGTTACGCCCAACTTTCCTACGGATTCAACTACTACGGTACGGTCGGCTCCAACCGGGACGAGTTCCTGATCGTACGGAAGATGAAGCACATCGACTGGCTCGATGGGGATGAGAGCAGCAATGGGGCAGTGGTCCAAGACGCGGTCAAGGGAGAAGCTCAATGAAAGTGCGCGCACAAATTGCCATGGTATTGAACCTGGACAAATGCATTGGCTGCCATACTTGCTCGGTCACTTGCAAGAACGTGTGGACCAGTCGTGAAGGCATGGAGTATGCCTGGTTCAACAACGTGGAAACTAAGCCTGGAATTGGTTACCCCAAAGATTGGGAGAACCAGGATCGCTGGCACGGTGGGTGGGAGCGCAAGCGTGACGGAAAGATCAAACCGCGCCTGGGCTCAAAAATGCAACTTCTGGCGCAAATCTTCGCCAATCCCCGGCTGCCGGAGATCGATGATTACTATGAACCGTTCACCTTCGACTACGCCCACCTTCAAGAGGCGGGCAGCGCGCGCGCGATGCCAGTTGCGCGCCCGCGCTCGTTGATCTCGGGCCAGAGGCTCGAAAAGATTGAGTGGGGGCCGAATTGGGAAGAGATTCTAGGTGGTGAATTCGAGAAGCGCTCCAAAGACCATAATTTCCGTGATTTCGACTCTGTGCAGAAGGAGATGTATGGACAGTTCGAAAACACGTTCATGATGTATTTACCGAGGCTGTGTGAACATTGCCTCAACCCCGCATGCGTTGCCGCATGCCCATCCGGATCCATCTACAAGCGCGAGGAAGACGGCATTGTCCTGATCGATCAGGACAAGTGCCGAGGCTGGAGAATGTGCGTCTCTGGCTGTCCGTACAAGAAGATCTATTACAACTGGCAAAGTGGCAAAGCGGAGAAGTGCATTTTCTGCTATCCGCGCATCGAGGCGGGGCAGCCCACGGTCTGCTCTGAGACTTGTGTCGGACGCATTCGCTATCTTGGCGTGCTGCTGTATGACGCAGATCGGATCGCCGAAGCGGCGAGCGTCGAACGAGAGGAAGATCTATACGAGGCGCAGCTCTCGATCTTCCTGGATCCGAATGATCCATCGGTCATCGCGCAGGCCGAACGAGATGGTGTGCCTGCCGCATGGTTGGAATCCGCGCGTCGCTCGCCTACGTACAAGATGGCGATAGATTGGCGCATCGCGTTCCCGTTGCACCCGGAATATCGGACTCTGCCCATGGTGTGGTACGTGCCGCCGCTCTCGCCAATCAATGCGGTGGCCAACAGCGGGGAGTTAGGAATGAACGGCTACCTGCCGGATGTGGACTCGCTCAGAATTCCACTACGCTACCTGGCTAACTTGCTTACTGCCGGCGACGAAAAGCCTGTGAAGATTGCGCTGGAGCGGATGCTTGCCATGCGTGCGTTCATGCGTGCTCGCCATGTCGATGGCGTTGAGGCGACTGGCGTATTGGATCAGGTTGGTTTGACGCTGGAGCAAGTCGAGCAGATGTATCGCTACCTCGCGATCGCAAATTACGAAGATCGATTCGTCATACCGACTGCTCACCGCGAGTATGCCGAGGACGCGTTCGACTTGCGTTCCTCGTGTGGATTCTCATTTGGTAACGGTTGCTCTGACGGAACGTCGACCACCAGCTTGTTCAGTCCGAAAAAGGGTAAGAAGACCATTCCAGTTCGGCAAATTGACTGATATGAGTGACACATCCGGAAACGTCTACGCAGTGTTGGGCGCATTGCTTGAGTATCCTAGTGACGATCTAATCAGCGTGTTGGACGACGTCGAGAATTTTGTACAGGAAAGCAAGCGCCTGAATCGGCGTTCGCGGGCGAACCTGATCCGTTTCTTGGGATACTTGCGCGCGCGCGATCTATTCACTTTGCAGGAGAACTATGTCGCTTTGTTTGATCGGGGCAGAGCGACTTCGCTGTACCTGTTCGAGCACGTTCACGGCGAGTCGCGTGATCGAGGCCAAGCCATGGTGGACCTGCTGCGCATGTACGAGGAGCGCGGAATGGTCCTCAAGCCAGGGGAGTTGCCCGACTATCTGCCCGTGTTTCTTGAGTATCTGTCTCAGCTCCCATCGGCGTCAGCCGACGCGTTACTTGCAGAGACGGCTGCAATCCTGGAGACGATCGCCAAGAACCTCACGTCCAAGGGAAGCCACTATAGCTTTGTGGTCGGCCCGCTTTTGGAGATTGCTGGAATTCGCAGCGCCGGTATGCCTGACCGCCCGGATGACGACGTGGAAAACGAGCGGTTGGATCAAAGCGGCTATCGTGAGCTGGACAAGGCATACGCCGATGCCCCTGTACGGTTTATGGGGGCAGGCGATGCTGTCGAGCAGCCTATTCATCTGTACACGCACAAGCCGCGCTAGTCCATGGCGGTCAAGAGCCACTGAATGTGGAGGGCAAAAATGAGCGGCTATCTACATCAATTCCTGTTTGGTATCTATCCGTACATCTGCGTTGCTGCGCTGTTGCTTGGTAGCCTGATTCGTTTTGACCGAGAGCAGTACACGTGGAAAAGCGATTCGTCGCAATTGCTTCGACACGGTGCGTTGCGCCTCGGAAGCAATCTGTTCCATTGCGGCATTCTGGTCGTGGTGGTGGGCCATTTCGTGGGCTTTCTTGCGCCGCATTGGATGGTGTCACCGTTTCTTTCGGCCTCGGGCCATCAACTGGTCGCGATGGTCGCGGGTGGGGCGGCCGGCTTGGTGGCAATTGTTGGATTGACGATCTTGATCGTCAGGCGTCTTGGTGATCAACGCATTCGTCGTAGCAGCCGCAACTCGGACATTCTGGTGGTCCTGATATTGTGGATTCAGCTCGCACTCGGTTTGGCGACGGTGGTCCTTTCCATGCGCCACATGGATGGTGCCATGTTCGAGCAACTGACCGATTACATCAAGGCGGTGGTCACGTTTCAGCCGAGGTCTGCCGATCTTCTGACCGGTGTTCCGTTCGTCTACAGAGCACACATCGCGGTTGGTTTCACTATTTTCCTGATCTCGCCATTCACCCGAATGGTCCACATCTGGAGCGGCTTCGCAACGGTAGCGTATGTTGTGCGGCCCTATCAAATCGTCCGCAAGCGTTGATACATGAGCACTGCAGGGCACTGCCGGTGAGCGCATCGGTCATCAAAGGCGCGCCGTCGCGCTTGGTGCTTGTATAGCTATCGGCTGTGGCAATGGATGCGCGGGTAGGGGGCGAGGGGGGCTCAACCGTGCCAACGAGATCGTTCAGGAGAAGACAAATGGTCAGCCAAATACAAACAAATCTGCAGCCTATCAGCGTCAACGGTGTTGTGATTGACCACTCAACCGTCAGTGAACTTTCGGGCATCGATGAAGATGGCGTTGTTGGCGTATCTGTGGCCGGCGCGCAGGCTACGCTGGCGGTCTGGGAACTCTTGCGCCAGAGGGCCGTTGCGCTGGAGTTGATTGGACCGGAGCAGACATTCGATGATGCCGCGTTCGATGCGTTGCTCGCGCGTGAGTTGAGCGCGTTGCCGCAACCGTGCATGGAGGATTGCGAGCGCTACTACGCAAATCATCCGAAACAATTCCTCCGGAACGAACTGGTGTATGCCAGTCACATTCTTTTCGCTGTCACCGATGGTGTGCCGGTGACCTTGTTGCGCAAACGTGCTGAAGATGCACTTGCTCGCGTGCGCGCCCAGCCTGAACTATTCGAAGCTGAGGCCAAGGCATGGTCGAACTGCCCGTCTGGCCAGGTCGGGGGCAGCCTCGGACAGCTCACGCGCGGTGATTCGGTGCCGGAGTTCGAAGCGGCATTGTTTGGCTCAAGTGAAATCGGCTTGCTTGCGCGCCTGATCAATACACGGTTCGGATTCCACATTGTCCGAATTGATCGACGTGTGGCGGGTGTGGCGGTGCCTTTTGCTCAGGTGCATGAACAAATCGCCGACTTTTTGGTACAAGACGTTCGGCGCAGTGCCATTCGGCAGTACGTCGCCATACTCGCACGAGACGCTCATGTCGAGGGCGTCGAGCTCTCGCTTGCCAACGGACCGCTTGTCCAATGAGGGGGTAGAGTATGTTCTCCACCTTCAACTCGGATGCCGTATCGTCAACTGAGACGATTTCCTTAAGAGCTTGGGCGCTTCTAATTGGCAGCACTCTGGCTTTTATGGTCTGTTTCGTCGTGTGGATGATGTTTGGTGTTCTCGGTGTGCAGCTACGAGAGGAGCTGCATCTGAACAGTACAGAGTTTGGGTTGCTGACGGCCACCCCGGTTCTTACGGGCGCGTTGATGCGCTTACCGCTAGGTGCTTGGACGGACCGGTTTGGCGGTCACGTCGTGATGACCGCGCTGCTCGTTGTCTGTGCTGTGCCAGTGTATGCGGTGAGCTACGCGCAGCAGTTTTGGCAATTCATTGTGATTGGCTTGTTCCTTGGTTGCGTGGGCGCCTCCTTTGCGGTGGGCACGCCATACGTTGCGCGATTCTTCCCACCAAGTCGTCGCGGATTTGCAATGGGGGTATTCGGAGCCGGTACGGTCGGCGCAGCCGTCAACTTGTTCGTCACTCCGTTACTGCTCTCAGCATATGGCTGGCGATTCGTTCCGCGCGTCTATGCGATTGCGTTGATTGGGACGGCAGTTGTGTTCTGGTTGCTATCTTCGCCCGATACAGAGCGCCCTAAGACGAGTGGCTCCCTGCTCGCATCGTTCAAGCTGCTACGCAATCCGCATATCTGGCGCCTATGCCAGTACTACTCGATCACGTTCGGTGGATTTACCGCGCTGTCGCTTTGGGTTCCGCAATACCTCAAGAACGAATATGGGATGACGCTGGTTGCCGCCTCTATGTTTGCGGCCGGGTTCTCGCTCCCTGGATCTATTCTACGTGCGGTGGGTGGGGCGCTATCCGATCGCTTTGGTGCTCATGCCGTGACGTGGTGGGGCTTGTGGGTGGCGTGGATTTGCCTTTTTCTTCTGTCGTACCCTCCGGCAAGCTTCGCGCTACACACCATCGACGGGACATTGAATCTAACGTTGGCGATGCCTCTTGCTGGTTTTCTTGCGCTCGTATTCGTGCTAGGTGCTGTTTTCGCCTTTGGTATGGCATCGACATTCAAGTATGTGGCGGATGATTTCCCGCAGAATATGGGCGTGGTGACGGGTATTGTTGGACTTGCTGGAGGGTTGGGGGGATTTCTTCTCCCGATAATTTTTGGCTTTCTTTTAGACACGCTGCGTGTTCGTTCCACCTGCTTCATGCTGCTATACGGAATTGTGTGGGTATCCCTAATTCTGATCTATTTTTCAGAAATTCGGCGTAAGGCGATTTTAGAAAAATCGCCCGTATCATCCTGACAATTATTGAGATGGGAGCGCTAGAGCCAAAACAATTGCAGGGGTCCTTATCAAGGGCAACGGTGCTCCGCCTCCGAATTAATACGGTGTAAACGTACGATATTTTCGAGGAAGAGCATGCTCAACTTGGTTGCAGATTCGAATATTGAGATGCGAAGGTGGTAATCGAGACTCAGATACCACCCGACGATGCTCCAGACCTTCTCGAAAAAGAGCGGGTACTTGGGCTCTCTTACACTCAAAACCCGCTACGAAGGGCGTGGCTGTCGAGGGCTCCATCATCACGCCAGCCTGAGCATTGCGACCTACGGCTTCCTGAGTGACGGCCGAGAAGACCGATCGCTTCAGAAAAACCTGGTCGCACAAGCATCTGCGTTCCCCGTTACTATCTTCGTGCCCCAATAATCGGGGCTTTGGCCAGCCAGGCCCGGCATGATTGCTGCCCCCAGTCGCCCATGATCCGGGGGGTGTTGTCACCGGGCCTGGTGGGTGGCTGG
>Ga0070659_100003436_pt1 | contig 11280 bp, 6 predicted proteins | sample KBSC23metaG_FD_64666 | JGI IMG/M metagenome (GOLD analysis project Ga0070659, IMG submission 64666) | Corn rhizosphere microbial communities from Kellogg Biological Station, Michigan, USA - KBS C2-3 metaG | ecosystem: Host-associated > Plants > Roots > Rhizosphere > Soil ...
TCGGACCAGTTCGTCGGCAGCCTCGCGCAGCCTGAGGTGGCGGATATAGGCAGCGACGCCGCCTTCGTGCTGAAACAGGCGATACAACGTCGGGCGAGGCAGTTGCAGCGCATTCAGCACGCTCTGCGCAGAGAGATCGTCCTGACGAAGATTTGCCTGGATGTAGCGACGGACCCGGCCGAACATGGCTGCCCGTGCCGCCGCGCGGGCATTGCCGCTCAGGCGGGCTTGTTTGCCGAACGCCGAGACAAGGAGCTGGGTGCCCGAGCGGATGGCATGGTCCACCGCGCCGGCGCGCATGTCCGCAATATTGTGGCTGAGCAACGTCATGTGCTCGACGATCAGTCGCGTGAGCGGCGTCGTGTTTTGCATCAAGCGGCCGTGGAGGGCTTCCGGGTCAGGAAAAATGTCGCCCACCAACGTACCCGGCACGAACAGCGTGAGCACCCGGCAGGCAGTGCGGTGCATGCGCACGGGCTGGCCCATGTCCAGCGCGAGGATGCTGCCCGCGGTCGGGGCGTTGTCGCGTGGCGACGCACGCAATGCCACGTTGGCGGCGCAGCCTTCCAAAAACACGTGGAAAGCGTAATCGCGGATCGGGTCGGTCGAGATGCGCCCGAGTGAACGGTTCAGCAACACCGCGTCAGACCGGCAGTCGGTAAAAGCCAGGTCGCCGACCTTGTAGCGGTCAATGGCAGCTTGAAACGGCTTCTCGAGATCGGCTCGCGTTGGCTGCACGTCGATGATATGGCCGACCCGCTCTCGCCACGCCAGCAAGGGGTGTTGTTGCGTCTGCCCCAGCACATCAAAGTGACTGCGGACAACAGGGGATTCCAACGGCGATCGGGCGTCAGCCGTGCGCGCGCAATGGTCCATGCAAGAGAGTTCCGCCCCGTTAGTTTGTTGTGATGCTTCTTTTTTTCTTTCTTTTTTCTTTCTTTTTTCTTCTAGCCAAACTGTATCGAAAGAATCTCCTGCGAGACGTTCTCCCCTCCAAAGGGTGAGGCCCGAAACCAACAACCGCTTGGGCAAAGTGGCGTCACCAGCGCTTGGCGGCGCATTGGGGCGTGTTGGGGGGCGCTTAAGAGCATCTCGCGCGGCGCGACGCTCCCCCCTTTGAGGGAGAGGCTCAGAACCAACACCTAGCGAGAAGACGGCGGCGTCGATGCTGCGTGGCGTTGGTGATGGCTAACGGCGCTGTGCCAGCGCATCTTCGATCAGGCCGGTGATTTCCTGCAGCGCACGCTCGCGTGGCAAGCCGCCATGGCGCACCGCGATGGTGCCCGCTGCTTCACGGTATTTCGGATTGTCCAAGACGTCATGCAGCGCCTGCGCGAAGCGCGTTTCCACGTACGCGGGCAGGATGCCCAGGCCGGCGCCCGTCACGGCCACGCGCTCGGTCACCATCAATTGCTCAATATGGAGCGGCAACAGCAGCATCGGCACGCCGGCCAGCAAGCAGTTCAATGCCGTGCCATGCCCTGCGTGGGTGACGGCCAGCGTGCAGTCGGCCAGTAACGGCGCCAGCCGTACCGGCCGCCGATAGAGCCGCAGGCCGCGATGGCGGCTCTCCATCTCCGCGCTCAGATCGGGAATGACCGCAATCACTTCAGCGCCACTGGCCTCCAGCGCTGTCAGAACGGTGTCCAGCCACGGCTGCGTGTGCAGATACACGAAGAGGTGCGGCTTGTCGGGTTGCGACCACCGCGTCGATTCGCCTTCGTCCGGTTCTGGTACGGGGCCCAGAAAGGGGGTGCCGGACGGCCGCCACGCCGCGTAATGGTCCAGCTCCGGCAGCGTCAATAGCCGGGTGTAGTCGGCGGTGAGCAACCGGTTCAGGTCGTATGGCGGATCAAACAGCGCTTGAACGGTGCGCTCCACCGAGGCCTGCGTTTTCGCACGGGCCTCGGCAGTGTTCGCTTCCCAAGGCCGGAAGCACGGTGCCGGAGACAAGGCGGGCGGGATGGTAAAGCCGGTGCCGACCTGAACGCTGCAAATGCCCGCACGTTTGGCAGCCAGCAAGGCCAGTGGGGCATGCTCGATCACCACCACGTCAGGCTGGAGCACGGCAAACAGGTGTTGCCAGGCTTGCACCATGCCGCCCAGTAGATCGGGTTGCGTGGCGCCACAGGTGGCGAGGATGTCGGCATAGGTCGCGATCTCGCGCCCCAGTTCTGCAACGCCCACCGGTGTCGGGCAGGCAAACCAGCGGATACCGTGCGGCGCCAGATACCGCTTGGCCGAGGCCATCGACTTCAGCCCGAACATCACCTCGTGGCCGTTCGACTGCAGCGCCAAGGCAATCGGCAGGAGGCGCCACAGGTGCCCGTGGTTCTCACCCAATTCCCACGCAAAAACGATCCGGCTCATGCACGGTCCTGGTGCAGGGCGAAGCGACGGCCGGGCGCGCACCGGCATTTGCAGCCGCCCCATCGGGAGAAACCACTAGCTATGCGTGGCAGGCGAGCCTGAGCCGTCTGAGCGGGGTGGTGCATGCAAAAGGGTTCCTGGCCGCAGCGTGTTGTCTTGCCGTCGCGCGGGGATCTTATCGAAGTTTCCACGCCGCGCGGCGCTTTCCAAAAATTGAGACGCACGGTCAAGACTACCCGAAAAAAAACTGCCAATCTCGGGGCCGACACACGTGTGTGTCAACAGTCCGGGGGGAGCGGCGGCAGTGCTCAGGGCGTATCGGTGAAGGGCTCGCTGGCGGCATTTCGGTGTCGCACCACAACAAGAGCCGACCGACAGGTTCTGCCTGATCCAACCACGTGGCTTACAGCGCCGCGTGGAGGGCCATGGTGCCCACTGCCAGATAGCGCCGGATTGTCGAAACGGGGAAGTCGTTCGACGCAAGCAACCTGCACAGTATTGAGGCTCAGGGGAAACCGTCCGGTGGGCTCTGAGCCTCAATACCCGTGTGGAGCATCGCTCGGCTTAGCGCTTTCATCTGCCTATCGACGGTGCAAAAAAACAATGGCTCGACGCAATCAATTTCCTAAGCAGACCACTTTGACGCTGGCGATCACCGCAGCGCTCTCAAGCGTGGCAGCGCCCGCAGCAGCGGTCGATACGACCGTCACCATGGCCCTCACTACCCCGCAGGGTTGGAATAGCGGCAACTTCACGGTCACCAATACCGGAAGCATCATCACCCCGTCGACCACCGCACTGTCGGGCTTTGGCTCTGGCGGCACGCTATCCAACAGCGGCACCATCAGCGGCCGCTTCGGCGGATATGTCAGTTACGGCGGCGCCATCGACACGCTGAACAACGCCACTGGCGGCACCATCACTGGCATCGGCAATGCAGGGGCCAACGGTGCGAACAATATCGGCATACCGCTCCCTCCTGCTCCGCCCATCCCGGGCCCCGGCGGGCCGGGTTCTAGCGGCGGAAACGGCCTCGGCATCTCAGGAGGCGGCACCATCACGACGCTGAACAACAGCGGCATGATTGGTGGCATCGGCGGCAATGGCGGTGCTGGTGGCATCGGCATCATCGGCGGCAATGGAGGCAATGGCGGCATCGGCGTCGGTATTGCGAATTCCACGTTGATCACCTCGCTGACCAACGCCGGCACCATCAGCGGCACCGGCGGTAACGGTGGTGCTGGCGCCATGGGCGCAACGGGCGGTGTCGGGGGCAGCGGCTATGGCATCCAGAACAGCGGGGCCATCACCACGCTGAGCAATACCGGCACCATCAGCGGCACCGGTGGGGCTGGGGATGGCGGCGCCGGCAACGGCTACGGCATCAATAACAACAACGGCAGCATCGGCGCGCTGACCAACAGCGGCATCATCAGTGGTGACGCCTATGGCATCCAGAACACTGGCACGATCAATGCACTGACCAACAGTGGTGGCATCAGTGGCGGCACGGGTGTCTTTAACGACTATGGCGGCGCGATCGGTACGCTGACCAACCGCATCAGCGGCTCCATCAGCGGCGGCTCCTACGGCGTCCAGAACGCCGGCACGATCAACGCGCTGAACAACAGCGGCTCCATCAGCGGCGGTAACACGGGCGTCGTCAACAACGGCGGCACGATCGGCGCACTGACCAACAGCGGCTCCATCAGTGGCGCCTACGGCATATACAACATCAACGTCAGCACGATTGGTACCCTGGCCAATAGCGGCATCATCAGCGGTACCGTCTCCGGCGTTTCCAACGCCAACACCGGCGCCTCGATCGGTACGCTGACGAACAGCGGCACCATCAGCGGCGGACGCCTGGGGATTTACAACTCCACTGGCACGATCAACGCGCTGACCAACACCGGCATCATCAGCGGTACCGTCTCCGGCATTTCCAACACCAACGCCGGCTTGATCAATACGCTGACGAACAGCGGCGGCACCATCAGCGGCGGAACCGTGGGGATTTCCAACTCCACTGGCACGATCAACTCGCTAACCAACAACGGCATCATCAGTGGCGGCTCCATCAGTGGCGGCACGGGCATCTATAACGACTACGGCGGCACGATTGGCACGCTGACCAACACCGGCACCATCAGCGGTCAAGCCCATGCGCTCTTCAACGGCCCAGCGGGTACGCTTGGCACGATCACCAACGCGGGCGTGATTGCCGGCAACATCGAGAACCAGTCAAGTCGCGACTTGAACATCAACGGCGGGCCGGGCGCGACATTCGGCACCCTGACCGGCTTGGGTGGGACGATCGGCACCCTCACTAACACGTCTTCAAACGTGGTGTTCGGCTCGGGCAACTTGCTGCTCAACGACCGCATCAACGTCGGCAGCAACGCCGTGAACAACACCGGTGCGACGCTGCAGGTCAACGCGCCGATGACGATCACCGGCAACTACAACCAGAGCGCGGCCGCCACATTGCAGATCGGCGTGAACACCGGCGCGGTCACCACCGGCAGCCTCACGGGCGACAGCGGCTATGGCCGGCTGGTGGTGTCAGGCGCGGCGAACATCGCCTCGGGCTCGGCAGTCACGTTTGCACAAGTCAACCCGTATCCGTTCGCGCCGGGCCAGCGCTACGTGATCGTCGATGCCTCCAGCACCGGCACCCACTACAACGAGGGCACGCTCAGGTATTCGATCCGGGGCTATAACAGTGTCCTGACGGGCGCCAACGTGACGGCCAGCGGCCGCAGTGATCTGGTCGTGACCGTGGTCAGCGCGGACGCAATCCCGACCACGGCTCCCGCACCGACCCCAACGCCGGCCCCGACTCCCGCACCGGCTCCGGTCCCGACCATCCCGCCGAGCCCGGCGACCGCGCCGAACGCCCTATCCGCACTGACAGGCCTGTCTCAATACACGGGCATCAATGACCCTGGCTTGCTGAACCTGTTCAACGCAGCCCAGGCGTTGAATCTGGGTTCCAGCGCCAGCGCCAACAGTGCCGGCACCCAGCTGAGCCCCGTGCAGCAGGCCTCGGCCACGGGCGGTGCGGCTGCGCCGACCCTCGACGTGCTCAATCTGGTGTCCGCCCGCGCCGACAGCCTGCGCCTGGCCAAGGCTGATCGCGGCACCGGCATTGCCACCGGCGAGAGCCCGCTCGACCTAGCGGTGTGGGGACAGGGCTTCGGCGGCCACGCCAATCAAAGCACGCGTGACCAAGTCGACGGCTACGGCGCCACCTACGGCGGCCTGATGATCGGCGCGGACAAGGGCATCGGCGATGCCTGGCGTGCAGGTGGCGTGTTCAGCTATAGCAACACGCTGGTTCAAGGCCGCGACAACAGCAGCGGCGACTCCACCCGCATCAATGGCTACGGCCTGACGGGCTACGCCAACTACACCGGCAAGCCGTGGTACGTGAACCTCTCGGGTGGCGTGGTGCAACAGCGCTACAACACCAACCGCGAGATCAACTTCACGGGCTTCTCCGGCATTGCCAACGGCAGCTTCAGCGGCCAGCAGTATGTGGCGCGCGCCGAAGGTGGCTATCCGCTGGCGGTGGGCAATACAACGGTGACGCCGCTGGCCAGCCTCACCTACAGCCACCTGAACCAAGACAGCTACACCGAGACGGGCGGCAACGGTGCGGCCCTGTCGGTGGGCGCCACGCACGCCACGTCGTTGCGCAGCAGTGTGGGTGCGAAGCTGGAGCAAGGCTTCGAGACGGCCTACGGCAAGGTCATCCCGCAAGTGCAACTGCAATGGGTGCATGAGTTCAACCACAACCCGGCGGTGACCAGCGCAAGCTTCGCGGCGGACCCGAGCGGCCAGACCGCGTTCACGACGGTGGGTGCGACGCAGGTGAGCAACCTGGCCGACCTGACGCTGGGCGTGACGCTGCTGCGGGCGAACAACCTGAGCCTGTCGGCGCGGTATGAGCTGCAACTGGCGAAGGGCTTCGTCTCGCAGACCGGCAGCCTGCGCCTGCGGCAGCAGTTCTAACGAGGAAGTTCGGTACCGATGGGCGCGTCTTCCACACGGAGGGCGCGCCCATTTTTACGTTGTACGATCAGGCTCCCGCTGCCAGCGAGCCATCATTGAATCCGAGCATGTCGAGCGCGCCCAACTCAGACACCCTAACCCTTCCGGAAGCGCTCAGCCGAGCACACGCCCATTGGAATGCCGGCCAGGCGGCTGAGGCCGAAGTCTATTGCCAGCGCGTGTTGGCAGCATTTCCAGGTCAGGCCGATGCCTTGCACCTGCTGGGGCTCATGGCCCATGCCTATGGCAACCTCGACCTGGCCATCGCGCACCTGCGTCAGGCCTGCATGGCGCCGCGTGCTCCTGCCATCTACTCCAGCAACCTGGCCGAGATGTATCGTCAGAAGGGCATGCTGGCCGAAGGCGAGGAAGCCGCCCAGCGCGCGGTAGCGATGGACCCATCGCTCGTGCCGGGCTGGAGCAATCTCGGCATCCTGTTGCAGGAAGCGGGCAAGCTGGAGCAAAGCCTGGTCTGCCTCGAGCGCGTGCTGGCCCTCACGCCCGATGCTCCGGAGGCGCATAACAACCTAGCCAATACGTATCGTCGCCTGGGCCGGCTCGACTTGGCCGAGCAGCACTATCGCCAGGCGCTGGCGCTGCACCCGAACTACGCCGAGGCGCACAGCAATCTCGCCTTTCTGCTGACCGCGCAAGGTCAGTACGACCAGGCAGCGGCTGAAGCGCGCCTGGCCATCGAACTCAGCCCGCGCCTGGCCGATGCCTACCTGAACCTGGCGGATGTCGAAGCGGCGCGCCATCGGCATGGCGCGGCGCTGCAGGCGCTGGATGCGCTGCAGGCCTTTGCGCCTCATCATCCCGCTGGGCTGGTCGCGCGTGCGAAGGCCTTGAAGCAACTCGAACGGACCGACGCGGCACTGGCCTGCGCGCGGCAAGCGGTGGCGCTGACGCCCCGCAGTGCCGAGGCTCACCACGCGCTGGCCGAGGCCCTGCAGGCCTTGGGTCAAACGGACGAGGCTCTGGCGGCGTTTGAACTGGCGGCCACGCTGCCGGGCGCAGTGGCCGAAGAGGCGCTGGTGGGGCGTGCCACGCTGCTGCTTGAATCCGGGCAGAAGGACGCCGCGATGGCCGCCTTCGACCGGGCCTTGGAACGGTTTCCCGGTTCCGTGCGGGCGCTGGCCAGCCGTGCCGACGCCAAGACATTCCAGCCCGGCGATCCGGATGTGGCCGCCATGGAAGCGCTGCTGGCCGAAGGCGAGCGCCGGCCGCTGCCTGATCGCGCGTCGGCGCATTTTGCGCTCGGCAAGGCCTATCTCGACATGAAGGACGCCGCGCGGGCTTTCCCGCACCTGCATGCGGCCAACCGCCAAAAGCGCGCGACTTTCCACTACGACTCCGCCGCCACAGACCGCTGGATGCGGAGCATCGCCAGCACCTTCACACCAGAGCTGATGGCGCGCCTGCAAGGCATGGGCGCTGCGTCCGAGTTGCCGGTGTTCATCGTCGGCATGCCGCGCTCGGGTACCACGCTGGTTGAGCAGATCCTGTCGTCGCACTCACAGGTCACGGGGGCGGGCGAGCTGTCTGCGATGCGGCGGGTGGTCGAAGCGCACGGCACCTTGCCCGACATGCTGCACACCCTGAGCGCGGACGACGCGCAGCGCATGGGCCACGCTTACCTGAATCACATCGAGCCCTTGGCGCAGGGGCGGCTGCGCCTGGTCGACAAAATGCCGGGCAACTTCCTGTATGCGGGGCTCATTCCGCTGATCCTGCCCGGCGCGCGCATCGTTCACTGCCGGCGCGACCCGGTTGACACCTGCCTGTCGTGCTACACCAAACAATTCGGCGGCGAGCAGCAGTTCGCCTACGACCTGACCGAGCTGGGCCAGTTCTACACGTACTACCAGCGCCTGATGGCCCACTGGGCAGAGGTCTTGCCGGCCGACCGCTTTATCGAGGTCGATTACGAAAGTGTGGTGGATAACCTGGACGGCGAGGCACGCCGCCTGATCGACTTTCTTGGCGTGCCGTGGGAAGACACCTGCCTGCAGTTCCACACCAACCGCCGCGTGGTGCGCACCGCCAGCGTGAACCAGGTGCGCCAGCCCATCTACAAGACCTCGAAGGGGCGCTGGCAGCCATATGCCGAGCACCTGCGCCCGCTGCTTGACGCGCTTGGGGTGACCGCACCATGACGACACTGGATGTCGCGGCGATCGAGCGACAGGTCCATCCGCTCATCTCGGCCGGCCGGCTGGAAGAAGCCGAGGCGCTGGTGCGCCCGCATCTGGCCACTGGCAGCGGGCCGCTGGTGCTATGGCGCTTGCTGGTGCAGGCGATTCGCCCGCAGGGCCGCATTGCCGAAACGCAAGCCATCCAGGAAATGCTGGTCGCTGCCGTACCTGGTGACTACGCCATGCGCTTCGACCTGTCAGAGACCCTGCTGCTGCAAGGCGAGTTCGAGCGCGGCTGGCGCGAGTATCGCCATCGCTACAGCCTGCCGCACACCACCGTCATCGAGCGCAAGGTGCAGCGCCCGCGTTGGGATGGCAGGCCGATCCCCGGCAAGACGCTGCTCATCCACGACGAGCAGGGCTACGGCGACACCTTCCAGTTTCTGCGCCTGGTGCGCTGGGCGCGCGAGCGCAGCGGCGCGCACGTGATCCTGGAAGTGAATGCGGAAAGCGCATCGCTGGCCCAACGCAGCAGCGGCTTCGACACGCTGGTCGTGCGCGGCAGCCTGCCGCCGGCGTTTGACGTCCACTGCGAGCTGATGAGCCTGCCGATGGTGATGGGCCTGAAGCTCGCCGATCTGCCGGGGCCGATGCCATACCTGTCGGCTGACCCGCAGCTCGTGGCCAGGTGGCAGCAGCGCTTGGCCGGGCTGCCACGGCCGCTGGTGGCGGTTGTGTGGGCGGGGCGCCCGACGCATTTCAATGATGCGAACCGCTCGCTCAGGCTGGATGAACTCGCGCCGCTGGCACGGCCCGACGTGACGTTCCTGTCGATCCAGAAAGGGCCCGCTGCAGAACAGGCCGCTTCGCCGCCGCCGGGCATGTCGATCGTCTCGTTGAGCGACGAGATCCAGGACTTTGAGGACACCGCTGCCATCCTCAGCATTGCCGATCTGCTGATCTCGGTCGATTCGTCGCCCGTCCATCTGGCGGGTGCGCTGGGGCGTCCGGCGTGGGTGATGCTTCCGTTCGTGCCGGACTGGCGCTGGCTGCTCGGCCGGAGCGACACGCCTTGGTATCCCACGGTGCAACTGTTCCGCCAGAACGCGCGCGGCGACTGGCGCGGTGTCATGACCGCCATGGCATCCGAACTGGTGCGCCTCGGAACCCGATGCAAGGGCGGCGTTTGATGCCTCCATTGCATCGTCCATCGACGCGACTCTGGCAAAGCATGGCTGCGACACTGTCGGTGTGGTGGCTCAGCGGCACGCTGGCGGGTTGCGCTGCACTGGACCCGGACGCGCATGCCGATGCGCTGGCCCAACCCGCGGGCCTGCACCGCGAACTGATCGACACGGGCAACTTTGTGCTGACCGCTTTCTCGCGCATCTCGCGGCCCGATGCGCCCGTCCACCTCTACATTGAAGGCGATGGCCACGCCTGGCTTTCGCGCAGCAAGCCGTCGCTTGATCCAACGCCTCATCAGGCCGAAGGGCTCGCGCTGGCAGCGGCAGACCCTGCGCCGAACGTCGTCTATCTCGCCCGTCCGTGCCAGTTCACGCCGATGGCAATGAACCCGCGCTGTGGCATACCTTACTGGACCGGAAAACGCTACGCACCCGAGGTGGTGACGTCGATGAACGAGGCCGTAAGGCAATTCGCAGCCCGGGCTCCCGATCAGGCGATCGAACTGATCGGCTACTCGGGAGGCGGGGCACTGGCCGTGCTGGTCGCGGCACGCCGCTCCGACGTTGCATCCATCCGCACGGTGGCCGGCAATCTTGACAGCGCGTTCGTCAACCGCCTGCACGACGTGTCGCCCATGCCGCAATCGGAAAACGCGTTTGATTTTGCGAGCCGCGTCGCAACCATTCCGCAGATTCACTTCAGCGGCGCTGACGACACCGTGGTGCCACCTGCGGTCGCGCAGCGTTTTGTCGACGCGACCGGCTTGCGATGCGCGCGAGCGGTGACGATCCCGAGTCTCGGCCACGACAGTGGCTGGAGTCGCCGCTGGCCGGCGCTGCTGGCGATCGCACCCGCGTGCTCCCTCGTCACTTCAGGGCAGTAGATGAAAGATCTTCCGTACACGTTGTGGCTGACAGGCTTGAGCGCAGCCGGTAAGACGACCCTCGCGCACGCGCTGGCGGATGCGCTCACGGCGCGGGGCGTGACATGCGAAGTGCTGGACGGCGATGTCGTGCGACAGCAACTCAGTCGCGATCTCGGGTTTTCGCGGCAAGACCGCAGCGAGAATATCCGCCGCGTAGCGCAGCTTTGCCGGCAGCTAAACGACACCGGAACCGTCGCGATTGCTGCGCTGATTTCGCCGTATCAGTTGGACCGAGAGATGGCGCGCCGCACGGTCGGCCCAGGCCGGTTCATCGAGGTGTATCTGGCGACACCGCTCGCAGTCTGCGAGGCGCGCGATCCGAAGGGGCTCTACAAACGGGCACGCGCGGGAGAGATCGCCAGCTTTACCGGCATCAGCGATTCCTACGAGGTGCCGCTCAACCCTGAACTGTCCTTCGATACCAGCCGGCAATCGATGGAAGGGTGTGTCAGCGCGACGCTGGACCGGCTTGGGTTGAGCGACGTGTCAGTGCAGCGCTGAAGAACTCACGGCAGTCGCAAGAGAAAAGGAAAGCCATCGCGATGCGGTGGCTTTTCCATTAGCGCACCGGCAGACCCGCACCCCACGCCGCCGTGACGTTGCCGC
>Ga0070659_100003442_pt1 | contig 11271 bp, 16 predicted proteins | sample KBSC23metaG_FD_64666 | JGI IMG/M metagenome (GOLD analysis project Ga0070659, IMG submission 64666) | Corn rhizosphere microbial communities from Kellogg Biological Station, Michigan, USA - KBS C2-3 metaG | ecosystem: Host-associated > Plants > Roots > Rhizosphere > Soil ...
CGCCAATACGTTGAGCTTTTCGAGCGTTTCGCGGATCAAGTCTTGTCTTGTGGGCATTGTTGTTCCTCGAAACGCTCGAATGCTTGTTAGTTCCAGTTCTGGCTTGCGCCGCTGAAACCCTTATTCTCTTCGTCGCCGGTCGGCGCAGGGCTAACAAAGGTTTCGCCTTCGTTAACATCGAAGTGCTGGTTTGTGCGCAGCTTTTCCAAAAGATCGGAATGACGATCTTCGTCAATCTCAACGGCCTGTCCGTCGAAGAAACGAACATTGCGCATCGTTACAACTTCGCTGTCACCTTCAGGTGCATTGTAGGTGACTGAGATTTTCTTAGCCATTTGTGCGGCCCTCCGTTACTTCATGAAGCCAGTCAGGTAGGCCGTGGCCGTGCCTGCAACAGCGGTCGCGGAACCTGTCGGGAACTTCAGAACGATTGGCGTGTCGGCCACGCATTCGAAGTAAAGGCCCGTAGCGGCAAGAGTGGTTGTCGAGCCGCCCGCCTGACCGATGTTTGTCGAAGTGACGAAACGGTCATCGTCAGCCGCATCGCCGAGCGTGGCGAGAACGGTCGGCGAACCGTTGGTGTCGATATCGGTGAGCGCGAGGTAGACGCCGGTAACGACGAAGCCTTTGGGGGCAACAAAAAGCTGTACCGTGTTCGTTGCGACGGGGTCAGTTGCGAGAAGAGCAATCGGCCCGCCAAGGGTCTTGTTCGTGCGGGCGAAGCCCTGGTTGCCTACCTGAGGCTGTGTGTATGCGATGCGATCCGGCATAACGCCAAACTCCTATGGATTGCGCCTGTGCGCGTTGAATGAGAAGAGGGGCCGACTAGCGGCCCCGCGTTAACCCTTAGGCGCTGGCAACGCCGGAAACGAAGCCCGTAACCATGCCCCAATCTACCAGCGTGCCGACAGTTGCACCAGCACCGGCAGCGAGCGGAGCCTTTGCGATCTTGCCGACGCCGTACTGTGCTTCAATACCGAGACCGGTAATGAAGTCATAGTCGCCGTCCTCAAGCTGCGTCGGACGCGGCATCTGGCCCATAACGTAGGCAAGCGCAGCCTGACCGCACAGGAAGTACGGTTCAACGTCAATGCCCGCTGCACCAACAGCCTTCAGGAGAAGACGTTGCGTGATTTCCGGGATTTCCAGGTAAATGACGCCGTCAAACACCAACGCGCCGCCCGTGAAGATCGGGTTAGACTTCGTCGGGTTACTTTCGCGTTCGCGAGCATCACGGTTCGCCTGATACATCACAGGATCGGCCTGAAGGTCGCGGAATGCGCGCGAGCCGAGGAAGCAAACGTACCATTCCTGGTCGTTTGCATCGCCTTCAATCATCCAAGGCGTGATTTTCGGGCGACCGTTGTAGACGCCGGGGTTGTTCGGATCGACACCGGACTGTTTTGCAAGCTGTTTGGCGAGCGAACCGATTGCAGCGGTCATCTTGTCGTTGACGCTGTCAACGTTAGCCGCGCCCGTCGCGAACGTGGTGGAATAGTTGCCGATTGCGTTGCCGAAGAGAATGCGGTCGTAGTTGGCAGTGACCCACGCGTTTTTGTTGGCTGCGCTCGCCTGCGACCAGCGGATACCGTTTACACGGTTGCCGGGAGTGGAAAGACGGTTTGCCTGGATAGAACTTGTGGGGATGGAAAGAAGCGCGTCAACAATATCGTCACGAACGATACGCTTCGCCCAATTGCGGAGCATTTCGCGTGCCAGCGAACGAACAGAGAAAGAGCTTTCTTTGTTGACGGCTCGGTTGTTGGCGACAGCGTTACGCGCCCAGTCTGCCCACAATGGCATACCGTAGCTGTCGATCTGCTCTTCATTGCCGCGAAGGGTGCCAGCGCCGACGCCATCACCGACAAGCTGCGTTGCCAGCGGAACGCGAATTTCCTTGCCGTCTGCTTCGAGGTCGGCCATGCGGACGATAACGCTGGTGCTTGTCGATCCCATGTAGGGGTCAAAGCGGGATTTGCGCAAGAAGTCGGTAATGACATCTTTGCGGAACTTGATCAGTTCGTTATTCGGATGGTTTGCAGTCAGTGCCATTTCGTTTTAGCTCCGGGTTTCCCCGGCGAGACTTCAGCGCCGGGAGGTTACAGAATTGAAAAGCTCGGCGTCTGTTGGCTCGCCCTGGGGTGCCGAATTGGTAGCACTGGCAGGAATACGAGAAAGCGACGGCGGCAGTTGAGTTAGAGGGGCGTTATTCGGCTGACCACCGAGAACCTGTGCTTGGCCCTTTGCGCGTTCCAGAGCTTGCGCGAGGAATGCAGGGTCTTGCAACTTTTTGTCAATCTCTGACTGCAACCACGCCTGCGGGTCGTTTCCGACTGTCGCAAGTGTTTGTTGCCGTTCGTGCCACTTCACAAGGTTGTCGTAAGGATTCCCGCCTGCGTTAAGCTCCCTATGGAGCGCCACGCCTTCAGGTGTCCCAAACAACGGTTGCGCCGCCGCTTTGGCCGCTGCGAGTTTTTCCGCACCGTGCTTGCCTTCTGCTCGGCTTTCCATCAGCATTTCACGCAATTCGGAAACTGCGGAAGTGACCGGGGAAAGCTGCCCCTTTAGGTAGGCGTCCGGGTCGTCCCATAGAGAGGCGGGCGTTTCCTGAATGGCAGGTGTCTGCGGTTGCGGTCTGTTCGCGTTGGCTTCCAATGCAGCAAGTCGGCGCTCTAGTTCTTCGGCGCGGCGTTCCGCGTCTTGTCGCTTTTGGCGTTCGGCCTGTACGGCGGCGACTGGCACAGGGCCGGGAGCTTCCGTAGTGGTCTGCGTTGGCGGTTCAACGGTTTCGGTCTGCGTCTGCGCAGGAGCTTCGGTCGTTTTGAAGCGCCCTTGCTCGTCGCGGGTCGGTTCTTGTGGTGTCACTTCAGGAGGCGTAACCGTCTCTGCGGTCGGTTCCCCCGAAATTGCGTTGTCAAAGAGTTCCATATCGGTTTCGGTAGTCATTTTGTCTTCCCGTTCGCCCGTAAGCTCGGCGGCAGCTTAACGCCCGTCAGTCGGCGGCACTGTCTCGTTACGCCCTTGAAGATGGCGGCTCTTTCGCGGCTTCCATATGATCTCGATGAACAATCATACGTTCGTCACGATTAACTTGTGCATCGATCTGTTTAGCCGCAAACTCAACCGGGGCCAATTGGGTTTTAACCTTGATTTGGTCGGTCTCGGCAACAACTTTTGCAGTCGATGCGTTACGATTGCGAATTTCCGCTAAAGCCTTCTCGTTGTCAAGATAGCTAGGGCCGGTTTCGCCATTATTTCCAGCCTGACCGGCATCGGCAAGCAACTTCTGCGCCTGGGCCGTGTTGCGCATGGCTTCAGACTGGATTTTCTGCACTTCGGCCTGCGCTACGGCGACGGCGACAGGATCGGGCTGAGCCTGCGCTTGCTTGGCCTGCTCGATAATATCCAGAGCCTTTTTCTTGATACTCCCGGCAAGCGGCGAAAGTTCGATGAGCAATTCAGGCGGAAGCTGCTGGCCGCGCTGCGCCATAATGGTGAGCGTGTCGTAAGCATCTTGCTGCATATTAATGGTGTCTGGACCCTCATCAATGATGATGTCAACATCGAGCGCGCCAAGAGCATTTGACAATGTGGGCATACCCGTAGTCGGATCGATGACCATTTTGTTGACAGCAAAGAACTCTGCAAGGCCGTCACTATCCGTTACTCTAACCCAACGTTCGCCGGTCCAATGCTCCTGCACCGCGCACCAAATCAGACGATAAACGCGAAGTTTCCAGTTCTTGAAAGCGAGCAAATAAGGGCCGAGTTCGGCAATGCCCGCTTGCTGTTGAAGCTGCATTGCACGGCCTGAGAGATTATCAACGCCCTGCCCGACAAGCGCGGGGTTAAACCCATAGTTCTCGATTTCATTCTTAGCGTCTTCGAGAAACGCAAGTTGTCCCTGAAGCTCTTGCGCCTTAGCCGCGTCGTCAAACACAGGCGCTTGATCGCCCACATACTCAATTACGCCGTCTGGTCGTGCGGCTTCCGTGCGGAGTTTTTCAATGTCGTCGCCAGTGCCCTTTTGAATGACCATTCGGCGTGTGTTAAGCTGGTGAAGCCCTTTAGACCGGCGTTGGTTGATTTCGTCCTGAGAAGACTTCATGTTACGAATGAAGCCGTAACGGTCGCCGTCTTGGTCAACGTTAGCTGAGTACGCGACGTACTTACAAACGGAACGTTTCTTTTCGTCGCGAAGATAAGACTTACCTTCAGCTAGAACAGTCGCGCCCGTGTAAATGCACCAATGCCACTCATTGCCGACCATATACCAGTGATCGACAAGCCGGAGTTGTTTGTTACCCCCGACTTCCATAAACCATTTCTTGTCGCTGTCGGGGTCGCTCGTCAGGTCGCCGCCCGTATCGATAGAGCTTTTAATCTCTTCGGCCTTATCGGGGAAAAGCGCAAGCGTTGCGTCAAGGTCGGCCCATTTGCCCACACCCATGTAACGGGCATCCGAGAAATCGGCTTTGAGTGAACGTGGATCGTAAAAGAACGAAGCAGGGTCGCCCTCTTCGAGACCAATCTCAACGTCGCCTCGGTCGCCCTGTTCGAGCGCAATTTCGATCAGACCGATACCGTCAACCGCGCCGTCAAGCCCTGCCTTGGATGATTTGGCGGGCCATAGCTGCTGATCGCAGACATAACGTAGCACAGCAGTCGCAATTTCTGCGCCTTCCTCGTGCTGCGGCGTGCGTGGGTATCCTCGCGGGTCTTGGCGTTGCCTTTCCAGCAAACCAACGACAGCGTTGATTTTGCGTCCAACACGGTTATAAGTGACAACGGGTTGTTTGCGCTTATTCAGCGCTTTCATTTGTGCGTCTGTCCATTGCGAACCGTGGTAATAACGGCGCGCAAGTTGCTGTTCTTGTATCTCGTCTTGTTTATTGTCGAGATAGCCAAGGTATTCGTTTTTGCGCTTTGTGTGATCCGTTGCCATTAGTAGCTCATCCAGTCACCGGCCTTGACGGTATTTGAAGAATATCGATAGTCGTTCGCCTTTTTCGGCATTGGAATTACAGTAGCGGAGGCGTAAGGACGCGACATGCAGCCATATCGTGTTTCGTCGGCAATATGGTCTTCTGCGTCAGTGTCCAAGTCTTCCGGCCTGTTAATGTCGTGCTGCAAGGAAGGGACCGTTCGTATAAAGTCGGTACAGGTAGAAAACACGTAGAGCATCGGGTTTTCACCGTCACCCTTCATTCGTGCCCTCATCTGGTCCCACCCGCCTTGTGCCCCCGCCTGGGATACGCGTTTATTGTCGGCACGCCTGAAAACCACTTTGTAGTTAGTCGCTGCTGACAATCGTTCGTGGATCGACGGTCCACCGTCCTGTGCAAATGCTGCGGGGTCAAGCACCCCGTAATCTACTTTCTCACCCTTTTCCCGTTCGAGGATGCCGCGCCCTACCTCTTCGGCGGTCAGCTTCAAACCAACGTTCGGTTCCCCCGGCTTCATTCCATACCACTCGCGATAACGAACAATCGCACCGCGCGGGATCACGTTACCACTTTCTAGCCTAAAATCATCGCTTGCGATAGCCCACCAGCCAACAGAAAATGGTTTCGCAGAACCCCAGTCCATAGACCGGAAACGCGCCCACTCGGCGGGCACAGCGAAGGGCCGCACGATATGGCGTTCGGACTGCCAGCACTCGAAAAACGCCCCCTCAACAGCGTTCCAGTCACCATCAAGCCACGCCTTTACAAGCTGTTCCGAGCCGACAAGGTACAAGTTGTTGATGTATTGAGGGTCGTTTTTCATCAAAAGCTTATTGTCTTGAATGCGCGACGGAATGAAGACATATCGGTGCGCAGAGCCATTCGGAAGCGTCCGCGTGAGCGCCGACATACCTCGCGGAGCCGGATCGATATAGCGCTGCTTAATCCAGTGCTGCCCCGCGCCGCCAGGGTTGCCGGTCAGAAGCAATTGCGTCGGCACGCCGGAGCCGGAGCGCAGGACGCCAAAAAGGCGGTCTATAGGCTTCGGGTCGGGGTAAATGCCCGCCTCTTCCACGCAGGCGTCAGAAAGGTTCTGGCCCTGATATTTGTCGGCGTCCTGCACGCGCTCTAGTGGCCTGAAGCGCAGACGCCCGCCACCGGGGAAAATCCACGTCTTTTTCTGGTCATTCCAGCTTGCGCCAATCTTGCTGTAAATTTCATGGCTACGAGCAATAGCATCGTCAAGCATCGGCAGTTCGCGACGAAGGAACAAAGCGTTGAACCCGCTCCCGTATTTCGCAGCTTTGAGCGCGTACTTGCCTAGCGCCGCGTCTGTCTTGCCTCCTCCTCGCGCCCCGCCGAAGAATATTTCGCGGAACGGACAATCGATCAAAGCTTTTTGTGGCCCCTCTTGTGGTGCCCATGCAACATTATTCATTTCCGTTAATCTCTATCCATTTTTCCTCAGATAGAGGTTCCGACATGACGGCCCATTGGTTATTATTGATCGTCAAACCGTTGTCTTTTTCAATATAGTTCATGACCTTCGCAAAGGTCTCAAAATACTTAAGCTGTTCGGAACCCTCTTTCATTTTGCAGGCTCGCATGTACAATTCAGCAGCGAACGCATCCTTTGTGGGCACCTTGGCAATCGGCCCTAGCTCGGCAATAAGCCGCGCCTTTTCCTGCAAAACTTCCTCGTCTTCCACCCACCGCGTAGCGATGTAATGAGCTTTGCCAAACTCTTGTTCAACTTCGCGAGCGGCATCAAAAGGATTGTCAGGAATGCGCACCCACGCGGCGGCGAACAGCTTTTTCAAGAGCCGTTCGGTTTCCTCCGGGTAGATAACTGCAATGACCTGATCTGTCCACATATGCCCACAATATGGCAGGGGCGTGCGACAATCAAGGGAAACTTGTCTTGCGTGGAGCCGAAGACCGAAGATCGTCAACCTTGGAGGAAACAACGCTCACTTGCACCGATATGCTTTGCAAGTCTTTGCGCACGGCTTCGCTATTGGCGTCTGCCCGTTCAACGCTGCGTTCGAACATGCGCGCAAGCTGTTCTTGCGACTTTTCGATATTCGACACACGCGGGGTTAGATCATCAACCTTTTTATAGAAGCTATCGGCTATCTGTGATCGTCCTGCGGCTGTCTGCTTTATCTCGGCAATGTCTTGATTTAGGTTTTTGAGGTCGTGTTTTGTGTCGTTGTCGTTGCGCACTTGGTAGACTGCCAGCCCGCCGAGAAAGGCCAGGATTGTCCAATTGCTCTTAATCCAGCGCAAAGCCATGTCCACATTCCCGGTTGAGTGATCGGGGTTAACTTCAGTATCGCTCATAAGTTCCGATCCGGTCAGGAGCCGATAGGCTTTTTGGCTTTCCAACGTCCATAGAGGGTCAGGGCGAACCCTACCCCCTGGCCCGCTGTGGCAAGCGCATTGACAATGTCGGCGGTCTGCTGCTCATCGAGCGGAAGCTCACCAATAAACGGCTTGGCGATGGTCGCCACGGCGGCGATGATGACGCCCCAGGTCACGCGGGACTGATACCACGGCTCGTTGTTCGTGGCATTGACCACGACCGGCCCTAGCTGCGTCAGAACCTTAGATGCGACAATAGGCGCGTCGGTAACGGTCGTGTCGGTGTAGGGGAGTTTTGCGGCGTTCTCTACGCCTACCTTGACAGCGGACACAACCGCTTTTTCGATATGGTTTGCCACGGGTCAGTCCTTCTCTGCGTTCCGTTTGATAACCGCGAGCGTGGCGATAATCGCCGTCACTCGAACAAGTGCTTGCGCCAGTGTGCCAGGAGGGGCACCGACGCACAGGCCGGGAGGCGTTTCGCCGAAGAGCGAAATACGAATGGCCTCAATGTTGCGTGCGTCTTTTCCTTTGACCACGCCGCCGTCAATCAACGGCTGAAGCGAAAGCGATAGGTCTTTGGCCGTATCGCAAGCACTCTTCACTAGCGCGGCTGTGTCTTCAGGGGTTGACGTGCAGGACGAGAGAGTAAGGGCAGATGAGAGAATGCCCACAATTACAAGGTTTCTCATTTGACGGTCCCGATTTTGAGTGTCGTAAGTTCTGCGAATGCTTTCTCGCGCATCTGAGCGCCGACAGCCGGAGCGCCGATAACGCTGCTGTCGAAAGGAAGGCGCGCAATATCCCATTTGCCCCGCTGCTTAATGCCGAGCGTCTTTTGCACTTCGGCGTGCGTCAGCACAGTTTTCGGCTCAACTGCGATACCATAGCGACGGCAGAGTTGTGCGATCACTTGCGCGAGCGTGTCCCATTGCTTTTTGGTGAGTGGAGAGTTGCCGGGGCGGAATGGAATTTCGTTTGCTCCGGCCATGCCACAGAGCGAGACACCAATTGACCCCGTGTTGCAATTCAGCGTGTGGGCAGCATAACCGGCTTTCGCTCGCGGCTCGCTGTTTAGATCGATTGTCGGCACGCCGCGAACAAGATTGCCGTCGCCTTCGATCAGAACATGGTAGTGTGCGCGATCCACGTCACCGGCTTTGTTGCCGCCTGCGGTCCAATGCACAATGATGCGGGAAATCTTCGCGTCGGGCAACCACTGCGCGGGGATGGGGCCAATTACCATATCAGGGAACCTCGATCAGATTAGGGTGATTTTGACCTATACACCCGAAAATCGAGACCGACAAGCGTTCGCGCCCACCAGACATAGAAAAACCCCTGTCAGCGGGTCAGACTGACAGGGGCAGGGACCGGGGGAGAGGAAAGACCCCGGCTGGGAGATTAAGCCTGCGAGGACTGCTCGCGGAACTCGCGATAGATGAATGCGCCTTCCTGGCCGTTGTGCGTGCCGCCCTGAGCCTTGAACGTGCGATCATATTCATACTGCTTGCGGCTCTTGCCATCAGTGCCGACCTTCGGCGGCAGTTCGCGACCGTAACGACGGTTTGCAGCGTTGCAAGCCGATTGAAGCGAGAACGCCATTTCGTCGCCCGTGCGGAGCTTGCCGGTCTTGTCCTTCGTGGAAGGAACGAAGACAACCGCGCCGTCGTAGTTGATCGAACCATCTGCGTTCTTAATCGGTGCTTTCAGTTCGCCGAAAGGATACTTTTCAGGAACATCACGCTTGACACCTTCGCGCTTGGCCGGAGCGGCAGGAGTGAAGCCGACGCCGGAAACGGAAACGAAAGCCGGACCCTTGTTTTCGGACTGCGCAACGTGCTGCGTGGTTGCTGGAACCTGGGCTGCGGCCTGCTGTGCGGCAGCTTCGCCGAAGTTCGTCGGTGCAATGTTCTGAGTGGCGAACTGTGCGGCTTCCTGCGTGCCATTCCATGTGGTGCCAGCGTTATCTACGACGCCGGAAGCAGACTGCGCAGCGAAATCACGGCCAGACTGTGTCACGCGAGCAGCAACCTTGCCTTCAGCGAGGCCAGGAACGCTTGGATTGACTTCAATGTGACCTTCGCCGGAAAGTGCGTGTGCGTCGTCGTTGCCGTCGATTTCGGCGTAACCCTTTGCGCTGTCGGTGCCCTCGATAACGGAGCGGAGCATTTCGAGTTTCATTTCGTAACCCTTTCTTAGGTGAGCGTCTATTCGCTGTCTGTTGTTATAAATCGTTATTCGAAGCCGTCAAGCGATAATTTACGGCTAAGTCAAATAATCTCTGATAAAGTTAGCGGCTTCGCGCCATCCATATGCGATCTCAACGCGGAAACCAGCGCCGCGAAGATAATTGATCCAATCAACCTGTTTTTCAGAAAGACCGCCGTCTTTCGTCGTCTTGAGCTTGACTTGTTTAAGCTCGATATAAAGGCCACAGAAGCCATTACGTGGGCAGGGAAGGAATGTATCGGGCACACCAGCGCGAACGCCTTCAGCCTTGGCCCTTGCCCCGCGTATCTTGTCACCGTGGCCCTGGTTATGGATCGCGTGCAAGCGAGAGAGTTCGGGAACCGGATAAGCGGCCCCAAATTTCCAAGAAAGAGCTTGGCGAGTTGCGTGGTTATAAGCCCAATCATCGCTCGCGTATTCAAAGCCATACAGAGCAGCACACGCCGCCCACGCGAAAAGCGCGGTTTGCTCGCCATGCTCTAGCCCGGATTTGCAAAGATCGTCAGGTGTCATTACGTTTCCTCGATAGATAGTATTTGCGTTGACGTTCAATTTCTCGCGCCGTCATGAACTCATTACTGTACTTATCTACAGTCGTGATATGCAATCCGAGTTCACGTGCAATAGATGCATTAGTTTGTCTGAGCTTCTTACGTCTGCGGATTTCATCGACAACAGCCGGAGGAACAAAAGTACCCATGGTCATTCCTTGTCTAGCACTTTGAGTGCTTGCTTGATAGAACGAACACACTCGGCGGCTGTTCCACCTTGGTCATATTTTCGCGTAGCTATTCGAACGGACGCAATAAACTGCGAACGCTTAGAACCGATTGCAGCCGCTTTTGGTTTATCTGACATACTAATCTCTCCCAAAAGAAAAGGTGCCCACAATTAAGCAGGCACCGATTGAAATTAGCCGTTGACTGTCAGCTTGTTGATCTTGTCGGAAATCGCCACAAGCTCGGCCTTGTTCTTGGTGGACTTGACGAGCGTTCGCAGAGGTATTGTGTCGCCGGTATGTTCGGTTTCCACGACAAGGCACAACGTGTACGACTTTTCATCATCGGTGACTTTCGCGTTGACAAGTGGAAAATGCTGTTTCTTCGCTTTTTGGCGAAGCTCGTTGATTGTTTCCTGAAGAACGGCGTTGTCGCTCGCAGCCTGCATCACCTCTGCGTTTCTCTGCACTACATGAACACGCCGAGTTTCCGCCAACTGCTTTGCGCCGGTCAACTCTTCCTTCAGGAGTTTGTTTTCATTTTCTTGCCCGTATAGGCGTTCAAGCTGTTCGCCGTTGAGCTTGCGCAGATTGTCGATTGTCTTCGACATGGCATCAAGCTGCTTTTCAAGATCAGCAACACGAACTTTCCAGCGGCGGGTGGTGTTCGTCATCGACGTGACGGCGACGAGTGTTACAGCAACCATAAACACGGCTGCGAGAATGTAAGGATATTCCATTGTCATGCTTCCTTCTTTGTGCCAAGGCGATAGCCTTCGGACGTTGTGATGATGACGTGCGCGCCAAGTCGTTGACGTATAGCGCTCACTTGATTGATAACCGATTTGTCTGTGCTACGCAAGCGGCTTGCGAGTGCGTGAACACTTATCGAAGTCTTAGGGCTTAGTCGTTCGATCAAGCGCCGCTGCATGAGTGACAACGGCGTTACATCGATACCGTGAATAGTGTCGCTTGTCACCACTTTTTACCGTTAGCTTGATCACGCGCCTC
>Ga0070659_100003446_pt1 | contig 11264 bp, 9 predicted proteins | sample KBSC23metaG_FD_64666 | JGI IMG/M metagenome (GOLD analysis project Ga0070659, IMG submission 64666) | Corn rhizosphere microbial communities from Kellogg Biological Station, Michigan, USA - KBS C2-3 metaG | ecosystem: Host-associated > Plants > Roots > Rhizosphere > Soil ...
TCCCGCAGGGAGAGGGAGCGAACGGGAAACGGCGCCTTGCGGCGCCGTTTTGCTTTGGCCTGATACCCGCCGGTCAGTGCGCAGCACTGCGAACTGCGCGCGAGGGGCCGTACCCTCTCCCCAACCCTCTCCCGCAGGGAGAGGGAGCGAACGGGAAACGGCGCCTTGCGGCGCCGTTTTGCTTTGGCCTGATACCCGCCGGTCAGTGCGCAGCACTGCCCGGCGGGTGAGCGTGGCCGTGCTGGAGTTCTTCTTCGGTGGCGTCACGCACTTCGCCGATGGCCACGTCGAAATGCAGATCCTTGCCGGCCATCGGATGGTTCAGGTCGACGTCGATCGTGCTCATGCCGACCTTGTGCACGGTGACGGCGCGCTGGCCGCCCTCCTTCAACTGCAGCACGGTGACCATGCCGGGCTTGAGCCGGTTGGCCTGCGGAAAATACTTCTTGGACATGCGCTGGATCTGGCCTTCCTGACGCTCGCCGTAGGCGTCCACGGCGGCCACGTCCACGGCCAGGTTCTCGCCGGCTTCATGGCCTTCCAGGGCGGTCTCCAATCCCTGGATCAGTTGCCCGTGACCGAGCAGTACCCACAGCGGTTCGTCGCGGTCATGTGAGCTTTCCACCCTGTCGCCCGCCACGGTCAGCGTGTAGTGCAGGGAAACCACCTTGTCCTTTCCGGCTTTCATCGTAGGTCTCGCAAGAGGGCGCAAACCGGCGATTCTATCAGGAGCGCAGCTTGCCAAATTGCGCGCCGCGCACTTCCGGCCCCAGCCAGGCCAGCAAGGCCAGCGCGACCGCCACCGCGGCCATCCACACCGCCATCACCAGCGCATAGTTGCCGCCGCTGCGATCGGCCAGCCACGATTGCGCGGTGGCCGTGCTGGCCGCCAGCAAGTTGCCCAACTGGTAGGCGAAACCGGGCAAGGTGCCGCGCACGTCGTCCGGCGACAGCTCGTTGAGATAGGTCGGCACGATGCCCCAGGCGCCCTGCACCATCACCTGGATGAGGAACGCTCCCAGCCCCAGCAGCAGCAGCGACCCGCCATGCGTCCACAACGGAATGCACGGCAGGGCCAGCAGTGCCGCGACGATCATCGCGCGCCGCCGACCGATCCGTTCGGACCAGGCACCGAAGCTCAGGCCGCCGACGATGGCGCCTGCGTTGAGCAGCATCGTCAACACGGTCACCGTACCGACCTGCATGTGCAACTGCGACTTGAGGAAGGTCGGATACATGTCCTGCGAGCCATGGCTGAACATGTTGAACGCCATCATCAACAGCATCATGTACAGCAGGCGCTTCCACTGGCCCCGCATCGAATCCCGCAGGCTTCGGCGCTGCGCGCTCGCCTGCCCCGCCCGCCATACCGGCGACTCGGGCACTTTGCTGCGCAGATACAGCACCAGCAATGCCGGCAGCACGCCGACGACGAACATCGCGCGCCAGTTCAGGCCCAGCACGTCGAACACCACCCAGTAGGCGATCGCGCCGAGAAAATAGCCGCAGGGATAACCGCTCTGCAGCAGCCCCGAGACCAGTCCGCGGGATTTGACCGGGATGCTCTCCAGCGCCAGCGAGGCGCCGATGCCCCATTCACCGCCCATCGCGATGCCGAAGGCGAAACGCAGCACCAGCAACACCGTCAGCGTGGGCGCGAAAGCGCAGGCAAGCTCGAGTATCGAAAACAGCAGCACGTCGACCATCAGCACCGGACGGCGCCCGTATCGATCCGCCAGTCGCCCGAACAACAGGGCTCCGATCGGGCGGGCCGCCAGGGTCAGCAGGATACCGAGCGTCACCTCGGTCTTGTGCACGTGGAAATCGTCGGCAATGTTGCCCAGCACGAACACCAGCAGGAAGAAGTCGAACGCGTCCAGCGTCCAGCCGAGGAAGCTCGCCACCACGGTATGCCGCTGGGCGACATCGAGTTGGCGCAGGGGTGCAAACCATGACATCGCGTGGCTCCTGGCAGCGGCAGGCGGGCAGCCGTGCGCACGGTATGCACCAAGCCAGCGCGCCACGCAACTCCGGACAGCCCTCGCCAGGCTTGTTAGGCTGATCGCCTCGTCGACACGCGGGACGCGGATGGATCGTCAATCTCAGCGACGCATTGCCAGCCTCTACCAGGGCCGCCTGCAGCGCGGCTATGTACGCGGCAAGCTGGCCAGCGATCCGGTGTACGCCGCCAGCGCCGCCCTGCTGGCGGGCAACCCGCTGCCGCTGCTCGACATCGGTTGCGGCATCGGCCTGCTCGGGCAATACCTGCATGCGAGCGGGCACACGGCGGCCTATCTCGGCGTGGATCGGGACGCCCGCAAGATCATCGCGGGCCAGCGCGCGGCGGAACGGGGCGGGCTGGCCGCGGCGATCCAGTTGCGCTGCGCGGATGCGCACGACCTCCCGCCGATGCAAGGCCATGTCGCCCTGCTCGACGTGCTGCATTACCTGCCCGCGACGGCCCAGCAGACCCTGTTGCTGCAAGCCATCCGGCACCTGGCGCCGCAAGGCCGGCTGATCATCCGCAACGTGCTGCGCGAGGCCAACTGGCGTTTCCACGCCACCCGCGTCGAGGAGTTCTTCCTGCGGGCCTCCGGCTGGATACCCGGCGGAGCACAGCATTACCCGGACGCCGACGAACTGCGCCAGCCGCTGGAGGCCGCCGGCCTGACGGTGCGGATGGAGCCGCTGCGCGGGCGCACGCCGTTCAACAGTTATCTGGTGGTGGCGCGGCACGCCTGCTGAGGCAGCCGTCCAGTCCGCCCGTCAGCACCTCGCGCACGATGCCCGCATATCCGCTATACTGCGCCCCGCAGTCGATTCTCTGGCTGTTGCGGCACAGCGCCGCCCCCTTCCCCTTGATCCGCAACACGGTATGAACACTCCGGGTTGCACAGGAGTGTTCCATGTCCTTCGATTCGCTGGGCCTTGCGCCCGCGTTGTTGCGTGCGCTCGCCGATTACGGCTACACCAAACCCACCCCGATCCAGGCCGCGGCGATTCCGCCCGCGCTGGAGGGCCACGATCTGCTTGCCGCCGCCCAGACCGGCACCGGCAAGACCGCCGCGTTCGCACTGCCGCTGCTGCAGAAACTGTCCACCAGCGGCCAGACCATGACGCGGCGCCCGCGCGCGCTGATCCTCACCCCCACCCGCGAGCTGGCTGCGCAGATCCACGAAAACATGCGTGACTACAGCAAGTTCGTCCAGGTCAGCGCCACCACCATCTTCGGCGGCGTCGGCATGGGCCCGCAGATCAACGCGCTGCGTCGCGGCGTGGACATTGTCATTGCCACCCCCGGTCGCCTGATCGATCACATGCAACAGCGCACGCTGGATCTCTCCGCGGTGGAAACGCTGATCCTCGACGAAGCCGACCGCATGCTCGACATGGGCTTCTTGCCGGCCTTGAAGCGCATCCTGCAGTCGGTGCCGAAGAAGCGGCAGACCATGCTGTTCTCGGCCACCTTCGCTCCGGCGATCAAGACGCTGGCGATGGACTTCATGCACAACCCGCGCGAGATCTCGGTCTCCGCGCCGAACACCGTCACCACCCTGGTCAGCCATCAGGTGCACCCGGTCGACGCCTCGCGCAAGCGGGATCTGCTGCTGCATGTGTTGTCGCAGGACAGCCGCCGCCAGAGCCTGGTGTTCAGCCGCACCAAGCACGGCGCCGACAAACTGGTCACCTTCCTCAACGCCTCGGGCCTGCGCAGCGCCGCGATCCACGGCAACAAGAGCCAGAACGCACGTACGCGTGCACTCAGCGATTTCAAGAACGGCCGCGTCACCGTGCTGGTGGCCACCGACATCGCCGCCCGTGGCATCGACATCGAGCAGTTGCCGATCGTGATCAACTTCGACCTGCCGTCGGTGGCGGAGGACTACGTGCACCGCATCGGTCGCACCGGTCGCGCCGGCCTGGAGGGCCTCGCGCTATCACTGGTCAGCCATGACGAGAGCGGCCTGCTGTTCGACATCCGCAAACTGCTGAAGCAGGACATCGCGATCACGCCCGTCACCGGCTACGAGCCCTCCGCCCCGTTGCGCCTGGACGCCGGCGCACCGCGCCCGAAGCAGGGCGGTGGCGGCCAGCGCCAGCAGTCGCGCGCACCCCGCCAGGGCAAGCCCGCCGGCTCGGCACGGCCGAACGGCTACGCCCCGCAGGGCCGCAGCGACCACGCCGCCGGCAACCAGCGCCGCCGCAACAATCGCCGCCCCGCCGCGAAAGCTTGACGGAACATATTTCCGGTTCCGCGAGGAAGAGCCTGGCTGCGCTCGGGATCGCCGGTGCACAGATTCGGCGAGATGTGCCTCGCGGCAACGACGGGGATCAGTTTGAGCCTGTCGTCGGCCTCGACCCGGATCCGGGCGATGCCGGCATGACCTGCGAACATCTCCAGCCAGGCGAGGGGATCGACGCCCGACGCGCGACGCAGTGAAAGATGTGCGCACGGTGCAACGCCTCGTGCCCGCATCGAGATGGAGCGGAGGCGGTCGCGACCATGCGACCGCCTCCGCCACCGGTGCAGCTCAGGGAGTCGTCACCCGCGTACCGGTTTCCCTGCCGCAGAACGGCGCGCCTTGGGGAGAGCCGTCCGGGAAATAGTCCTGCACCAGCACCGCGCCGGCCAGGCTGTTGCCATGGTTGGACAAGGTGATGTCGCGTTCCATTTCGCGGATGCCGAGGAAGGTTTCCAGCGGCGGCTGGAACAGGTTGAGGCGCATCTTGACGTGGAACTTGTTGTCACGGCCGTACCACCACTGCCCGAGGGTGACGCCCATCACGGTGGGCGGCGCATTGTTGGTCGCGACCAGCGATCCGCCGGGCATGAACAGATTGGTGCCGCGTCCGATCGGATGCAGTGGGGCGCCCGAGCGACAATCCACCTGTTCGACCTGCTCGTCCCACAGGCCCTCGATCCGCCGCCAGGGGAGCAGCGCAGCCTTGGCAACGCCTGCATCCGACGGTTGTCCGTCGGCATGTGAAAACGGCGCCAAGCTCGCCGGGGGCATGTTCGACTGGGCCTGGGCCAGCCAGGGCATCGCGGCAAATGCCAGGATCGTGGTGAGTCGGATTATCGAGTGTTTCATCTCAGTCGCCTCTGGGTTCAGGGTTGTGATTGCCCTCTGGCGACACTCTCGCGAAGGTCGCCGGGCGAGGCGTACACTGCCCGGGCGGGTCGCTGAATATCCTTGGGGTAGCGGCTGAAAAACTCTGAGTTTTTCTGAATTCGCGGCGATCGATGCGCCCACCCCGCGGCAATCGCGGATCGGGTTGCCGTCATCGTGAAGCGATGAACCTGCAGCGTCGGTGGAACATGACCGAGGGCCGGGAGGCCAGATGAGCGAGTCCCAGACGACGCGTTACGCCTTCGGCGACTTCCAGATCGACGCCACCTCACGCCGGTTGCAACGCAACGACGGCAGGCCGGTGGCGCTGACGCCCCGGGTCTTCGATACCTTGCTGGTTCTGGTCAGGCACGCCGGCGAGGTGGTCAGCAAGGACATGCTGATGGCCTTGGTCTGGCCGAACCGGATCGTCGAGGAAAACAACCTCACCCAGAACATTTCCACCCTGCGTCGCGTGCTCGGCGCCAGCGCTGGCGACCATCGCTACATCCTCACCGAGCCCGGGCAGGGCTACCGCTTCGTCGAACCGGTGCTGATCGATGCCGGGCTGGTCGGCGCGGTCGTCGTCAGCGGCCGATCGAACACCGAACTCCCGCCACCTGGCCGAAGCGAGGTGGCCAGTGCCGCCGCCTCGCCCCCCGCCGGGCCGGCCATGGTGGCCCGCGCCACCGGGCGCACCCGCTGGATTGCCGCCGTGCTCGTCGCGATGCTGCTGATCGGCGCGGTCGCCGGCTGGCTGTGGCGGATCCGGCCGACAACGCCACCGTCGATGCCCAGCCTTGCCGTATTGCCGTTCAAGTCCTTGCTGGCCGACTCGCACGACGACGTGCTGCAAATGGGCATGGCCGACACCCTGATCGCGAAACTCAGCGCAAACCCCCATGTCGTGGTGCGCTCGCTGAGCGCGGTGCATCGCTTTGGCGGGGCCAATCAGGACGCGCTGGCCGCCGGGCGCTCGCTTGGCGTGGATTCGATCCTCGAAGGACACATCCAGCGACAAGGCGATCGGGTACGTATCAATGCGCGCCTGCTGGCGATTCCCGGCGGTGCCACGCTGTGGACGGACAGCTTCGACGCCAGCTTCAGCGACGTGTTCGCGATGCAGGACACGATCGTGCGAAGAGTAGTCGCGGCGTTGTCGCTCAAGCTCGATCGCGACGAGCGGCGGCGGATGGAAAACAACTACACCCGCAATACCACCGCCTATCAATCGTATCTGCAGGGTCGTTACCACCTGCAGAATGCGACGGCGCCCGAACTGGTGGCGGCGGCTGGTGATTTCCAGCGCGCCCTGAAGGCGGATCCGGACTACGCACTGGCCTACGTCGGCCTGGCGGAAAGCTACCGACGACAGGCCATCATTAGCGACGCCGACCCGCAGATCGTGCTGCCCCTGGCCAAGGCCGCCGCGCTGCATGCGCTGAAGATCGACGACACCCTGGCCGAGGCTTACGTACCGCTCGGCTTCGTCCGCTTCTGGTACGACTGGGACTGGGCCGGCGCCGAGGCCGCCTTCAAGCGCGGCATCGACCTGCAGCCGAACATCGTGGATCTGCATTTCGGCTACGCCGCCCTGCTGTCCAACCTGGGCCGCAACGACGAGGCCTTGCGCGAGAGCCAACGCGCGCGCGAACTCGAACCGACCTCACCCCTGTATATCGCACTGGAAGCGAGCTTCGTCGCCCTTGCCGGCCACGCCGACGCGGCGCGCGAGCAGATCCAGGGCGTGCTGCGTGCCCACCCGGACTTCTGGATCGCCCATCTCGCGCTCGGCTGGCTGGATGCGGACGCGGCCCATTACAACGACGCGATCAACGACTTCCGCCAGGCCAGCGAACTGTCCCGCGGCAGCCAGCAAGCCGTTGCCATGCTCGGTTTCGCGCTGGCACGGGCCGGGCGGAAAGCGGAAGCGCAAACGCTGCTGGGCACGCTGCTGGCACGCGCGCAGCACGAGTATCTGCCACCCACTGCGATTGCCACGATCCACGCCGGGCTGGGCGACAACGATCAGGCCATCTTCTGGCTCGCTCGTGGCTACGCTTCGCGCGACGTGCGCATGACCTTCCTGGCCGTCGATCATCGCTGGGATGCCTTGCGCAACGATCCGCGCTTCGTCACCCTCATGCACAAGATGAACCTGCCACAAGAGCGATGACGTGATGGCGGGCCACTTCGAACACCCGCCAACTCGCGTCACTCCGGCGGGATGTTTTTCACAGGCCCGCCTGAAACGCCACTGCCGCCGCGGCGCGCTACGGCAACGCCGGAATGGCCAGGCTGCGTTCGGGATCGCCGGTGGCGCCGGTGCGCAGGTTCGGCGGGATGTGCCCGACGTCGCCGACGGAAATGACCTTGAACCTGCCGTCGGCCTCGACGCGGATCCGGGTGATGCTGGCGTTGCCCACCGACATCTCCAGCCACGCCTGGGGATCGACACCGAGCGCGCGCACCACCATGTTGCGGATCACGTTGCCGTGGCACACCATCAGGTCGGTCTGTTCGTGACCCGTGGCGGGTTTGAAGTAGCGGGCAAACAGCCGGTCGAGTTGCGCCTTGCAGGCCGCCAGTTGCGCCGGCTTTTCCTGCGCCACGAGCTTCGTGCGCCAGGTCGGTGGCGTGCATTCGGCGAGATCGTCGACCACCTCGAAATGCCGTCCCGGAAAATCGCCACCGATGATCGCCGCCGTATCACGCGCACGTTGCAGCGGGCTCACGTACAGCGCATCGAAACGGGTCGGCAAGCCGGCCAGACGCGCACCCGCCAGATGCGCCTGGGCCACGCCGATCGGCGCCAGATGCGGCCCCAGCTTCGGGTCGGCGTGCGCATCGGGCAGGTAATAACCATGGCGCACGAGCACGATGGTGCGCGCCGCCGGCGCGGCCACCTCGGCGGCACGCAGCGACCCGATCAGCAAAAGGCAACAAAGCAACGGCAGCAGTCTTTTCATGGAAGTACCCCGGGACAGGCATGGAAGCGACAGGCACCGACGGAATATCCGCGAAAATTCGCGGCGAAGCGAGCACCATGACCCGCGGCAGGCATCGCCGGTGACGGGCCCGCCGCACGCCAACCGCATCATGAAAGGAGGCTGCATGATCGACCCGGATGCCGTGATCGTGGGCGCAGGGCCAGCCGGGCTGGCCTGCGCGGCAACCCTGTCGCGGCGTGGCTTGAAGTCGGTGATCCTGGAAAAGGCCGACACCATCGGGGCGGTCTGGCGACGCCACTACGAGCGCCTGCACCTGCACACCGATCGCGGCCATTCGGGCCTGCCCGGCCTGCCGATGCCGCGCAGTTACCCACGCTACCCCTCGCGCGCCCAGGTGGTCGCCTATCTGGAAAGCTATGCCGCGCAGTTCGACCTGCATCCCGTTTTCCACAGCAAGGTCGAGCGCGTCCGTCGCGCAGGGTCGCGGTGGCGGGTCGACACCGCATCCGGCAGCCACGTTGCGCGGATGGCCGTCATCGCCACCGGTTGGGCGGACTTTCCGCACGCACCGCGCTGGCCGGGCCAGGACGGCTATCGCGGCAACATCATTCACAGCAGCGTCTATCGCAACCCGGCGCCGTATGCCGGCAAGCGCGTACTGGTGGTCGGCTTCGGCAATTCCGGCGGCGAGATCGCGCTCGATCTGGCCGAGGCAGGGATCGACGTGACGCTGGCCGTGCGCGGTCCGGTGAAGATCCTGCCGCGCGACCTGCTCGGGCTGCCCATCCTCAACTGGGCCATCCTGCAGAAATGGATGCCGCCGCGCCTGGCCGATTTGCTCAATGCGCCGCTGCTGCGTCTCGCCGTGGGTTCCACCCGACACCTGGGCCTGCAGATGGAACGCAAGGGACCGCTGACCATGATCGCCGAGGATGGGCGCATCCCGCTGCTGGATATCGGAACGCTGGCGCGGATTCGCGACGGCTCGATCAAGGTGCGCGGCGGCATCGCGCGCTTCAACCATGATGGCGTGGCATTTGCCGATGACGCCGCCGGGCAGTTCGATGCGGTGATCCTCGCCACCGGCTTTCGCCCCGACCTGCGCCCGCTGCTGCCGGAAACGCCGGGCGTGTTCGACGCACGCGGCCTGCCCCTGATCACGGGCCGCGCCACCAGCGAACCGGGGCTGTTCTTCTGCGGCCAACGCGTGGTGGCTACCGGCCAGCTGCGCGAGATCGGCATCGAGGCCACGCGCATCGCCCGCCTGGTGGCCCGACTGCAAGGCTGAAGCCCGCCCGATTTCGCGCAGGACTTCCCTTGGCACGCCGAAATGGCGCTACAGTCGCGCATCGCCGCCGTACCCTCGGCCTGCCTCGCCTCACAATTGAAAGGGGATGCCATGAATCGCCGCACGCCTTGCACGATGCTGTGCCTCTGCCTTGCCGCCACGATGGCTCTTCATCCCGCCATCGCCGGCGCGAAGCCCGCAACGAAGGCGCACGGCACCAGCCTGCTGCGCACACCCGGCGGCATCGACCGTGCCGAAATGCAGACCATGCAGATTGCCAGCCATGGTGCGCTGATGAACGCCCTGGTCTACGTCGCGGCCGGCGCCGGCCCGCATCCGGCGGTGATCCTGCTGCATGGCTTCCCCGGCAACGAACGCAATCTCGACCTGGCGCAGGACATGCGTCGTGCCGGCTGGGATGTTCTCTACTTCAACTACCGCGGCTCGTGGGGCACGCCCGGAGATTTCTCTTTCACTCATGGCATCGAGGACACCGCCGCCGCGCTGGCATACCTGCGCCGGCCGGACGTGGCGAAATCGCTGCGACTGGATCCCACACGCATCGTGCTGATCGGCCACAGCATGGGCGGCTTCATGTCGGTCGAGGGCGCCGCGGCGGATCCGGCCGTCAAGGCCTTTGCCACGATCTCGGCCGCCGATCTTGGCGGGCGCATGAAACAGATGCAGGCCACGCAGGCCACGCCAGACGCGATCGCGAAGATGGCCGCCGGACTGGCCGCCGAGGGCATGGCGCCACTGGCCGGCTGCACGCCGCAGGGACTGGCGAACGACCTCGTGCAACACGTGGCGACCTGGCCATTCGCGGACAAGGTCGAGGCCCTGAAGAGTCGCACCGCCCTCATCGTCACTTCCGACGATGGCCTGGCCGACGAGAACAACCGCTTCGCCGCCGCCCTGCGCAAGGCCGGCGACAGTCACGTCACCACGGTGCACCTGCCCACCGATCACAGCTATTCCGACCAGCGCATCGAACTGTCCAGAGCGGTGTTGAAGTGGCTGGCGGCCTTGCCCAGGTAGCCGCGAGCCGTCACGCCAGCCCCCGCTGCACGAACACGGACCAGCTCAGCGCAATCCCACCGTGCCGTTCGCCGCCTTGACCAGCTTCGCCGGGTCGTAGCCCACCCCGTCCTTGAACACCAGCGAGACGTTCTCGATATCGCTGATGTTCTGCGCCGGATTGCCCTTGACCAGTACCAGGTCGGCCGCCTTGCCCGCGTCGATCGAACCGATCTCCTTGTCTGCGCCCATGAAGCGCGCGCCGTTCAAGGTGGCGATCTGGATGGCCTGTACCGGCGTGAAGCCCGCTTCCACCAGCAGTTCCACTTCACGCTGGTCGCCGTAGCCGGCGATCACGCCGCCATAGCCGGTCGGGTCGAGACCCGCCAGCAAGGTGCCGCCGGCCTTGACGAAGGCGCGCTCGAAAGCCATTTCCAGTTGGAACGCCCGTGGCCATGGCGAATCCTTCGTCGCCGCAATGCGCCCGCGCGTCTTCAGGTATTCGGCGCGGGTCTGCGGCAGCATGGCGTCCAGCACCCGCGCGTCTTGCGGCGCCCGGCCGGGCACGAAGGTCTCGAACACCGGCAGCGTGGACGTCACCGCGACATGCTTCGCCACGAGGTGCCTGATCAGCCCCTGGATCTCGGGATCATCGACCTTCAGCGTCGCCATGTGCGCGACGGCGGCCTTCGTGTCCGGGCAGACATCCGGCTGCTTGCCCGCCGTGAACTCGGTGTCCACGAACAGCCCGTGTTCCAGGTCGTCGATGCCCAGGTCGGCGGCCTCGGTGAAGCCGATCGAGCACAGGTGGCCGGTCACCTTGATGCCCCGGGCATGCGCGGCCGCGATCGCCGCCGACAGTTCCGCGCGCGTGATGTGCATGTACGCCTTGAACGA
>Ga0070659_100003452_pt1 | contig 11251 bp, 10 predicted proteins | sample KBSC23metaG_FD_64666 | JGI IMG/M metagenome (GOLD analysis project Ga0070659, IMG submission 64666) | Corn rhizosphere microbial communities from Kellogg Biological Station, Michigan, USA - KBS C2-3 metaG | ecosystem: Host-associated > Plants > Roots > Rhizosphere > Soil ...
CCGGGCGCATCCTTTTCAACGACGAATCCACCCACACGGCCGTCGTCATCCTTCGCCCAAACAACTTTAACATCCGCGATAGATGCATTGCCGATCCAGCATTTGCTGCCGTTCAAAATGTAATCATCGCCGTCGCGTTTGGCGCGGGTTTCCATCCCACCCGGATCTGAGCCGTGTCCATGTTCTGTTAGCGCGAAGCAACCCACGCGCTCACCCGACACCAATCCCGGCAACCATCGCGCGTGTTGCTCAGGCGAGCCAAATGAATGGATCGCCTGAATTGCCAACGCGCCCTGCACCGACGCCAGCGAGCGGACACCGGAGTCACCGCGTTCCAGTTCCTGCATGATCAGGCCATACGCCGTGTAGCTTACGCCTGCGCATCCGTGCTCTTTGAGGTATGGCGCGTAAAAGCGCAGCGCTCCCATGCGCGGAATAAGATGGTCCGGAAACTTGCCGGCACGATGGCAGGGAACGACCTCCGACAAAACTTTCTCCTCCACAAACTGCGCTGCCCGGTCGCGCGCGGCACGCTCCTCATCGGTGAGAAGTTCTTCGATTCTGTAGTAATCGAGCGAATCCATACGCGTGAACCGGCTAGTGCGCGCCAGTCTAGCGGTTGCATTAGGCGAATACAACGGCTGCTCCTCTTCGGGAAAATCCGTTCAGCTATCTTTACGAACCCAAACGACGGGATGATTGTGGCCGCTGTGGTTTTCAAATTTCAACTTTCACCCTTGCACAAGCTTATTTGCGCGGTCGTGGCAGCGCCTCTGCTGTGCATTCAAGCTGAAGACGCTGCTCAGCAGAAAAGCTCAGAGGCGAGTCCGACCAGCGGAGCATTCGATGCTCATGCTGCCGAACGCTTCGCCAGGTTGGCGCTGGCGTGTGTGCACAAGGAATATCCGAACAAGATCAGTCACGTTCTGAACAGCGTTGCCGACGTTGCGCCGCCACAGAAGCTGACACCCGCGTTTTGGGGCTGTTACGATTGGCACTCGTCAGTGCACGGACATTGGCTGCTGGTGCGGTTATTGCGCACCTTTCCGGACGCGCCATTCGCAAAAGCCGCGAGGGACGCTTTGAAGGAAAGTCTGACTGCTGAAAATCTGAAGGCTGAAGCAACATATTTACGGGGAGAAGGCCGCGCGAGTTTCGAACGGCCGTACGGATTAGCGTGGCTGTTGCAACTCTGCGCCGAACTGCGCGAATGGGACGACCCGCAGACGCGAGAAGTGTTGGCAAACCTGAAGCCGCTCGAGGATGCAGCGCTCGAGCGACTGACCACGTGGTTACCGAAACTCTCTCACCCAATACGTATTGGTGAACACAATCAAACTGCGTTCGCGCTTGGGCTGGTTCTCGATTATGCCCGGGGCAAAAATGACCAACGCCTTGCTAAACTGGCCGCTGATTCAGCGCGAAAATTTTATCTGGCGGATAAGAATTGCCCGCTCGCTTATGAACCGTCGGGTGAAGATTTTCTTTCGCCTTGCCTGGCCGAAGCCGACGTCATGCGTCGCATCTTGACGCAAACTGACTTCGCGAAATGGCTCAGTCAATTCCTGCCTCAAATTCCGAGAACGGCGACTGCGGATTGGTTGCCAGTGGCGATTTCACCTGATCCGAGCGATCCAAAGCTGGCGCATCTCGATGGATTAAATTTGAGCCGAGCGTGGATGCTGGAAGGCATCCTCTTTTCCCTTCCTGCCGATGATCCGCGCCGTCCAGCGCTCGCGAGCGCAGCAGAAGCACATCGGCGCGCCGGGCTTGCAGCTGTGACCGGCGAACATTATGAAGGAGGCCACTGGCTGGGCAGCTTCGCCGTTTATCTCACGACTCAGCGCGGTACTCAGAAATGACAAGCGACGGCTCAAGGAATAACGGCTTCCCAGCCCCGAAAGCTTTCGGGGCTGCCCAAGTTCGCCACGGCGAATCCGTCCTGTGGCGGACCGTCGCTCCTTGATGTTTACCGCTCGGCGACTCTTTGGTCTGATTCCCGGCGAGGCGCTCCTCCCGCTGGATCCCAGGCGCGTCGCTGCCAGAAGTCTGCCAAGTCGCTTCGGCTGCCTCGAAAAATGTTGAGCTCTGCTTTTCTAATATTGGCAATGCTTATTGGGTGCGTGGAGCGCGGCAGGCGACACTTACCATCGCCGCAGTATTGCCAAAGAGCCCAGTAACTCCATGGGGCCGTCGCGCGCGGCTCCTTGGAATAATTTGCAATCCAGAGCCAGCAATTCCTGAGCGTATCTCTCTGTGCAGGAGTTACTCGCCGGCCATTCAAGACCTGGCCGAGATGGTATTCACCTGAATAAATACCCGGATAAACACCGGTGCGTTGGCGAATGCGTTCGACAAACGCGACGGCTTGATCGGGCCGCATCGATCCCCCGGGATAGTGACCGTTCTTCTCGAAATCGAGTACCAGCAAGACACCCGCGCTGGGCCGAATTGTAGGGTTAGCCTGTGCCCAGGAACTGGAGACAACGCTTAGGAAATGATCAGCCTGCCGAATTGGATCACTTCCGTTACCATAGTGATATGCTCCCCAGAGCAGTCCTGCTTGCAGCGCGCCCATTTGCCGATCCAAATATTTTGCGTCGCGAACGAAGGGCGGATACGTCGCTTCGTGAATTACACCCACGATGCCCTGACGTTTCATTGTGGCGAAGTCGGGACGCATCATGTCGTAGTGGGAAAGATTCACTACGTTGGTTGCTGAGAAGGCGCCCGCCGGAATCAAAAACAGCAAAGCAATGGTGCGGAACATCGACGATTTCATGGGAATCCAAATCGCGCCGAACATATCGAACAGATGTAATTGATTTTCAAGTGCAGCGATTCATTTGCTAGAAAATTTTTTGGCAAATGCTCGAACTCAACCGCCTGCTATCGCAGCCTCCACGTCGGAGACGTTATTTACGTTTCGGAAGAGTCCCCTCTCCTGCTCCGTCACGGATATCTCCAGCAGTTTTCGAGACATTACCAAGTCACCAACGACGTTTTGCAATGAAAAATCGGTTCCTGCGAGCGCGGTGCGAAAATCAATCTCTGCTTCGCGCGGATACACGGCCGCCAGCGGCTCGGCACGATTGTCGATCTTGGCGACGACGCCCCGCCCGGGCTCGATCGCGTTGCAAATCGAACGAAGGTAGCTTTCCGTCATGAACGGCATGTCGATCGCGAGCACAAGAAGATGAGTGGTGCGAATTTTGGCCAGCGAAGAAGCAAGCCCGCCGAGCGGTCCACATGATGGCGGAATGTCCGCGATGAACTGCACGTCGTTAGGCCGCCATGATGGATCGGTTCTTGCGGAAAGAAAAATTTCTGCCGGTCGCAGTCTGCCCAGTGTTTCGAGTTGAACTTGCCAGAGCGGTTTTCCGCGAAAAAGAAATGTCGCTTTGTCTGTACCCATGCGGCGGGATTCGCCGCCGGCGAGCAGCACCGCACCAAGGCTCCATCGCCGACTCGGATAAATCCGCCTCTTCCCTTCGTGAAGGGGAGAGGATTGAGGTGAGGGGTTATCATTCACCGCGTCACTCAACGTGCGACGAAAACCCTCACCCTGCCCTCTCCCTTGCCAAGGGAGAGGCGAATGCGACATGCGGCGCGCTTTTTGCTTTTAACAGGGTTGAGCGCAAACAGCCGCTTGTTAAAATCCTTGCGCGCAGACCACCGCGACCTCTCAAAAATTCCTGGGCACCCGGCGCAAATACGCCGTCCATCCAGTAGCATGGCCGGCATTCCTCCGTTCCGAAAAACCGAACGCCTTGCACTTCGAATTCCTGTCCAATCAAATCATTCAGATCAACGCCGCGTGTGATCACGTTGCGTCGAGCCAGAGAAGGTGAGCAGGGCTGAATTTGCATCGCGCTGCAAAGTTCATCGAAAACCTCCAGCGAGAAAAAAGTGATCTGACCTTTGTAATCGTCCTTGAAATCAAAGTATCGATCACCGCGAATACCGCGCCCCGCCACGCATTCTATTTCGGATGTTTCAATCATCGGATGCGTGTCCGGTTCGCGGCCGTGATGGCCAACAAAATTATGTCCCCGGGAAATGAACAAGTGACAAATTTCCATCGCAGTCATGCTACCATTGGGACACCTCAATTCACATGAAAGAAAGCGGCATCGGATCACAAAAGATCATTCGGCGAAAAGGCGACGGTGAGTTCGAGTATTTGCCAGACGAACTGACGATCGAGGAACCGCTGGAAATCCGCGTCGGACGCAAGCCCATCGCCACTACAATGCGCACACCCGGTCACGATGAAGAACTCGCAGCCGGATTCTTACTCTCGGAGGGAATCGTGCGCGCGCGCAACCAGATCGCGAGCGTTTCCGTGAACAGCGAGAACAGAGTCGTTGTCGAGCTTGGAGACGGCGTGAAACCAAAACTGAATTCAACGAAACGTATCGGGACAATCTCGAGCAGTTGTGGTCTGTGCGGCAAAACAAACATCGACGCGATCCGGCAAAATTTCTCGGCGGTGCGATCGAATGATATCCGAATTGAGATTGAAACGCTGCTGGCGCTTCCCGAGACATTGCGCAACGCGCAAAGCGATTTCGCACGCACAGGAGGAATTCATGCCGCCGGAATTTTCGACATGGGCGGCAAATTGAAAATTGCGCGCGAGGATATCGGCCGGCACAACGCAGTGGATAAGGCGATAGGGCGCGCTTTCCTCGACGAGCTGCTGCCATTGGAGAGGCATCTTCTTCTAGTCAGTGGCCGCGCGTCGTTTGAGATCATACAAAAGGCTCTCGCCGCCGGAATCCCGATCGTGGCTGCTGTGTCAGCCCCTTCAAGTCTTGCGGTCGATCTCGCGCGCGACAGCAACCAGACGCTCATCGGTTTTTTGCGCCCGCCGTGCTTCAACATTTACACGCATATCGAACGCGTGATTTTGGAACTCAGGCATCTTGCCTGATTCGTGAGACAGGCTTCCCAGCCTGTTGGCTCGACAAGCAGAGATGCTTGTCAGACGGGACAGACTGGAAGTCTGTGTTACCGCTGCGAGGCAAAAACGGCTTCCGGATCCCGACCGGAAATTTTTCCCACCGCAATCCAACCGAAGCGGCTAACGAGCGCGCCCAGCAAAAATGAAATCGCCGCCAACGGGATCGCGCCAAAGGATCGCAGCACAAGTGGGATCGGGCCGGTCAACACTTCGCCGATCCGGATGAGCCAGCCGGAACCATGCTCGTGAATGGCGCGATCGGCGACTCCATGTTTATCGATACTCAGCCAAATTAAGAGCACGGTTTCGACCGCGGCCGCAAACAAGCCTATCGCGTTGAGCGCTGCGATCCTGTGACCGAACAATTCCAGCAGCGCAGCAGCGGATCCCAATCCCGCCGTTCCAAAATGAATGGGCAGCAGTTTGTGATGCAAGAACCAGGCGGGTATCGCCGTCGCACCAATCAGCACACCCGCATACGTCGCCAATAACATTCCAAAGATCGCCGATCCAAAGATCAAAATTGCTGCGGCGACGTCGAGGAGGTGAACCACGCCAGCAAATAGGTGGAAGGTCTGAATTTCCAGCACCATCAAACCTGGAAGAACACACATTCCGAAAGCTGTCAGTATCCACGCACCCATCGACATGGCCGATTGCGGTTTGAATACTCGCAGCATGTTGATGAAAAGATGCGGCCGGCCTAGATCCAAAATCAGCAGAATCGGCGAAAGGACCGATGCAATCGCCGCGACCCACATTGCAGTGCGCGCAACATCAAAGTGGTGAAACAGCATCGCGCCAAGCGCAATCACCGCCGACATTCCGCCAAGGCCGCCTACGAAGAAGTAGATTGGAATCTCCCACGTCCACACCGGCGGCCTAACAACTGGCTGACCATAGTAACCCGGCCTGCTGGGGATTGGGCCCCCAGCGACGTCGACACCGCGGCTACTGACTACGCCTTTTTGCCAAGCTTCCTCACGCAATTGGTCAATTCGCGGTTCGTTCATATCATTCGGGGAGCGCACGCTTGTAGCGTGCTGGTCGCCGCATTCTGCGGCGACGAACTTGAACTCGAACGTCGGCTATTCGGGAATCCCCAATACCGCCCAATCCTTTTACAAAAGTTCGTGAAGGCAGAATGCCTTCACCAGCACGCAGAATGCGTGCGCTCCCCAGAGTCGTCTGTCGGCAGCTCATAAGAATGCAAATGCGCAAAGGGTGACGACGATTGCACCAATGGCCGTGGCAAACGCAGCCGTCCACGCGGCCTTCAGATGAATTGTCGGTATCTGTGGCTTTGGCGGAAGGCCGTACGCTTCGGGCTCACCGAGAATAAGGAAAAACGCGTGAGTGCCACGCACGGACGTTTCGGTTGGATCGTAAAGTTGCGCGTCGGCATAACCGTGTTCTCGGAGTTGCTCCACACGGTGCGTAGCGCGCGTGCGCAAATCATCGAGCCGTCCGAACACGATCGATTCTGTTGGACAAACTTTCGCGCACGCCGGTGTGAGGCCGCTCTTTTGTCGGTCGTAGCAGAAGGTACATTTGAATGCGCCGCCAGCTTCGGGCAAAGGCTGCGGGCGCCGGTCAATCACCCCAAAAGGGCACGAGACGACGCAGTACCCGCAGCCATTGCAAACATCGTTCTGCACCAGCACCGAGCCGACTTCGGTGCGAACGATTGCGCCCGTGGGACATGCTTCAAGACAACCAGCTTCCTCGCAATGTTTGCAAACATCAGAAAGAAAAATCCAGCGAAACGGATCTTCGTGAGGCAGAGACTCCTGTCTGCCCTTTAACTCATTCTGTTTTTCAGGATCCGCAGGCAGGATTGCCTGCGTCGCGGCGCCGACAATCTGCCCACCTTTTTGTCGATCTTGCTCGACGAACATGACATGCCGCCAGGTCGACGCGCCGAGGTGACCGGTGTTGTCGTAGGAATTGCCCGACCAAACGAAACCGTCGTCCGGCACATGGTTCCATTCTTTGCAAGCGACTTCACACGCTTTGCAACCGATGCACACAGTCGGATCGGTGAAGAATCCAACCTCGACGTTGTCGCGCACGTACGTATGCCGGCGCTGATTCGTACTGTGTGTGCCTTCACCGATCATGGCAGCATTGGAGTAGTGGAGTAATGGAGGATTGGAGTCATGGCACGTGCGAATCGCGAACCACCTCTCATTACTCCATCACTCCAACACTCCGTCACTCCACTTCTGAGGCTCATTCTTTTCCTTCGATTGCGTGGCCCCCGCCGCTTTGTCCTTTTCGGAAAGACCGCTCTTCTGGATGCAAAATCGTTGGCCCAGTTTGCGGTGCGTATTCGTTAAGAAATTCAGCGAACGCTGGTCCACGCGGCAGGCGTCCAGGCACGATGTTGCAGGTAAGCGCCTTGGCTTCCATGATTGTGACGTTCGGCTCACCGGAAATCGTTAGAAGATCATTCGCAGCGCCGCCCCGCACGAGGCCTGCTGTGCCGTAATGATAAGGCAACGCAACCTGATGCACTGTTTTCCCATTGAGCGCCAATGGCCGAATCCGGCGACTAACAAGTGCGCGCGCTTCGATTGCGCCGCGCAAAGTAACCACGCAAATGTAATCGCCGTTATCGATCTTGAGCTGCGTCGCTAGCTCCGGCGAAATTTCGGCGAACATCTCCGGTTGCAATTCCGCAAGATGACTGAGGAAACGTGACATGCCCCCAGCCGTATGGTGTTCCGTCAAGCGGTAGGTCGTTAGAACGTAAGGAAATCGTGGATCACCCGGCGGAGCGAAGCGATTCTCCTGGCGTGCAAACCATTGCTCGGCGGGGTTCGTGTCGTGAGAATAAAGCTCATTCGAGACCGGCGACTCGAGCGGCTCGTAATGAGTTGGGAACGGGCCGTCCTTTAGTCCTTTGGGCACGTAAATCCAACCCAAGCCGTCCTCATGGAGGATGAAAGGCGCATCTCCCGGAATTGCGTCAAGACCTTCTGCACCTATCTCCGGTTCATAGCCCGGCGCTTTTCCTTGTACAAATCCCGCAACATCTATACCGGTCCATTTTTCCGAGTCCCACCAAACTAATTTCTTTCGTTCGCTCCAAGGACGGCCGTCCGGCCGCGCGCTGGCGCGATTATAAATAATTCGCCGATCGCTCGGCCACGCAAAGCCCCAACCATGACCGAGGTAATCTTTGGATTTGCGCGAGTTCGCCCGGTTCACGCCATCGCGACGAAACACACCCGAGTAAATCCAAGCGCCGCATGCAGTGGAGCCGTCGGCTTTTAGTTCTGCGAAGCCGTTCACTTGCGACCCGTGATGAGGATTACCATCTCGGTCGAGACCGAACACAATCCCATGCTTCTCACTGGAGTGGGCAATTTTAATAGCAGGATTCGTGTACCATCCGTTGATCTCGGCGAGCACAGATTCCATTTGCGGATCGCCGAGCTCATCTTCCGGATACCACCAATCGAGCGCATGCAGGGGTTCGTCGATGGGATCGTTTGATGCCTTCGCTTTTGCAATTAGCCGCAAAGCCAGGTGATGTATGAACCATGCATCCGAGCGCGCGTCATCTGGCGGGTCCACAGCTTTCTCGCGCCATTGCAAAAGTCGCTGTGTATTGGTGAACGCGCCCGCTTTTTCCGCGTGACCGGCAGCTGGAAAAAAGAAAACTTCCGTCTCAATGTCCTCGGGCTTCAGCTCGCCGCGCTCAACCTCAGGTGATTCGCGCCAGAAGTTTGCCGATTCAACCTCGACCATGTCGCGAACGACCAGCCATTTCAGCTTTGAAAGTGCTTTTCGTTGCAGCCGTGAATTAGGCGCACCGACTGCCGGGTTTTGACCCATCAGAAACATGCCTTCCATTTTTCCGTCGAGCATGTCGTAGAGGTATTCAAAGAAGGAATGATTGCCGGTGAGTTTGGGAAGGAAGCCATAGCCGAAATCATTTTCAGCAGTCGCGTGTTTCCCGTAGTACGCCTTCAGCGTGCTCACGAGGTACTTCGGATAATTCGACCAGAGTCCGGTCTTTTTCGTGTAGTGATCGAGATAATGCTGAAGAGTCTCGTCGCCCTTATGCGGCATGGTCAGATACCCAGGAAGGATGTCGTAGAGCGTCGGAATGTCAGTGGAGCCTTGGATCGAAGCGTGACCGCGCAACGCTAGAATACCGCCGCCCGGCCTGCCAATGTTTCCAAGCAACAATTGCAGAATCGCAGCTGTGCGAATGATCTGCACGCCCTTGGAATGCTGCGTCCAGCCAACTGCGTAGCAAAGCGCGGCAGTCCGCTCGGGTCCGGACGCGGCCGCGAGCGCATGTGCGACTTTATGAAAAAGATCTGGCGGAATTCCGCAGATTTTCTCCACCATCTCAGGCGTGTAGCGAGAGAAATGCCGTTTTAGTTTCTGAAAGACACATTGCGGATTTTGCAATGTGAGATCGCGTTCCGGGCGACTCAAATCGCCGCCTCTGTAAAGCCAACTGCCGCCTTCGTAAGCGCGCTTTTCTTCGTTCCACCCTGAAAAGTAACCATCCCCGTTGTCTTCAGGATCGCGATACTCATCGCTGAGGATGCACGAGGCATTCGTGTAATGAACGACGTACTCGCGAAAGTACAGCTCGTACTCAATCAAATGATTGATGAGTCCGCCGAGAAATACAATGTCAGTCCCGGCGCGAATCGGCACCCAAATGTCGGCCAGCGCGCTCGTGCGCGAGAAGCGCGGATCGACATGGATGATCGTGGCGCCCTGCTCTTTCGCTTTCATCACCCAGCGAAAACCGACCGGGTGCGCTTCGGCCATCGAGGAACCTTCGATCAGAATGCAATCTGCATTCGCCAGGTCTTGTTGCGCGGTGGTAGCGCCGCCCCGACCGAACGAGGTGCCCAGACCGGGCACCGTGCTGCTATGTCATATCCGGGCCTGGTTGGACACACAGACCATGCCGAGGCCTCCGGTGAAAAGCTTTTTGATGAGATAATTCTCTTCGTTATCGAGTGTCGCGCCGCCGAGATGACATATCGCCGTCGTGTGATTGATCGAAACGCCGTCTTGCTCGTGCACAAACGTGCGCCTGCGCGATTCCCACACGCGGTCAGCAACGATGTCCATGGCGCGCTCGAGTGAAATCTCAGTCCATTCTTTCGAGCGCGGCGCGCGGTATTTCATTTTCGTTTCGCGCCGCGAATGCGTAAGCAGTTGGTAAGAGGCGGCGCCTTTCGGACAAAGATTCCCCTGGCTGATCGGCGATTCCGGGTCGCCTTCGATTGAAACTAGTTTGCCGTCCTTGTGGAAAATCAATTGACCGCATCCGACACCGCAATACGGACAAATCGAGCGCGCCACTTCAGCATCATCAATGCGCGCATGCATCCCACGCGTCTTTTCCGACATTGCCTCGAGGCCAGTGCCGTTCTTGCGTTCGCGAATTTGCCTAACCAGTGGCCATTTCGAGAGCCAGGCGAACATACAGAGTATCTCACTACAATTCCGAGCCGCAGACAATGCTGGTCTCAAGAAAACGCTCCGGCATCTTCAGCTGCTTTGGCCCGGATGCCGCGCGAACTTGAACCCTGCGAGCGGTGTTGCCTCAACTTCTACGTTTTTCGCAAGCGCCAGCACTTGAAAAGCACGGCCCAGCATTTCCGGATGAAGCAGCGTTTGCAATTCGCGTTTCGCTTTGCGCGAATTGGGTAGGGAGGATTGACCCCAATCGTCCGCTGGCGGCTCAGGAGAAGCGCCCCTACCAAGTTTGGAGATGATTCCCGTCAGAAAATGATGTTGATCGGTAAACCCGGCGACGCGCAACCCGTTTGCCTGCGCACGTTCGGCAATACTTCCCCAGTGCACAAACGTCGTGATATCCGCGTATCCGATTTGTTCGAACGGCGAATCCAGATTCTGATGCCGGGCGCGGACCTGAACGTTTCTCTCAAACTCCTCGTCCAAAAACCCGTAATCGATGGCAATCACATAACCGCGCTGCAAGTTCGCCACGATTTGGTCGATGCACTCGAGCGCAGCTTGGTTGAAAACCGTTTTATCAACCGGCCGCTCGACGAATACAAACTTATCGCCGTCGAGACCTACCAATTTCTCGGTTCCATTACTGATCAAGCATACCGGCATTGCGTCCAGCAGTTCGTTGGAAAAATGGACGCCCGTGAATGGTTCCAGCGAGTCTAGCCAATTCACCTTATCGCCAAACGCCTCGAGCTTCCGGCGTTGCTGCTGTTCCAAAATTGGAAATGGCTCGACTATCCGATAGCACAACGCGTCGAAGAATTC